>Ga0073908_1002677_pt1 | contig 20717 bp, 15 predicted proteins | sample MucameincwithD2O_FD_65484 | JGI IMG/M metagenome (GOLD analysis project Ga0073908, IMG submission 65484) | Mouse cecum microbial communities from Vienna, Austria - Mucus amended microcosms incubated with D2O | ecosystem: Host-associated > Mammals > Digestive system > Large intestine > Cecum...
CAAAACGGAGCTATAATCTATCATTTTTCTTCTCTTTGCCATAGGTTTCTTTCGGAGCTTGGGTCTTGGAAAAGAAAAAAGAAAAAAAACTTCCGGAAAAATTTGGAAGTTGTGCTTTAAGAATCTCCGCTTAACTTCTCATTCTTTTGTTATCGTAACAGAACAAAGTTGGTGTAAATGAGTTTTTTTTGGAAAAACGGACACTTTTCTTCCTTTCTTTCTATTCAATATCAAATTGATTTTTGTAATTTTGGCGTGAATCTAATAGAAAGGGAAAAAATCACGCAATTAATATTGTAATATAAATCATATAATAACTCCTGCAAATATGGAAAACAAGATTCAAGAGCTGACTGATAAGATTTACCGTGAAGGCGTAGAGAAAGGAAACGAAGAGGCACAGAAACTTATCGCAAAAGCTCAGGAAGAGGCTAAGAGAATTATAGAGGATGCTCGCAAGGAGGCGGATTCTATCGTGGCTACCGCTCATAGGTCTGCCGATGAACTGGCAGAGAATACAAAATCGGAATTGAAGTTGTTTGCCGGTCAGGCTGTGAACGCTCTGAAGTCTGAAATCGCTACTTTGGTGACGGACAACATTGTGAATGCCGATGTAGAGGCATTTGCTGCAAACAAGGATTATCTTAATGCTTTCATTGTTGCATTGGCGTCCAAATGGAGTGTGAACGAACCAATCGTTATCTCCACTGCCGATGCGGAAGGCTTGACGAAATATTTCTCTGCGAAGGCTAGGAATCTGCTGGACAAGGGTGTGAAGATTGAGCAAGTGAATGGTATCAAGACTTTGTTCTCCGTGTCGCCTGCCGATGGTTCGTACAAGGTGAACTTCGGCGAAGAAGAATTTATGAATTACTTCAAGGAATTCCTGCGTCCGCAATTAGTGGAAATGCTGTTCTAAAAACTCCCATAGGATTATGAGTAAATACTATTACTTGGTAGCCGGTTTGCCTGAACTTACTCTGGAAGACAGTAAACTGAGCTATACAGTAGCCGATTTCAAGACGGAACTATATCCTGCCTTGTCGGAAGATGATAAAAAGTTGGTGGATTTGTTTTATCTGAAATTCGACAATGCGAATGTCTTGAAACTATTGAAGGATAAGGATGCTGCCATCGACCCGCGCGGAAACTATTCGTCAGAGGAACTGGCGGAATATATCTCACAGCTGAAAGATGGCGATGAAGTCTCTGACAGTGTATTTCCATCTTATCTCTCCACGTTCATTTCCGAATACTTCAGCCTGCCTGCCGAGGAAGGTTTCTTGCATGAAGACCGTCTGGCAGCGCTCTATTATGCCTATGCCATGGAATGCGGGAATCAGTTTGTGTCTTCCTGGTTTGGCTTCAATCTCACTATCAATAATATATTGGTGGCACTCACAGCACGTAAGTTCAAGTTGGACATTGCTCCACTGATTGTGGGCGATACGGAAGTGTGCGAAGCTCTGCGTACTTCCAATGCCCGTGACTTCGGTCTGGGTACTGAAGTGGATTATCTGGAGCAGCTGGTGAAAATCAGTGAGACGGAGGAACTGGTAGACCGGGAAAGGAAGCTGGACCAGCTTCGCTGGAACTGGATGGAGGAGGCCACATTCTTCGATTACTTTACCGTGGAGCGTCTGTTTGTCTTCCTGCTGCAGCTGGAGATGATAGAACGGTGGATTACGTTGGATAAAGAGAAGGGTAACCAACTGTTCCGCAGCATTATCGCTGCCTTGAAAGACGAGGTGCAGATACCCGCAGAATTCAGATAAAATAAACAACTAAAAATATATGGCAACAAAAGGAACTGTTAGTGGCGTAATAGCCAATATGGTGACCCTCGTCGTTGATGGACCGGTAGCACAGAATGAGATTTGTTATATCTCGACCGGAGGAGACAAGTTGATGGCGGAGGTGATTAAGGTGGTAGGTACTCAGGTCTACGTGCAGGTATTTGAGAGTACCCGCGGACTGAAAGTGGGGGCCGAAGCCGAGTTTACCGGACATATGCTCGAAGTGACGCTGGGGCCCGGTATGCTTTCGAAGAACTACGACGGTCTGCAAAACGACCTCGATAAGATGGATGGCGTTTTCCTGAAACGCGGGCAATATACCTATCCGCTGGATAAAGGAAGCAAATGGCACTTTGTGCCTCTGGCAAAGGTGGGCGACCAAGTGGAAGCCGCTGCCTGGCTGGGACAAGTGGACGAGAACTTCCAGCCTCTGAAAATCATGGTGCCTTTCGAACAGAAAGGTGTGTGTACTGTGAAATCCATCGCAAAGGAAGGTGATTACAGCATTGAGGATACCATTGCAGTGCTGACGGATGGCGAAGGCAATGACATTCGGGTGAACATGATACAAAAATGGCCTGTGAAACGCGCCATGACCAACTATAAGGAAAAGCCGCGTCCTTTCAAGCTGCTGGAAACCGGTGTGCGCGTAATCGACACGGTGAATCCGATTGTGGAAGGCGGTACGGGCTTTATCCCCGGTCCGTTCGGTACCGGAAAAACGGTGCTCCAGCATGCCATTTCAAAACAAGCGGAGGCAGACATCGTAATCATCGCTGCCTGTGGTGAGCGTGCCAACGAGGTTGTGGAAATCTTTACGGAATTCCCCGAACTGGTTGACCCGCATACGGGACGGAAGCTGATGGAACGTACGATTATCATTGCCAATACTTCGAATATGCCGGTAGCTGCCCGTGAGGCATCTGTCTACACGGCTATGACGATTGCGGAATACTACCGGAGCATGGGATTGAAGGTACTGCTGATGGCGGACTCTACCTCACGTTGGGCGCAGGCATTGCGCGAGATGTCCAACCGTATGGAGGAGTTGCCCGGTCCCGATGCCTTCCCGATGGACTTGTCCTCCATCATCTCCAACTTCTACGGCCGTGCGGGGTATGTGAAACTGAACAACGGCGAGTCCGGTTCCATTACTTTCATCGGTACGGTATCGCCTGCCGGTGGTAACTTGAAGGAGCCGGTAACCGAGAATACGAAGAAGGTGGCGCGTTGCTTCTATGCCCTTGAGCAAGATCGCGCCGACAAGAAGCGTTATCCTGCCGTAAACCCGATTGATTCGTATTCCAAATATATAGAATACCCTGAATTTGAAGAGTATATCACCAAGCACATCAATGGTGAGTGGATTGGCAAGGTGAATGAGATCAAGACCCGTTTGCAGCGTGGTAAGGAGATTGCCGAGCAAATCAACATCTTGGGTGACGACGGTGTGCCTGTAGAATATCACGTGACTTTCTGGAAATCGGAGTTGATTGACTTCGTTATTCTGCAGCAGGATGCCTTTGACGAGATTGATGCTGTGACTCCGATGGAGCGTCAGGAGGAGATTCTGAATATGGTGATAGAAATCTGTCATACTGAATTTGAGTTCGACAACTTCAACGAAGTAATGGATTACTTCAAGAAAATGATTAACATCTGTAAGCAGATGAACTACTCGAAGTTTAAGTCGGAAGAATACGGCAAGTTCCATAAGCAGTTGCAGGAACTGGTTGAGGAACGTAAAGCCTAAGGACGTGCTATCTTGACTGTTCACAATTTGCCATTTGCCTTGCGGATACAGGGGAACGGAGGTTGTAGAATAGGAAAATAGGATGGCGGAGATTTGAATAGTAAATAGTAAATTGCTAAATTGTAAATAAATAGATGGCAACAAAAGCATTTCAAAAAATATATACCAAGATTACTCAGATTACGAAAGCTACGTGTTCGCTGAAGGCAACCGGGGTGGGGTATGACGAGTTGGCGACCGTAAACGGCAAGCTGGCCCAGGTGGTGAAGATTGCCGGTGACGAAGTGACTTTGCAGGTATTTGAGGGGACGGAAGGTATCCCCACCGATGCAGAGGTAGTATTCTTGGGCAAGGCTCCTACGATTAAAGTGAGCGAGCAGCTTGCAGGACGCTTCTTCAACGCCTTTGGCGATCCCATCGACGGTGGTCCGGCGATTGAAGGCGAGGAGGTGGAAATTGGCGGTCCGTCCGTGAATCCGGTGCGCCGTAAACAACCCTCGGAACTGATTGCGACCGGTATTGCAGGCATCGACCTGAACAATACACTGGTGTCCGGACAGAAGATTCCGTTCTTTGCCGACCCCGACCAGCCCTTCAACCAGGTGATGGCGAATGTGGCCCTGCGTGCGGAGACTGACAAGATTATCCTTGGCGGTATGGGTATGACGAACGATGACTACCTCTACTTCAAGAACGTATTCTCCAATGCCGGTGCACTCGACCGTATCGTCAGCTTTATGAATACTACCGAGAATCCTCCGGTAGAGCGTCTGTTGATTCCGGATATGGCACTGACGGCTGCCGAGTATTTTGCTGTGAACAACAATGAAAAGGTGTTGGTGCTGCTGACGGATATGACTTCCTATGCCGATGCACTCGCCATTGTGTCCAACCGTATGGACCAGATTCCTTCGAAGGACTCCATGCCAGGTTCCCTTTACTCGGATTTGGCGAAGATATACGAAAAGGCGGTGCAGTTCCCAAGCGGTGGTTCCATCACGATTATTGCGGTGACGACGTTGTCCGGTGGCGACATTACGCATGCCGTGCCCGACAATACGGGTTATATCACGGAAGGCCAGTTGTTCCTTCGTCGTGACAGCGACATCGGTAAGGTTATCGTTGACCCGTTCCGTTCCTTGTCCCGTCTGAAGCAGCTTGTTACGGGTAAAAAGACGCGCAAGGACCATCCGCAGGTGATGAATGCCGCCGTACGTCTGTATGCCGACGCCGCCAACGCCAAGACCAAGCTTGAAAACGGTTTCGACCTGACGAACTACGACGAACGTACCCTTGCCTTTGCCAAGGACTACTCCAACCAGTTGCTGGCCATCGACGTCAACCTCGATACCACAGAAATGCTCGATGTGGCATGGAGGCTGTTCGGCAAGTATTTCCGTCCGGAAGAAGTCAACATCAAGAAAGAGCTTGTAGACGAATTCTGGCCGAAAGCAAACTAAATAAATGTACGATTGGACGATTTGCGATTTACGATTGATATTACTGAAATTGCAAATCTGTAAATTAATAAGTTGAGTAACTTCAATCGTCTAATCGTAAATCGTTAAATCGTAAATAAAATGGCTATTAAGTTTCAATATAACAAGACCTCGCTTCAGCAACTCGAGAAGCAACTGAAGGTGCGCGTGCGTACACTCCCCATTATCAAGAATAAGGAGAGCGCCCTGCGTATGGAAGTGAAGCGCTGCAAGGGCGACGCTGCCGCGTTGGACGCGAGGTTGGAAAAGGAAATCCAAGCTTACGAAGCCATGTTCGCCCTTTGGAATGAGTTCGACGCTTCATTGATAAAGGTCAGCGATGTTCATCTCGGTGTGAAGAAGATTGCCGGTGTACGGGTGCCGTTGCTCGAGAATGTGGATTTCGAGATACGCCCCTACAGCTTGTTCAATGCGCCCAAATGGTATGCAGACGGGCTGAACTTGCTTAAGTCGCTGGCACATACCGCCATCGAGCGTGAATTCATTGTTGCCAAGTTGAACTTGTTGGAACATGCGCGTAAGAAGACCACCCAGAAGGTGAATCTTTTTGAGAAAGTACAGATTCCGGGCTATCAAGATGCTCTGCGCAAAATCAAGCGGTTTATGGAAGACGAGGAGAACCTCTCCAAGTCATCGCAGAAAATCATGAAGTCCCATCAGGAGAAAAGGAAGGAGGCAGAGGCATGATTACAAAAATGAAGAAGCTCACGTTCCTTGTGTATCATAAGGAGTACGAAGCGTTTCTGGCACAAATCCGGGAGTTGGGCGTGGTGCACGTTGTGGAAAGGCAGTGCGGCGAGATGGACGACACCTTGCAGCAATTCATGCAGAAGCGTACGCTCTACAAGAATATGCTTCAGAGCATGTATGCCTTGGCGGACAAACGGCCGGAAGAGAAGGTGCATAAAGGGTTGTCGGCCGATGCTTTGGTGAAATCCTACGAGGATTTGCAGGCACGGATACAAGACCTGAACCAGCAGATTCCCGCCATCGACAAGGATGTGGCACAGATGGAGGCTTGGGGTGATTTCGATTGGAAATCCATCCGCCGGCTGGAAGATGCCGGCTGGTTCGTGCGGTTTTACACCTGCCCGGAGAAAGACTATAACGAAGCGTGGGCAGAGGAATGCAATGCCATCGTGGTGAAAGAGAGCGGCGGACATCTTTATTTTGTGACCGTCACTCCCCAACCGGCAGAACTGGATGTGGAACCGCTCCGCCTGCCCTCACTCAGTCTCTCCGAGCTGATACGGAAGAAGGCCGATACGGAAGAAGCCCTTGTGCAGGCACATGCCGGGCTGAAAGAATTCTGCAAGGCGAATTACTGTACGTTGGAGAAGTACAACCTCCGGCTCCAGGAAGAAATAGACCTGCTGAAAGTCAAGCTGAACAGCGAGCATATGGCAGAAGGTGCCGTAGTGCTGATGGAAGGCTGGATTCCTGAAGACTGCGAGGCAGATGTGAGGAAACTTCTCGATGAAAGCGGCGCTTATTATGAGATAAGGGCTGCCAGGCGCGAGGACAATGCTCCCGTCAAGCTGAAGAACAACGCCTACACCCGCATGTACGAAGTGCTTACCAAAATGTACGGCATGCCCGACTATGCAGAGTTCGACCCGACACCGATACTTGCACCATTCTTCTCGCTCTTCTTTGCATTCTGTATGGGAGACGCGGGCTACGGTCTGGTACTGATTGCGCTTGGATTCATTCTGAAAAAGAAGATGTCCAAGTCCATGAAAGGTATGATGAATCTGGTGATTACGCTGGGTATCTTCACGGCTGTCATCGGTGCCATACTGGGAACTTTCTTCGGTGTAAGCCTCTTCGACCTGGAGATACCTGCCAAACTGAAGGAATTCATGATTGTGGGCAAGATAGGCGAGACTACCTATGACAAGCAAATGCTGCTGGCCCTGATTATCGGTGTGGTACATATCTGCATTGCCATGACGGTGAAGGCCGTGGGGCAGACCGTGCGCTTCGGCTTCAAGGAGTCGCTCAGTGCCTGGGGATGGCTGTTGCTGGTAGTGGGATTCGTTTGTACCGGCGGACTTTCCTTCTTCAAGATTATCTCAGAAGATGTATCCACATGGGCGTTTATCGTGATTGGCGGTGTATCCGCCATCGGCATCTACCTGCTGAACAATATCCATCGGAATGTATTTGTCAACATTGGTGCCGGAGTATGGGATACCTATAACATGGCTACCGGACTGATGGGCGATATACTTTCCTACATCCGTCTCTATGCCCTCGGCCTGGCAGGCGGTATGCTCGGTGGGGTGTTCAATCAGCTTGCCTTCATGGTGAACGATGCGGCAGGTCCGGCTCTGGGATGGCTGTTCTGCGGTCTGATACTGATATTCGGGCATACGCTGAACATTGCCATGTCCTGTCTGAGTGCTTTTGTGCATCCGCTCCGTCTGACATTTGTGGAATACTTCAAGAATTCCGGTTACGAAGGTAAGGGCGAAGCCTATAAACCTTTTACAGTAGTAAAGAAATAAACAAATTGAAAAACAAATAAAAATAGAAACATTATGAATGAAATTTTAGGTTATCTCGGTCTGGGCCTGATGTTGGCCCTTGCAGGAATTGGCAGTTGCTTCGGTACAACAATCGCCGGTAGTGCGGCAGAGGGTGCGTTGAAGAAAGACCCTTCCAAATCAGCAGGTTATATGATTTTGTCGGCCCTTCCGGCTACGCAGGGACTTTACGGTTTCGTGGCTTTCCTGATGTCTATGGGCAGGGATTTTGCTACGGACGGCCCTTTGATGCTGGGTATCGGACTGGGTGTCGGACTGGTATGTCTGTTCTCTGCCATCCGTCAGGGACAGATTTGTGCAAACGGTATCGTGGGTCTCTCTCAGGGACACGACGTGCAGACCAATACAATGATTTACGCCGCACTTCCTGAATTCTATGCCATTTTGGCGCTGGTGGCTGCATTGATGGTATAATCCGGATCAATTAAGAAAATAAGCCCCAGGAATTTACAATTGAAGTTCCTGGGGCTTTTTGTTTCAATTGCTGTAGGCTTCAACTGAAAACTCCAGGGATTCTTTTTTGAACCTCCGGGAATTTTAGGCGAGAAATGCATGGATGGGCGATTCCATGGGGCTTTGTGGCTAAACTATGATATTCCGCAAACGATTGTTTATGCATATTTGATTAGTTTTTTCGATTAAAAGGCTATTTTTCAAAGAATAATACGTACTTTTGCAGCCGTAATTAAGATAAAGAGATTATAACATAATATGACTAAAGAACTACTTACCCCCGATTACATCTTCGAAGCGAGTTGGGAAGTGTGTAATAAAGTAGGCGGTATCTATACGGTTTTGTCTACAAGGGCAAATACTTTACAGACTAAATTTCGCGATAGATTATTCTTTATAGGGCCGGATTTCTGGCAGGGAAAAGAGAACCCTTTGTTCATTGAGTCTGATAACCTTTGTGCAGCGTGGAAAAAACATGCTGCGTTGAAAGACAATCTCTGTGTCCGCGTAGGACGCTGGAACATTCCGGGAGAACCTATTGTTATATTGGTTGATTTCCAACCGTTCTTTGCAGAAAAGAATGAGATCTATGCAGAGATGTGGAACCGCTATCAAGTGGACTCACTGCATGGATATGGCGATTATGATGAAGCATCCATGTTTGCTTTCGCCACCGGAAAGGTGATAGAGAGTTTCTATCGCTATAATCTGACGGAAACGGACAAGGTGGTGTTTCAGGCACACGAGTGGATGACCGGTATGGCCGCCCTCTATCTTCAGTCTGCCGTTCCCGAGATAGGGACTGTCTTCACAACCCATGCCACCTCCATCGGTCGTTCCATAGCGGGCAACAACAAGCCGCTCTACGATTATCTCTTCGCCTACAACGGCGACCAGATGGCGGAGGAATTGAACATGCAGTCCAAGCATTCCATTGAAAAGCAGACGGCCCATTATGTAGACTGCTTCACCACCGTGAGCGAGATTACAAACAACGAATGCAAGGAATTGCTTGACAAGCCTGCGGATGTGGTGCTGATGAATGGTTTTGAAGATGATTTTGTACCGAAAGGTGCCACCTTTACCGGCAAGCGCAAGCGTGCCCGTTCCACCATGCTGCGTGTGGCAAACTGCCTGCTGGGTGAGGACTTGGGTGATGACACGCTGATTATCGGTACCAGCGGACGCTATGAGTTCAAGAACAAGGGCATCGATGTGTTCCTGGAATCATTGAACAGGCTGAACCGCGATAAGGATTTGAAGAAGAAAGTATTGGCGTTTGTCAACGTGCCCGGCTGGGTGGGAGACCCCCGCGAGGACTTGCAGAAGCGCCTGAAGAGCAAAAATAAGTTCACCGAACCGTTGCAGTGCCCTTTCATCACCCACTGGCTGCACAATATGACGCATGACCAGGTGCTGGATATGCTGAAATACCTCGGCATGGGAAATCGCCCCGAAGATAAAGTTAAAGTGATTTTTGTACCTTGCTATCAAGATGGCCACGACGGCATCCTCAACAAGCATTATTATGACCTGATTTTAGGCGAAGACCTCAGTGTCTATCCGTCCTATTACGAACCGTGGGGATATACCCCGCTGGAGAGCGTGGCTTTCCGCGTGCCTACCATCACCACCGATCTTGCCGGTTTCGGACTTTGGGTGAACAGCCTGAAAAACCAGCATGGCATTGACGACGGAGTGGAGGTGCTGCACCGTTCGGATTACAATTATTCCGAAGTGGCAGACGGCATAAAGGACACCGTAGCCTTGTTCTCGACCAAGACGGAAGCCGAAATCAAGGAAATCCGCAAACGTGCAGGCCAGGTGGCAGAGCAGGCTTTGTGGAAGCATTTTATAAAGTATTATTATGAGGCTTACGACATTGCGCTGCGCAACGCCATGAAGCGTCAATTAAGATAAAGGAATTATTAATCAATTAGTTATCATACAATGAAGATTAAAGTTAGTAATGTAAACACTCCTAACTGGAAAGATGTGAATGTGAAATCGCACATTCCTGCCGAACTGGAGAAACTGTCTGAGCTGGCACGTAACATCTGGTGGTCATGGAATTATGAAGCCACCGAACTTTTCAGAGACCTCGACCCTGCCCTTTGGAAAGAAGTGGGACAGAACCCCGTACTTCTGTTGGAGCGCATGAGTTATGCCAAACTGGAAGCGCTTGCCAACGATAAGGTTATTCTGCGCAGAATGGAAGACGTATATTCCAAGTTCCGTACATACATGGATGTGACACCTGACAGCAAGCGTCCGTCTGTTGCCTATTTCAGCATGGAGTATGGTTTGAACCACGTACTTAAGATATATTCCGGTGGTCTGGGCGTACTTGCCGGCGACTACCTGAAAGAGGCTTCCGACAGTAACGTTGACTTGTGTGCAGTCGGTTTCTTGTATCGCTACGGTTACTTTACCCAAACCTTGTCTATGGACGGCCAGCAGATTGCCAACTACGAGGCGCAAAACTTCGGACAACTGCCTATTGATCGTGTATTGGACGAGAAGGGCGAGCAGGTGATAGTGGACGTTCCTTACTTGGACTACTATGTACACGCATACGTGTGGAGAGTAAACGTAGGACGCATCTCCCTCTATCTGCTTGATACTGACAATGAAATGAACAGCGAGTTCGACCGCTCCATCACTCACCAGCTCTATGGCGGCGACTGGGAAAACCGTCTGAAGCAGGAAATCCTGCTCGGTATCGGTGGTATCCTGACGCTGAAGAAGCTGGGCATCAAGAAAGATGTTTATCACTGTAACGAAGGACATGCCGCTTTGATCAACGTACAGCGCATCTGCGACTACGTGGCCGAAGGTCTGACTTACGACCAGGCTATCGAGCTGGTACGTGCTTCTTCGCTCTATACTGTGCATACTCCGGTTCCTGCCGGCCACGACTACTTCGACGAAGGTCTTTTCGGCAAGTACATGGGCGGCTATCCTTCAAGAATGGGTATCAGCTGGGATGACCTGATGGACCTCGGACGCAACAATCCGGGCGACAAGGGCGAACGTTTCTGCATGTCCGTATTCGCCTGCAACACTTCCCAAGAGGTGAACGGTGTGAGCTGGCTGCACGGCAAGGTTTCCCAAGAGATGTTCTCTTCCATCTGGAAGGGCTACTTCCCCGAAGAAAGCCACGTGGGTTACGTTACCAACGGTGTGCACTTCCCCACTTGGAGCGCTACGGAATGGAAGCATCTCTATGCTGCACACTTTGACGAGAACTTCCTCTACGACCAGTCCAATCCTAAGATTTGGGAGGCTATCTATAACGTGTCCGACGAAGAAATCTGGAAGACGCGCATGGTGATGAAGAACAAGCTGATTGACTATGTTCGCAAGCAATACCGTGAAACCTGGTTGAAGAACCAAGGTGACCCTTCACGCATCGTTTCCCTGCTGGACAAAATCAATCCGAATGCCCTGCTGATAGGTTTCGGACGTCGTTTCGCTACCTACAAGCGTGCACACTTGCTGTTTACCGACCTCGACCGTCTGGCCAAGATTGTGAACAATCCCGACTATCCGGTACAGTTCCTCTTCACCGGTAAGGCTCACCCGCACGATGGTGCAGGACAGGGCTTGATTAAGAGAATCATCGAGATTTCCCGCCGTCCGGAGTTCTTGGGCAAGATTATCTTCCTGGAAAATTATGACATGCAGTTGGCACGTCGCCTCGTTTCGGGCGTGGATATCTGGCTGAATACTCCGACGCGTCCGCTCGAAGCATCCGGTACTTCCGGTGAGAAGGCGTTGATGAACGGTGTTGTTAACTTCTCCGTGCTCGACGGCTGGTGGCTCGAAGGCTATCGCGAAGGTGCAGGTTGGGCATTGACCGAAAAGCGTACCTATCAGAATCAGGAACATCAGGACCAGCTCGATGCCGCCACTATCTATAGCATCCTTGAGCAAGAAATTCTGCCGTTGTTCTATGCACGCAACAAGAAGGGATACTCTGAAGGTTGGGTGAAGACTATCAAGAACTCCATTGCACAGATCGCTCCCCACTATACAATGAAGCGCCAGTTGGACGACTACTACGACAAGTTCTACATCAAGGAAGCTAAACGTTTCAAGATGCTGGCTGCCGACGATTATGCCAAGGCCAAGGAAATAGCTGCCTGGAAGGAAGAAGTTGCCGAAAAGTGGGACAGCATTGAAGTTGTGTCTTGCGAAAAGACTGAAGACTTGGTGAAAGGCTCCATCGAAAGCGGTAAGGAGTACATCATTACTTACGTTATCGACGAGAAGGGCTTGAACGACGCCATCGGTCTGGAACTGGTGACTACTTATACGGCTCAGGATGGCAAACAGCACGTTTACTCCGTAGAACCGTTCAATGTAGTGAAGAAAGAAGGCAACCTTTATACTTTCCAAGCCAAGCACAAACTGGAAAATGCGGGTAGCTTCAAGGTTTCTTACCGTATGTTCCCGAAGAATGCAGACCTGCCTCACCGTCAGGACTTCTGCTACGTTCGCTGGTTCGTATAAGAGCATGAAAAGACAGATGATGTGTTTGCGATATGGCCAAACACATTATCTGTTCAGATAAGACATATCATATGTATGATGCAGACAGACCATTCGTTTCGGGTAGACGGATGGTCTGTTTTTTGTACGTTCGGCTGGGTATTAGCGGGGGTGCAAAGCCCTAATTAGCGGGAATCATACAGCCCATAGCAAGGGTGTCTCTTTATTCTCTCATTCCGTGGATCAGCGTCATGCTGAGCAGCACCCCGACCACTATGCAGATGAGGATAAGGAGCCAGTTCATGAGCCGTGCACCCGGCTTGGTTTCCTTGTGCAAGTTCTGGTCAAAGTAGTTCTTGAAGAACAGATAGATGGCGGGCACGGTGGCGCTTGCCAGCAGCAGGTCTTCGGGAATCTTGTAGATGTAGACTTTGGAAAAGGCGATGAGCGCCCAGTGGCAAAGGAACAGAATGACGAGCAGGTTGACCCTGCGCGAGAAAGCCAGCAGCAGCCCGATGGTGAACGCAGCTACCGAGCAGGGCATCACGGTGGTGGTCATCATGGGAAATTCCATTCCGCGTGCCCACGAAAGGAGCGGATAGAGGAAAGGCATCGCATAGAGTATCCCCACCAGTACCTTGTATTTCGGATTGCGCTCGAACGGAGTGTAATCGGTAAACAAGTCCCATAGCCACAGCAGTGCAATCACTCCCCAGAAGATGGCGAGTATATGGTGGTGTCCGCGCGCTCCGCAATACATCATGTAGTACACGATGGATATCCACCCGTTCAGAAATACCATGTAGATTTTGAGGGCTCGTTTTGCCCATAAGGTCGGTTTCCGGTAGAGCCGCGTGGCGAGCAGGATGCCTGCTGCGGTGATGAGGAGCTGTGCCCACCAGGTGGCCTCGTTGTATTGTGCGATAGTATTCCAGAATATTTCCATTTGTGCCTATTAAAAAACGGTTGCAAAGGTAGAGCTTTCTATCGTAAGAATAAAATAGTTTTCTACATTTTCCTTATCTTTGTGCCTCCAGAAAAATAGGTAAAAAGATTTATGGATAAGACTTTGACTGAACAAGAGATTGCCCTGCTACGCAGAAAACTCGACTTATTGCTTCGTACCGGACAGCTGCTGGTGGAGAGTGCGGCTGATACAAACCGTGTTGTCCGTAACCTGAACCGTGTTGCCGCCTATCTGGGGCTGCCGGAAGAAAAACTTCACATCGACGTAAGTTATACCATGCTGGTAGTGAATGTGAGCGACGGCCTGCATTCGTTCTCCAAATTCCAGAAATGCGAGAAGCATGGCATCAACATGACTGCCATTTCCGAAATCAGCAAACTGTCCTGGCGGGCCATTGAGAATGACTACTCCCTCGACCGGTATGAGGAGGAACTGGAAAGAATCAAAACCAAGAAGCGGAACTATGTGCCATACGTTGTTGCCATCGGTGCCGGCTTTGCCTGCGGAGGCTTCTGCAAACTGTTCGGTGGTGACTGGATGGCGTTTCTGTTTGCCTCCATTTGCGCTTTTGCCGGTTTTCGCGTCCGCGTCCGTTGTATGGAGTTCGGCATCAATCACTATATGAGCATTGCCATTGCCGCATTGATTGCTACCTGCCTGGCCTATGTGTCTTCTTTTGCCGGACTCTCGGAAACTCCCTATCATCCGTTGTTGGCGTGTGCACTGTTCATCGTTCCGGGTGTACCGTTGATAAACTTTGTGGATGATATGATTGACAATTATATTCAGGTGGGCATTGTGCGGGCTGTGAATACGGTGCTGATGGTCTGTGCAATGGCCTTCGGCATTGTGATAGCCATGCGCCTGCTGACGATGGAGGATGTCGTGATTGACAAGAAGTTCAGCGAATTGAGTATGGTGCCTCATGACAGTTATCTGGTGTATGCCATTGCGGCGGCCATATCTGCCATGGGATTTTCCATGATATTCAATATACAGCGGCGCTTGTTGTGGGTTGTTGCGGTGGGCGGTATCATTGCCGTTTGTACGCGTAATTTTGTCAATTTCGAATTGGGTTACGGACCGGTGGTAGGTTCGTTCATGGGCAGCATGGTTGTCAGCCTGATAGCCGTGAAGGCAGTGCATTGGTTTCATGTTCCCAATCATGTGCTGACGATTCCTTCCGTCATCCCGATGATTCCGGGAGTGCTGATGTATCGTGCGCTTTTCGGACTTATCAATATGCACGGCGTGGTGGGCGAGGTGACGGCGGTTGTTTCCAACGGCATCACGGCTTCACTGATTATTCTCTGTATAGCGTTGGGCGTGGCAGTACCCAATATCTTTGCTCGCCGGTATATCGCCAAGGATAGGCAGCGTTTTCTTCAGAAGGAGTTGCAGAAGCGCAGGGAAAGAGGAAAATTTATAGAATGGTGATATAGGTATCCCGTCATCCTTCGCTTCGCTCCGAATGACGGGATACTTATTTTAAATCCCCTTTTTGGGATTATAGTGATAAATTACGGTTTCTCCCTTTCGCAGGGATGTTTGCACGTCAATAAGACGTTGGTTGCGGCTTCCCCGGAAATAGAGCTCCTTATCCTGCAGCTCTTTCTTGAATTTGCCGTCCACCAGTACGTCGATGTATTCCAGCAGTTGGGCTTGGTGCGGGTTGCACAGTAGCTTTTCAAAAGTGTAGCCCGTATAGCACCAGATGTTTTTCCGGCTCCGCTCCTTGATGGCATGCGCCAGTCGGGTGAATCCTTCCGACTGGAACATCGGGTCTCCGCCGCTGAAGGTGACATCTGCAAACGGGTCGGCAAGTATCTTTTCCAGAATTTCTTCTGTACTCATCCAGTGTCCGTGGTTGATGTCCCACGACTCCGGATTGTGGCAACCGGGACAAGCGTTAGGGCATCCGGCAGCGTAGATGGCGGTCCGGAAGCCCGGACCGTCTACTGTGGTATCTTCTAAAATGTCGAGAATGGAAAGCACAAGTAGGGAATTAAAAATTAGAAATTAGAAATTGAACATCGTAGGAGCGAAGCTGAACATTCATGATTAAACATTAAAAATGAAGGGCCGCTTAGCACTGCGCAGCCCTTTAATTTTTCATTTTCAATTATGAACGACCCTGTCGTTCAGCTCTGCCAGCTTGGCATTGTTCCAGCGGTCGGTGGTTCCCACCAGGTAGCCGGTGATGCGTTGCAGCTTGTCGATATGCTTGCTGCCGCACTTCGGACATGCTTCCAGGTTTGGGGTGGAGTTTTCGTGGCCGCATTCCAGGCAGCGATTCCGGTTGTGGTTTACCGAACCGTAGCCGATGTTGTATCGGTCCATCATGTCCACTACACGCATGATGACTTCCGGATTGTGGGTGGCATCACCGTCTATCTCCACATAGAAGATGTGGCCGCCGCGGGTCAGCTCATGATAAGGAGCCTCCACTTCCGCTTTGTGGCGGGCGCTGCATTTGTAGTACACGGGCACGTGGTTGGAGTTGGTGTAGTAGTTGCGGTCCGTAATGCCCGGCAGCGTGCCGAATTCCTTACGGTCTATGCGGGTGAACTTGCCCGACAAGCCTTCGGCAGGAGTGGCAAGCACGCTGTAGTTATGCTGGTATTGGTCGGAGAACTGGTTGGCGCGGTCGCGCATGTAGGTCACTATTTTCAGTCCCAGCTCCTGGGCTTCATCAGATTCTCCGTGATGTTTTCCGAGTAGTGCCACAAGACATTCGGCCAACCCGATGAAGCCGATTCCCAATGTTCCCTGGTTGATGACGGAGGCAATCGTATCGTTCGGTTTCAGCTTCTCGCAGCCTATCCACAAGGCGGACATCAGTAGCGGGAACTGCTTGGCGAAGGCAGTCTTCTGGAACTCCATGCGTTCGTGCAACTGGCGTGCGGTCACCTCAAGCATGGCATCCAACTTGGCAAAGAATCGGGCGATACGCTGTTCCTTGTCTTTTATGTTCATGCACTCGATACCCAGACGGACGATATTGATGGTAGAGAAAGAGATGTTTCCACGCCCGATGGAGGTCTTCGGTCCGAAGCGGTTTTCGAATACGCGGGTGCGGCATCCCATGGTGGCAACTTCGTGCAGGTAGCGTTTCGGGTCATCGGCTTTCCACTCCTTGCTTTGATTGAAGGTGGCGTCCAGGTTCAGGAAGTTAGGGAAGAAACGTCGTGCCGTCACCTTGCAGGCCAGCTGGTAGAGGTCGTAGTTGCGGTCTTCCGGCAGATAGCTCACGCCCCGTTTCTTTTTCCATATCTGGATGGGGAAGATGGCGGTTTCTCCGTTTCCTACTCCTTGATAGGTGCTTTTCAGCAGTTCGCGGATGATGCAGCGACCCTCGGCGGAGGTGTCTGTTCCGTAGTTGATGGAGCTGAACACCACTTGGTTGCCGCCGCGTGAGTGGATGGTGTTCATGTTATGGATAAATGCCTCCATGGACTGGTGTACGCGCGATACGGTCTTGTTGATGGCATGCTGCACGATACGGTCTTCACCCGTCAGCCCGTTCAACGGCTGCAGCAGATAGTCGGCCAGTTCCTTCTGATAGAGATGGGAGTAATTTTTCCCGTTCAGTTCTTCCAGGTTCTTTACTTCCTCGATGAAACTGTTGCGCACGTAGGGGGCAAGGTAGAAATCGAATGCAGGGATGGCTTGTCCGCCGTGCATCTCGTTCTGGGCTGTTTCCAGCGAGATACATCCCAGGATACTGGCAGTTTCGATGCGCTTGGCCGGGCGAGACTCGCCGTGTCCGGCAGAGAAACCGTATTTCAGAATATGGTCCAGCGGATGCTGCACGCATGTCAGGCTCTTGGTGGGATAATAATCCTTGTCATGGATGTGCAGATAGTTCTGGGTGACGGCATTCAGCACTTCTTCACTCAGCAGATAGTCGTCCACAAAAGGTTTGGTGGTTTCGCTGGCAAACTTCATCATCATGCCCGCCGGGGTATCGGCATTCATGTTGGCGTTTTCGCGTGTGATGTCGTTGGACTTGATGTTGATGATTTCCAGAAACATGTCGCGCGTCTTTGCCTTGCGGGCAATGCTTCGCTGGTTGCGGTAGGTGATGTACTTCTGGGCTACGTCCTTGCGGCTGCTCTTCATCAGTTCCACTTCCACCAAATCCTGAATGGCTTCCACCGTCATCTGCGAATCTCCCTTGAAAGAGATGCGGTCAGTAATCTGGTGTATCAGTTGCAGGTCTTCCCCCTTGTCTGTATGCAACATGGCTTTCCGGATGGCGGTGGCTATTTTTTCTTCGTTGAATCCGACGACGCGTCCGTCGCGTTTGAGTACTGTTTGTATCATAACCTTTTATGCTTGAATGTGACTATATCTTTAAGTTCAATTGCGGGAACAAAGGTATTACAGTTATTGATAGGATTTGCTTTTTGGAAAACTTTTTGTGATTTAAAAAGTGTTAACATTCTGATAATTAATGATGTTGCAATGAGAAGTGGAAAACTTTTAATGGGAAATGATTTTTAAAGTTGTTCGTTGCCGGCTATTGCTGCATGCGTATATAACATCTGATTCCGAAGTGTCAAATGAAAATAAATCTTTGGGGCGGATTGTGAGTTCTCGGATTCTTTAATTATATTTGCAATAAATTGGTTTATGTAAGTTTTTTAGTCCTTGATAATACTTCTTGTTGCCATTCGATTGTATCGCTTTGCTGCTCATCGTATCGGGGCAAAAGTGTCGTTATCATAATAATCAAAGAAAGGATGAACATGGCAAATGTATTTCCTCCGTTTAAAGTTGATATAGCCGGGGCTTTTTGCGTACCTCGTGCATTGAAGGATGCCCGCGAGCAATATCAGAACGGGCAGGTGAGCCGGCAGGACCTGCGGGCAGTTGAAGATGCGGAAGTGCGCAATCTTGTGGAACGGCTGAAACAGGGAGGCATGAAGGTGGTTTCCGACGGTGGTTTCCGAAGTCGTGATTTTTTAGAAAGCTGGGAGGGTATCCGTTTCAAAGACGGCCGGCCTTTCTCCGAACACTCTCCTTTGGAGATTACAGGACGCCTCGGCTTGCTACGGCGGCATCCTGTTCTGGAAGAATTCGCATTTCTTGATTCCATTGCGGGCGGGGAGGTGATGAAGAAACAGCATATCCCTTCGCCGGCAGAGCTCTTCACTCAGATTATCCAACGCGTGAAGCGGAATCAGATAGAAAACGTTTACTCCGACGTCCGGCTGCTGACGGATGATATTGCTTCCAGCTACAAATCTTTGCTTACCCAACTCTATGATGCAGGTTGCCGCTACGTCCAGTTCGACGGGGTGCATTCGGTAATAATGGAAGATACTGTCCGGCTGAATAACCGTGTCTTGCGCGAACGCCCTGCAGGGATGTATGTCGCATTCCATGCACCTACGGATATGCTGGTGCAGCTGCATGGGGCCGATGCCTATTTCCTGAATTACGACTGTGGCGCGTGCGACCGCAACCGTCTGCTTTGGTTTATACATGAGAAAGAGGCGGTGTTCGGTTTCGTGCTGTCCCATTATCCCCACGAAGATGAACTGGATGAATTGCAGGCGAAGACCGAGAGTGTGTTGAATTATATTCCCTTGAAACGTTTCACTTTGTGCCTGCCGGATGCGAATGCGCTTCTTTCCCCTTCAGGGGCCGATGAGGAAAAACAGTGGGAGACTGTGCGGCTGGGGATGGAAATGGCAGCACGCATCTTCTCTTGAAAATAACATATTTCGTTGACTGAAATGCCACACTTCACGAGGCCTAATCAATGGCATTTGTCTCTGTGAAGTGTGGCATTTTCCTTGCTGAAGTGCGGCATTCCGGTTGACGGAGTGCCGCACTTCTCTTTTAGTTTCCGGTGTGTCCGGTTTTATTGTTTGACGGCTTCGGCTATCTTTTCCTGAAGTTCGTCACCGTGCAGTCCGCGTGCAAGGATTGTTCCTTCGCCGTCAATCAACACAGTGTGGGGGATGCTGCTTACAGCATAAAGCTGTGCGCCTTCGCAGTTCCAGTATTTCAGGTCGGACATTTGCGGCCAAGTGATGCCCAGCTTCTTGATGGCTTCTTTCCATGCGTCAGCACTCTGGTCCAGAGATACGCCTACGATTTCGAAGTTTTTGTTCTTGTATTTGGCGTAAGCTTCCACCAGATTGGGCATCTCGCGGCGGCAGGGGCCGCACCAGCTTGCCCAGAAGTCAACGAGGACTACTTTGCCTTTGCCTACATAGTCGGACAGCTTCACGGTTTTTCCTTCCGGGGTCTGCATCTCGAAGTCTGTAAACTTCTGGCCTACGGCAGTGGCTTTCATCTTTTCGACGTTGTTCTTTATCTTGACGATGGCTTCGTCGTTGTCGTAAGCAGCAGGGATTTGGGGCATCAGCGGGTCGAGGTCTGCCACATCCATGTAGTAGTAGTTCTGTTTCAGCAGGAGTACACCGACCGGATTGGCGATGTTCTTGTTGATGCCGGCTTTGATGGCAGATATCATGCTGTTCTCCAAATCTTTCATCTCTTTGCCTTTGGCTTCGCGCTGTTCGGCGGTCAGTGTGGTGTCCGACATGGATTCGTAGATGTTCATCATCTGTTTGTTCAGGCCGTTGATTTGGGTTTTGATTTCCTGGTAGGCATCATTGTTGGCAGTACCGGTGGCGGAGTTGTTCTCCTGCGACAGGTTGATTTTGATTTTGCCGTTTTCCAGGAAGAAGTCGATGGCTGCGCCGTCTTTTCCTGCAGCTTTGTAAGAGATGTAGCGGTTGACAGCGGTATCTTGCGTGCCCTTGAAGGTGAATGTACCACCTTTGATGACAGCAGAGTCCAATTTGACGAATTGGCGTCCTTTCACGGTTTCCAGATATACGGTGTCGCCGTCGGCTGCACCCTCTACAGTTCCGGTTACGGTGTAACCGTTGTTTCCACTGTTACAAGCTGTACATACAGCGGCTACAGCGAGCAGATAAGTAAACTTTTTCATTGCTTGTTTTTTTTAATGAATGATTATATCTGCAAATATACGAAGAATTCGTGAGATTCAGGCAGATTTTGGTGGAATAAAGTAAGTGGTTGGAGACTAAAGGAATTGGGTGTTGAATGACTGTATTCTTCCTTTCTCCAAAAAAGCGGGATATTGAGAGGTTATGAGGTAATTTTGCTACCTATCCGTTGCCTTTTTTAGTGTCAATCCGGTGGTGAAAACGTAACGGAATC
>Ga0073908_1002701_pt1 | contig 20529 bp, 19 predicted proteins | sample MucameincwithD2O_FD_65484 | JGI IMG/M metagenome (GOLD analysis project Ga0073908, IMG submission 65484) | Mouse cecum microbial communities from Vienna, Austria - Mucus amended microcosms incubated with D2O | ecosystem: Host-associated > Mammals > Digestive system > Large intestine > Cecum...
TCCGGAGAGATGGAAACCAGTTGGTGATGCCTGATTGCCGCGAGTTGATTCAGCATACGAACACTCCTTTTTAATACCGATATGGCTGTGTTTTATCGCTGGATGTCCGGCAGCTCCGCCTTCATCCACCGAATATTGTACAGGGGAAAGAACTGACTCATGGCAAAGTAGAACGTCTTGCCGCCGTCCTCCACATATTTGTCGCACATGAACCCGCCGTAGAGGGAGGCGTAGTCCGCACCCCTCGCCAGGATGGCTTCATCGCCCCAGGGACCCCAGGGAGTGACACCCTCGCGCATCACCACGGCGGCCCTGTCCTCGTTCAGATAGGTCATGATAAAATTGCCCAGGTATTCATTGTAGATCACAGAGATCTCGCCCACGGGCTCGCGGATGATGACCTTGGCCTGACGGATGCCCTCGCTGCCCTTGACCCACTGGGGATCGCCGCTGTCATCGCAGCCGGTAAAGTAGCTGTAAGCCTCCAGGTCTTCCAGCTGACGCACGTCGCACTTCATCAGCGACACGCCGCCGAAGCGGCCCGCAGGGATGCCCCAGAAATACATGGTATCCCCCAAGCGGTAGTTGGCTGTCTGGATAAAGTTGCTGTCGCCGGGCCAGACGACCTTCATCAGCTTCTCCCAGGTCTTCCCCTCGTCGGTGGAGCGGGTCAGGCCGGCATAGCCGCATTCCCAGGAGCCACCCTTTTCATTCCAGTGGGAGACGGACATATAGATGCAGTACAGCGTATCGTCCACGGCAAAAATGTTGGTGGGAATGCAGGTGACCTGATCGCCGTCCCGCTTGCGGCTGCGGATGAGCTCCTTGGCCCTACCCCGGTCATCCACTACGGCGTCCGTAATGGTGAGGCCGTCGGAGGGATCGTCATCCTCGATCATGAACAGCACATTGCTGCGCCAGTCATTGCTGTCGGCGTCGGAAAAGGTGTCGCCTCCGAACATGTAGACCTTGCCGTTCATCTCCGCCATGGCGCCCAAGTCGGTGCCCCAGACGTTGAAGCGGGATAGGGTCTGGTTGGGGCTGTCCTCCCCGGTGATCCACGCCACGCTGTCCACCTTGACACCGGTCAGGGTGCTGTTCAGGGCGTCGGCTTTGCCGGGCAGCGACCACACCGCCTGATCGGCCTCGTCCGCCAGAGCAATGGTGAAGGTAAGGGCCAGGCAGCCCGCCGTCAGGAGGGCAAGCAGTCGCTTCATCATGGATGTTTTCTCCTTATTACTTAATACCGGAAATCAGCATGCCCTTGACAATATCCTTTTGGAAGAACATGAACACCAGCAACGGCGGGATAACGCCGATGACCGAAGCCGCCATGACAACGCCGTAGGCCTCCGTATACTGATTGCGGAAGGAGCGGACGATCTGCATGACCTGGAATTTGTTCGGATCCATGATGGTCAGCGACGGCCACACGAATGCGTTCCAGCAGCCGATGAAGCAGCCGGTACCCAGCAGCACCATGGGAGACTTGGCGTTGGGCAGGAACACCTCCCAATAGATGCGGAAGCGGGACGCGCCGTCCACCAGAGCGGCCTCCTCCATGGACATGGGAATGTTCAGGAAGAACTGCCGGTAGAAGAAGATCGCGCCGGCGCCCGCCAGGGAGGGAACAATCAGCACCCACAGGGTATTGAGCATTCCCAGCTGCTTGACCACCACAAAGGAGGTCAGCAGAATGGCGATGTTGGGAATAAACATGGTGAACAGCGTCACCCGCCAGAACAGCTTCTTATAAGGGAAGTCCAATCGGGCGTAGGCATAGGCCGCCATGGTCTCAATAAACAGCGACAGCACCGTATGCGCCACGGCAACAATGCCCGTATTCATCAGCGCCTTGGTATAATCCAGCGTTTTGTTGGTAAACAGCGTCACATAGTTGTTGGTCAGCCAGCGGCGCGGCAGAATCCGGATAGGATAGGCCCACACCTCCCGATCCAGCTTGAAGGAGGAAAACACCATCCAAATCAGCGGGAACAAACACAGCACGACCAGAAGGGCGCAGAAGACCCACGCGAAAACCTTGAACACTTTTCCTTCGTTGGCAATCATGTTCTTTCAACTCCTTTTTCAATCAGTCAGGAAGGCGCGCGTTATTCCAGCGATTTGTCCGGCTTGAAGAAGAAGAAGGAAATGGACGTCAGCGCGCAGGAGAAGAACATCATAATCACCGAGCAGGCCAGCACATAGCCCATGGAAACCGCGCTGTCGGAGAACATGTTGTAGATGTAAAGCACCGGGGTGATGGTGCCGTTGCTGGGGCCGCCCTTGGTCATCAGCATGGGCAACTCCATCATCATCAATTGGCCGGTGATGCCGTTGACCAGGCACAGAAGAAAAATGTTCTTCATGCAGGGGATGGTCACATAAATCATGCGCTTGAAGCCGCCGCATCCATCCAGCGCCGCGGCCTCGTAGTAGCTGTCGGGGATGTTGTTCAGGCCGGCCAGCTGATACAGAGTGTTGTAGCCGAAGCCGCCCCAGAATCCCGTAAAGATGATCGCCACCATAGCTGACATGGGATACGCCATAAAGTTATACCGTTGGAAGCCAGGGTGCGAAGCACGTTGTTGATGATACCGCCCTGGTAATCAAAAATAAACAGGAAGATCACCGAGGCAATCACGCCGGAAATAATCGACGGAATATACAAGGTTGTTTTGACAAGGCCAGCGTACAGGCCCTTCAGGCTGCGAACAAGATGCGCAAACAGGAAAGGCAGAATAATGCCCAGCGGCACGGAAATCACAATATACTTGAGGCTGTTGGAAAAAGCCTTGAGGAAGGTGGGATTCTTAAAGGCCAGACGGTAGTTCTTCAGGCCCACAAAGGTGGAGTTGTAAAAATTCCAGTCCGTCAGCGAATGGGTAATGGACTGAACAAGCGGCCAAAGAACAAAAATGCCCAGCAGCAAAAGAGACGGCAGGATCATCAGGTAAGCGGTGGTACAGTCCATCCGCTGTGTGGTAGAGCGGCGCTTCGTTTGTCTTTGGCCGGTGCGGACAGTCTGCTGTGACATAAGCGGATCACCTCGTCATTATTTTCTTTCGGAATTTCCGGAAGGCAGGGCTTGGGCCCTGCCCTCCGGAAAAAGGTTGAAACGCTTGACCGCTTTACTGGGCGGCGCGGGGGTTGCTGCCAGCCAGCTCATGATCGGCAATGTACTGGTTGATGAGCTGCTCACAGTCGGCAAAGGCCGCGTCGATGTCCTGGCCGTCGATGGAGATGGCATCCAGAGCATTGAGCATGTACTGATGAATCTCGTAGGGATAAGCGGGCTCAGCGATGACATAAGGCATGATGTCGCTCTGGATGATCTGGATGCGCTCGTCCTTGGCGGCGTCGGTATTGGCCACCAGGTAGTCGGCAACGCTCTTGCGGGTGGTGAACTTGGCAAAGTTGGCAGCCACGAAGAAGTCAGCCACGTTCTCCACGCCGTCGCCCAGCATGTAGAAGATGAAGTCGGCCGCTTCCTGGGGATGCTTGGCATGAGCGTCCACCGCGAAGCTCCAGCCGCCGGAGGTAGCATGGAAGGGAGCGCCGTCCACGGTGGGAGCGGCGGCCACGCCGATCTGGTCGACCTTCTCAGGATAGTCGGTGTTGATGGCACCCACGCCCCAGCTGCCGGAGAAGGAAATGGCGCTGCGGCCTTCCAGCACGGCGTACACACCAACGTTCTGATCCTTCAGGCGGGTCTGAGAGGCAAATTCGCCGGAGCGGATATCGCGGTACAGGGCGGCAAAGTCCTTCAGGCTCTGGTTGTTGATGTTGGCGGCGGACCAGTCCTCGGTCAGCAGGTGCTGATTGCCGTTGTTGGTGTAGAACCAGCTCCACATGTTGTAGACGCTGTCGATGTCCATACCGAAGCGGTCATCGTTGGTCAGCATCTTGGAGTACTCCACCAGCTCTTCCCAGGTGGTGGGAGGGCTTTCGGGGTCCAGGCCGACCTCAGCGAAAGCGTTCTTGTCGTAATACATCACCACGGCGGGCTCCAGCATCCAGGGATACGCGGCATAAGCGTCGCCCACGGTGATGAAGCTCTTGGCGGAATCCATCAGGTCATCCCAAGCGGACTGAGGGATCATGTCCTTCAGATCCAGGGTGTAGCCCATGCGGTAGTTGTTCGCTACGGAGGCATAGTCGGCGCAGATGATGTCGGGGGCCTCGTCGGAAGCACGGGCGGCCGCCATGCGCTCGTTCCAGGTGCCGCCGTCCATCAGCTCAAGCAGAACATAGAAGGGGCGGTCTTCCTTGGCGTTGAAGTTGTACACCTGGGTCTTCAGCCAGTCCTGGTTCCAGGGCTCCCACATGATGCACCAGAAGTTGACCACCGTCTCGCCTTCCTTGGGTTCCGGCGCTTCGATGGACTCCGCGACGGCGAAGGAGCAAACGCTCATCAGCATCGCCAGGGCAATGAGAAGAGAAAGCATACGTTTCATGGTTGGATCCTCCTTTTGATGTGTTTTTACTGTGAACAGACCGGCGTATGCCTGCCGCACGGCCTGTATCAGAGTCAGTTGGGGGTAATCTCCAGCATGGCGGGCTTGCGGGGGGCCAGCTCAAGCTCCAGGGTTATGGAGCCGTCCAGGACGCCCAGGGCCTTTCGTTCAGGCGTCTGTCCGTGGCCGAAGCCGGTCAGCAGGGTGACGCTTCCGCCCTTCGGATAGTCCTTGGATTCCAGGCGAAGGGTAATCCTCTGCGGCGTCAGTTCGGTATTGGCAAAGAATACCGCGTAGCCGGGATGCGCCTTCAGCCCGCTTTCCCAGGCGGAAACCCGCACGGCCGGAAGCTGAATGGTTCCGGCAAAATCCTCGGGCTTTCCGTGATTGAAGTGCCAGTAGTGCTTGGGCGCATCCGCCGCCCCGATGGCGGGCGGGGCCATCATCCTGCCGTAGGCCAGGTAAGGATTGCCCTCGCCGGTGCGCATGGCCGCGAACTGGCCCAGATAACGCAACCGGCCCGGCGCGTATTCATAGCCGCGCTGGTCAAAACGCCAGTAATGCTCCTCCGGCCTGGTCTCCTTGCCCTGGACGGCCTCCATGGGGCTGTACTCATAGTTCAGTTCATACAGCCCGCCCCATAGGTAAATTTTCGCGGCGGAATCGTAGAACAGATCGCCCATCTCATCCACAGCCTTGCCCCAGCCATCCATACGCACCGCGCCGTACTCATGGTAAACGGCGGCGAACAGCGGAATCAGCTCGGCCTCCCCGGCGTCGATTTGTTTTTTGTAGGGCCACATTTCCAGCGCCGAGGCGGGACGAGCGCCAGCCCGGGCCTGATAGTAATCCAGCTGCGGCAGGAAAACCTCGTTGATCATCTCCGTGCCGATGGGGAAGTAGCCGCCGGATTCCCGCGCGCAGGCCTCCTTGGTTTCCTCATACAGCCGCTGATAGCCCCGGGTGATGTGGCGGCCGCCGCCCTTGGGGTGCTTGTGCCTGTCGGACAGGCACAGGTGGAGCAGGTTGTTGGCCGAGATGTCATAATACATGGCGTCCACGCCGTGATCCCTGGCGATCTGCCGATCCCGCTCCACATGCAAATCGTGGGTATAGTCCTCGCAGGGGCACAGCATGTTGAAGCCATAGGCGTCGCAGCTGTAGGTCTGCCCCTGGGGCGGGAAGATATGGCGGCTCTGGGCCAGCCGATCCGCGTCCTTATCCTTGGGGTGCACCAGGAAGTCAAACTCGAAGGGAGCAAAATGGTCGCCCACCTCCCGGATGGCCTTCAGGTTCTCCTGATCAAACGCAGCCGGAAGCCACTCGTCCAGGGTGGCGGGGCACTGGCCCATAAAGTCCTGCTTGGTCCAGTCCGGGCCCAGGATGTGGAACACGCTGGTGCCCGCGTCCCGGTGGTAGCGGCGGATGTAATCGGATCGGTCATAGGCGGCGCTGATGCCAAAGGTGGTCAAGCCCGTGTCCCGCAAAAGCCATTGGCAGTGCGGCCGCTGATCCAGGGTACCCATGGCGCACCAGGGCTGGTTCACAGCCCAGCGCTTGTAGCGCTCCGCCGCCTCGAACCACCCCTCGCCCTTCATCAGGCGCAGGGTGAAGGCATAGGGCGCGCAGACCGGCTTGCCGGGGCCCATATCCTCGTTGAGCACCATCATGGCAGCCTCCATGGCGTCGCCGTTGCGGTACAGGTTCAGCCATTTCCCGTGGCTCTCCCCGTCCTCCGCGCCAAAGTACAGACCGCCCCGGTTCAAACCGTAGTAGGCGAAGAACTGCATGGACGCGCCGGAAAAGCACTCAGGATAGGGGGCGTAGCGGATCCCCTCCCCCGGCTTGAAGCACTGGAGCGGATTGCGTACCAGCAAACCCGTGGCAAAGGAATGCACCATCTGCATCTCGTCCGCCCAACTGCCCATGCCGCCGATGACGGGGTATTCCACCAGGATGATCTCGCTTTGCACCGCCGCTTCCAGATGGGAGCGGAAGGCCGCGCCGTCCTCCAGGAGAGAGACCTCCGCGGTCAGGGTACTTCCGTCCTCCAGGTTCCAGGTGAGCCGCGCTTCCATTTCGCTGAGACGGCAGGCGCAGCATTCGTCGGCCTTCACCAGCACCGGCCTGCCGCCGAGCAGCCGCGTCACCCGGAAGGGGGCCTCCGCAGGCCGGGAAACATAAGCGACGCCGCTACCCCTGTCGGTCAGGGAAAGAATAACGCCGGTATTATCGGACAGTTCCAGTGACAGACGCTCATTTTCAAATCTCATGCCGCTGTGCCTCCTCTTTTATCAGCAGTTCGCCTCAGCGCTTGTAAGGCAGCGCCCAGGTTTTCACGAATTCATCGCCCAGGGTATTGGCCTGCACCTTGTAGACGCCTGTGGTTCCCTCAAAAGCGTCCTTGCCGATTTTGCTCAGCGCGCCGCTGATCTCCTGGTTCCCCAAGGAGGAGCAGCCCGCGAAGGCCCGCTCGCCAATATTGTTCATGCTGTAAGTGAGCTTGAAGTCGCTCAGCGCCGCGTCGTTTTCAAAGGCGTGAGCGCCGATGGTGGTAAAGTTATCGGTAAAGCGTACCGATTTGAGCTTCGGGCAGTCGGCAAAGGCGTACTCGCCCACGCGCAGCACATCCTGCGCCTTGCTGCAGTCCACAGTTTCCAGGTTGCTCGCGCCCCGGAACGCGCCGTCAGCAATCAGAATCGGGCCGAAGGGCACCGTATAGCTGGTGTTGGCGCTGCCCTGGGGATACCAGATCAGGTATTTGCGGCTGTTGTCGTACAAAACGCCCTGATCCACACCGAAGGTAGCGTTGCCGCTGGCCACCTGGAAGGCTTCGATACCGGAGCAGCCGGTAAAGCAGCCGTCTCCGATGGCGGACACGCCGGCGGGCACGGTAAACGACCTGAGACCAACGCAGCCCGCGAAGGCTTCCTTGCCAATCTGGGTCAGGCTGGCGGGAAGGCTGATGTCCGCCAGCGCCGCGCAGTCCTGGAAAGCGCCGTCGCACAGAGCCGTAACGCCTTCGGGCACGGTAACCTTGGTCACATCGCTGTTCAGGAAGGAGACGGCCTTGACCGTTTCGGGCAAAACCACCTCCGTGGCGCCGCGCACGGCGACCACAACGCCGTTGCCCACCACCACGATGTCCCCTTCCAGGCTGTCCAGGTAGCCGGTGCCGTCCAGGGCGTGGGCGCCGATGACGGAAAGGCTTTCAGGCAGGTACAGCTCCGTAAGGCTGGCGCAGCCCTGGAAGGCGCTGCGCTCCAGGGTCGTCAGGCTGTCGGTCAGCCTGAACTCCTTAAGACTTTCGCAGCCCTGGAAGGCCTCCTCACCTACGCCCAGCAGTTCGGCGGCGTATGCAACGCTTTCCAGGCTCGTGCAGCCCCGGAAGGTGGCCGCGGATACGCGCTGAATGCCCGTACCGGCGATAACGGCCTTTTTCATTGCCGTACAGCCGTCAAATGCCTCGGCGTCCAGCACGCCTACACCGGCGGGAACGCTGATTTCCTCCAGAGATGCGCACTGACGGAACGCGCCCGCGGCGATGGAGGTCAGACTGTCGGGCAGGGTAACGCTCTTCAGGCTGACGCAGCCGGAAAACGCGCGCTCATAAATCTGGGACAGCTTGACGGAAAGGGTAACGCTTTCCAGGTTCGCACTGTTTTCAAAGGCGCCTGCCAGAATCTTGGTCACCTTGTCGCCCATGGTCACGGTTTTTAGCTGGGCGTTATAAAAGGCCTTGGCGCCGATGGTGGTGATGCTGTCCGGCAGGGTGAAGCTATCGCCCGCCTTACCCTGTGGATAGCAATAAATGGTCTTCATTTTCTTGTGATAAAGCACATCGTCCTGTACCAGGAAACCCACGCTGTCCTCGGCCACGGCGATCTTGGCCAGCTTGGGCAGCGCCGAAAAGGACGGATCGCCGATCTTGGTGACGCTGGCCGGAATGGTGATGGATGTGACGAAGGGCGCAGAGGCAAAGGCGTCCTCACCGATTTCCTTCAGCGGCTTGCCGCCCAGCGTTTCCGGTAGCACCACTTCCTCGGCTTCGCCCTGATAGCGAACCAGACGCGCCCATTCGCCGGTAGTATCCAGCACATAGGCAAACTCCTGCGGACCCTCGGGCTCCGAGCCGCAGGACGTCATTAGCAGCACCGCCGCGAGCATCAGCACGATGAGGGATAATCTTTTCTTCATGGGACAACCTCCTTCTGTGTGATGGGGCAACCAAAGTCAGCTTCCCCGCCAAGCATGGATAATACGGTCAAGTAACTTCCTAAAGCTATTATTACTTTAGCAGAATACATATTTTTTGTCATCACCCAAGATCATCTACAATTTAACCATTATTCCACTATTCGCGCTATTTTTAATGCATTTATCTCTAAATAGCCAGTTATATCCAAACCGAGAGACGCATACGTCATATGTCCACCGTGGCGGAACGCTTTTTGTTCATACCTTTCCAGCTGCGCAAAGCCTCCGCCTCCAAGAATTTACTGTGATATATTGTTAGTTTATGTTCTAATTTTTTATGAGAATGTTCAGTTCCATTGTTTTTGATACGAATAATCAATCCGTATGGCAGGAAAAGCGGCTTTCATTTTCTGGATAAATCAGCTATCTCGCGTTTCATCATTGATTCAGCAGCGCCACCATGGTATAATATCTGTTGAATGGAGTTGTTTATATGGAATTATTGTTATGTCCCTATATCCGTCGGGCTTGGTACAGCCTCCTGGAGCCTGGAGCCGTCATCCACAACAGGGTTATTTTTGACTACGAGCTAATGTACCTGAAAAAGGGCCAGGCCAGCATCATGATCGGCGATCAGCTGTACCATGCCACCCCAGGCGACCTGTTTCTCTTTCGTCCCAAGCAACCCCATGCCATCTATGTCTCTCCCAATGAGGAGATGATCCAGCCCCACATTCATTTTGACTTGCAGTATTACGATAACCGCGCCATTGTTCCCGTTTCCTATGACGGCCTGTCGGACATGACCGCCGAGCAGCTTTCCTACTTTCGGGAGGACATTCTGGATCAGTTCTTCTCGCCCTTTCCTTCCTATTTAAGGCCCCATAACGGCCTGTACATCGAGCAGCTTCTCTTCGACATCATTCACGCCACGGACAATCCCCGTCCCTTTAACGATGTTTACTTGCAGCACGCCTTTCTCAAGCTATGGGAACAGGTGCTGATGGAGGCCTCCTACACCAGCCGCGACTACGCCAAGAAGGAAAGCGCCGCCGTGCTCATTAAGCAGCTGATTGAGCGCAACGACTCCCGCGCCCTCACCCTGGACGAAATTACCCAGGCCCTTCACTTCAGCAAAAGCTACATCGCCCGCGTTTTTCAGGAAAGCTACGGCATATCGCCGCTGAAATATCACACGACCCTTCGGGTGCAGAAGGCCAAGCGGATGATTCAGTTTACCAACATGTCCCTGTCACAAATTGCCGTCTCCGTCGGCTTTGAGTCCCTGCAGAACTTCAGCCGCGTATTTAAAAAGCTGGATGGCTGCCCGCCCTCCAACTACCGCAAGGTTTCCCCGGCCGACCTGGCGGAGGAGGGGGACTGACGGAATGCGTGGCCGTCCACCACAGATCCCCCCGCGCTTGACAAAACCCCCGCGATGGGCTATGATGGCGCCATTGTCGGTCGGCCTCCCCCCCGGCCCAACGCTTTCAAAAGAAAGGATTTGATCCCCTTGGTATCCCGCTCCCGCGGTTCCGCCTGTGTCCTGGCCTTGGCAGGCAGTGCCATCCAGGCCTTCGGGCTGGCGAATATTCACGCCTTTGCCGATGTCACCGAGGGCGGCGTGCTGGGCATGACGCTGCTGTTGGAGCACTGGCTTCACTGGTCTCCCGCTCTGTCCAGCCTTTTGCTGAACGGGCTGTGCTACTGGCTGGGCTGGCGCACCCTGGGCAAGGATTTTCTGCTGTATTCTCTCCTGGCCGGAGGCGGCTTCAGCCTGTTCTACGCCCTGTTCGAGCCCTTCGCGCCATTGCTGCCCTGGCTGATGGCGACGCCGCTGCGGGCGGCCGTCTTCGGGGCGCTCTTCGTGGGCGCAGGCGCCGGACTGGCCGTACGGGCCGGCGGTGCTCCCGGCGGCGACGATGCGCTGGCCATGGCCCTTGCCCGCAGGACCGGCTGGCCGATTCAATGGGCATATCTGCTGACCGATCTGGTTGTGCTGGCGCTGTCCCTGAGCTATATCCCTGCCCAGCGGATGGTCTACTCCCTGCTGACGGTGGTGCTCTCCGGTCAAATCATCGGCTTGGTGGAGCGTTTTGGCGGCAAACGGTCTTCCGGCTCATAAAAGAGACGTCCCGCTATCTCTTCGATAACGGGACGCCTCTTTTTCGTCCTGCACAGGCTATTGCACCTCAGCCTCCGGAGCAGGCAGCACCGCCGTCTCCTCCTGGGGAATCATGGCGTCGAACCGGCTGGTCAGGTAAATAATATGCGCCACGGCAATAATGACGCTGCGAAGCATGTCCTTCTCCATGGAGGTCGTAACGCCAACCTCGTCCGCCGCGTTCTTCAGGCCGAAGGTGTAGCTCAGCATATTCTCAAGCTCCGTGCAGAAGTAGTCATAGGCTACCTCGCTGGTGTAGGTCATGCGCTGACGGCCAAAAAGCCGGACAATGTTCTCCATGGAGACCACGCTTTTGATGATGGCGATGACAAACAGGTACGCTATCTGATCAGCGCTGTACTGCTTGCGAACAGGGTTCTCAATATATCCCTTCTTCACATAATTGCTCACCATGGACGCGGTGATTTCTATGCACCCCAGCGGCTCCAGAAAGCCGTTGATGTACTTCACCGTCTGATCCAGATACAATCCAACGTTGGGAATTTCCCGATAGCGGGGCATACGGAAGGCCTCAATCCGCACCGACATAACCTCATCTCCTCCATGCAGCATTATACATCCGTCCGCCAGCAGCGTCAACAAGATTTTCAAATTCTCTTGACAGGTTTTTCAAAAACTGATATAGTGGTCTTGCAAAACTAAGCGAGTTTGGTTCTCTCCGGAGAACCCAGGAGGAGCAAGGCCATGACGCATCGAATTGTCGCGGATTCCGCCGCAGATTTACTGACACTTTCGCTGGCGCCCTTTTCCAGTGTTCCGCTGAAAATCACCGCCGGTGAACACACCTATGTGGATGATGAGGCGCTGGATGTGAGCGGTATGGTGAACGCGCTGCGCGCCTTCAAGGGGCGCTCCCGCACCGCCTGTCCTTCGCCAGACGAATGGCTGGCAGCCTTCGGAGACGCGGAAAACGTTTTCTGCGTTACCATTACCAGCACCCTGTCCGGTAGCCACAACGCAGCCTGCGTTGCCGCCAGAGAATACCAAGACAAGTTTCCCGGCCGACGGGTACTGGTCATTGACAGCCTTTCCGCCGGACCGGGGATGTTGCTGCTGGTGGAAAAGCTGGAAGAGCTGATCCAGCAGGGGCTGGATCTCGACGCCATTGCCCAGGCGATGGCGGACTATCAGAAGACAACCCACCTTGTCTTCGTGCTTGAAAGCCTGCGCAACTTTGTCAGCAACGGCCGGGTCAGCCCCGCCGTCGGCGCGTTGGCCGGCCTGCTGGGCATCCGCATCGTGGGCATCGCCAGCGCCGCCGGAGACCTGAAGCCCATCGCCAAGTGCCGCAGCGCCAAAAAGGCTCTCGCGGAGATCGTTGAAAACCTGCGGGAACGTGGTTTTTCCGGTGGCAAAGTGCGCATCAGCCACTGCCGCAATGAGAACGCCGCCCAGGCCCTGAAGGAGGCAATCCTGACGGCATGGCCCCGGGCGGAGGTCATCATCAGATGCACCAGAGCGCTGTGCAGCTATTACGCCGAGGAAGGCGGCGTCCTGGTGGGCTTTGAATCCGCATGAAATCCCTGCCCCTGAACATGAGGGCTCTCTCCAGGCATCGTCATGCCTGCGGTGAGGGCCTTTTTTGTTTGCCTGCGCGCTGTTAACAGCCGTATCACTTTCGACCTTTTTCACCATTTTCTTACATTTTCTCTTGCGTGACTCCTGATTTTATTGTACAATCATTGGACAGCATCGAAAAGAATGAAAGGGGGCGGTCCAGTGACCTGGTTCCAACGCGTCGCGCTGCTGCTCTGCGTTATGCTTTTGCTGCCCCTTCCGGCGCAGATGGAAGCGGAAGCGCCGCTCCCTCTGCCCGAATGCACCACCGAGGGCCAGGTTGCCGCACGGCTGCTGCTTCCCTCCGGCCAGGGGGGAGACATGGCGCCGGCCCACCCCATTCCTGGCTTTATCCGCTACATATCTCAAAATGAAAGCAAGGACCCGCTTTTCTGCTCGTCCTACTGGTGCAGCGTGGAGCCGGGCACCAAGCTGGATCTCAACGCGCGAACCAACGCCTACGGAAGGAAATATCGTTACTATACCGCCAATATGTGTACCCGCGCCGCTTATGCCATGGCGCTGTCCTACCTGGGGCTGGACATAACCCCAGGTGATATGAGCGTCCTGATGAACAGCCGCGACCTCGCCGACCCCTATGACAACGTGACCGCGGCGTTGGGAGGCGTGGAGCGCATCGCCTACAAAAGCTATATTTTTGACAAAATGCTGGAAAACTACCTATCAGACCCCAGCTATTCGCCGGTGTACGTCTATCTGCGCAAGCCCAACGGCATCTATCATGCTGTTCTGATTGTGGGAAAGGCCGACGAGGAGGGCTATTACCTGGTGGTCGATCCCGCCGCCCATGAGCTTGACGGAGAAACCGTGCGCGTCTATCGCATTCGCTTTGACCTGCACATGCGAAAGGTTATCAATTCCACCTTCCGCAGGGAGCACCGCGACAGCCGGGTGGTCGATCTGGCTCAATGGCATTTGGTCAACACGGGCAGCTGACATCAAAGGCGCGCCACACGCCTGCCCATGCGCGCTGAAAGGATAAGGCCTATGCTGCACATTGTCCTGGTCTTTCTGCTGGCATTGCTGTTTCTGTGGTTGTCGGTCGCTCACTTTCTGGAAAAGGGGGCGCTGCTGAATAATGCCTGGTTCTATGCGTCCAAAGAGGAGCGCGCCGCCATGGATAAAAAGCCACACTACCGCCAGTCCGCCGTGGTATTTCTGCTCCTCGCCGTTGTATTTGCGTTGGTCGGCATGGGGCTGTCCACGGGAAAGGACCTGTTTATCAGCATGGCGATCGCTGTCGTTGTCGCGGCCATGGCCTATGCCGTGCTGTCATCGGTCAGGCTGTCGCGGTCGCAAAGCAAATAAGCCCCATCCGGCAGGGGCGCGGCCTCTTCAGCCGCCGTACAAAAACCGACGTGCTTTTGCGCGTCGGTTTTCGTATTTATCGAAACAAGCGACTGCCTTCCGGGCTTTATCCCCCCTAGCCTCGGCATAGCCATCGTGGGCATGCTGTCGAAGCGTCAGCCGTAGTGATACCGGTTCTTCATTCGCATCAGGAAGCCTGCTGTAACCACCAGTGCCAGGCCTTCCGCCACCACAATGGCGGCCCACACGCCGTCCAGCCCCCAAAGGATCGGCAACAGCAGCACCGTTATCACCTGAAACACCAGCGTACGCAGGAAGGAAATCACCGCCGACACAGCGCCGTTGCCCAGGGCCGTAAAGAAGGCCGAGCCGAAGATATTGAAGCCGCAGATCAGAAAGGAGGCGCTGTAAATCGCGAAGGCACGGCGAGTCAGCGCCCACAGCTCCGCGTCATAGCCCACGAAAACGGCGGTCAGCGGCCGATTGACGGCCTCGGACAGCACCGTGAGCACAAGCGCCGTCACGCTGACGATGACCAGGCTCTTGCGCAGGAGGCTACGCAGCTCGTCATGATGGCCCGCGCCGTAATGGAAGCCGATGACCGGTCCGACCCCGATGGAATACCCCAGGAAGATGGCAATGAAGATGAAGCTGACATACATCACCACACCCCAAGCCGCCACGCCGTCTTCACCGATCAGGCGCATCAGCTGCCAGTTGAACAGAATGTTGACCAACGACAGGGAAATGTTGGTCATCAGCTCAGAAGCGCCGTTGGTACACGCGCGCCATAAGGCCTTGCCGTCAAAGCGGAAGGCCGTCAGCCGCAGAAGGCTGTCGTTTTTTCGGGCAAAATACATTACCGGCAGCAAGCCGCCCACCGTCTGGCTGGCCGCCGTGGCCCAGGCCGCCCCCGCTATCCCGAAAGGCAGTACGCCCACTAACAGATAATCCAGCACAATGTTGGTCATGCCCGCCCCCACGGTGACAGCCAGACCCAGCTTGGGCTTCTCCGCCGTGATGAGAAAGGTCTGGAACATGTTTGTCAGCATGAAAAAGGGCAGCGACAGCAGAATGATCCGGCCATAGGTGAGGCAGTCAGGGGTGAGGCTCTCGTCCGCGCCCAGCAGAACGACAATCTGGGGCAGGAACAGCTCGCCCAGCAGCGTCAGCGCCCCGCCGGACGCCGCCGTCACCACGACCAGCATGGAAAAGATGCGATTGGCCCGCTCCCGGCAGCCCTGGCCCAGGGTCATGGCGACCAGCGCGCTGCCGCCCGAGCCCATCATAAAGCCGATGGCCGCCAGCAGCATCAGCACAGGATACACCAGGTTGACGGCGGCAAAGGGCGTCTTGCCTGCGTAATTGGACACAAACAGCCCGTCCACCACGCCATAAATCGACGTGAACACCATCATTCCCACCGAGGGCAGAACAAAGCTAAGAAGCTTACGATAAGTAAAAGAATCCGACAGCTGAATCCGCATGATTACTCCTTGTTCCGTTGGGGCAGGTCGGCCAAACGCGCCGCCAGCCGCCGATCATACTTTTCTTTCAGGCATAGGAGCGTCTCCCGCTCCTGGGCCGTCAGGTCGGCAAAGGCGCTGTTTTCCCGCTGAATCACAGGAATGACCGTTTCGTCGGCCAGCCGCCTGCCCGCCGCCGTCAGCCTCAGGCCGCACTCCCGCCCGGGCCGCTCCTCCCGCTGGAGGCAGCCCGCCTGAAGCATCTGCCCCACGGCGGAATGCACCGTTTGCTTGGGCATCCCTATCGCCGCGGCAATTTCCCGCTGAGACAGGGCCTTCTCCGCGTCGCAGAGCGCGTAGAGCATCCAGAACTGGCTTTCGGACAAGCCCAGCCGCACCGCCGCCTCATGATACAGCTGACTCTCCATGCAATAAAGCTGATTGTAGCGCCGCAGGGCGTTGCTGAACAGCGTTTCCATCTCCGCGTCCCCCCCTTAGTCCGAAATCAGTCTGTATTATAGTCCGTTATCGGACTTACGTCAAGAGGCAAATGGCTGGACAGGCCGAGAATGTCCCTTGTATTTCCTGTGCTTTCCCATCGTCAGGGCTTGACATCAGCGGTTGGCGACGGTATAATCATCCTTACGGACAGACAAGTTGTCCCCTTTCAGGAGGTAAAGATGATGTACGCCGCAGTCTTTACGTTTACGTTCCCGGTGGGCTTTGGCCGCACCGGAGCTTTGGCATGACGTAAAGAGGCGGAAGCGCAGCTGGCCCCCACGGGCCGCTGATGGAACGGAGGCTCTTTGCGGGCTTCCGCTTTTTTTGTACCAAGTGCGAAAAGGAGGAACCACCGATGATTATTGTCCTCAAGCAAGGAACCCCCAAGCAGGAAATAGACCAGTTAACGAACATGCTTGTCGGCCGGGGACTGAACGTCAACCCCATGTTCGGTTCCGATCTGACCATCCTGGGCCTGATCGGCGATACCAGCCAGGTAGATCCAGCCCAGGTGGAGAGCTTCCGCTGTGTGGAGCGAATCATGAAGGTGGCCGAGCCCTTCAAGAAGGCCAACCGCATGTTTCATCCAGGCCCCAGCGTTGTCAACATTGGTCAGGCGGAGGTCGGCGGAAAACGCCTGGCCGTGATGGCAGGCCCCTGCTCCGTGGAAAGCCGGGAGCAGATCACCTATGTGGCCCGGGAAGTGCAGAAGGCCGGAGCCACGGTGCTGCGGGGCGGCGCCTTCAAGCCCCGTACCTCTCCCTATGCTTTCCAGGGGCTGAAGTACGAGGGGCTTGAATTGCTGGAGGAAGCCCGCCGCGCCACGGGCCTGCCCATCGTCACCGAGATCATGAGCCCCTATGATATAGACATTTTTGCCGAAAAGGTGGATTGTATCCAGGTGGGCGCGCGGAACATGCAGAACTTCGACCTGCTGCGGCTGCTGGGCCAGGTCAAGAAGCCCATCCTGCTTAAGCGCGGGCTCTCCGCCACCATTGAGGAATGGCTGATGAGCGCCGAGTACATCATGGCCGGCGGCAATCCCAACGTCATATTATGCGAGCGGGGCATCCGCACCTACGAGACCTACACCCGCAACACCCTTGACCTTTCGGCCATCCTGGCGGTGAAGAAGCTGAGCCATCTGCCGGTGGTGGTGGATCCCAGCCACGCCACGGGCAAGTGGTGGATGGTAGAACCCCTGGCCCGCGCCGCCATCGCCGTGGGCGCGGACGGTCTGATGATCGAGGTGCACAACGACCCCGCCAACGCCCTGTGCGACGGCGCCCAGTCCATCAAGCCCGACCTTTTCGCCCAGGTGATGGCCGACATTCGCCAGATCGCCGCGGTTGTAGGCCGGGAAGCGTGACGCTCTTCAACCGCCATGACAGAGGGAGGTTTCCGCCATGCCTGTGATTCACGTTCCGCTGCAGGATCGTACCTACCCCATCCATATTCGGCGCGGCCTGATGAACCAGGCCGGAGCCTATCTGCGCGAGGCCCTGGGTGAATGCGCCCTGGCCGTCATCACCGACGACCATGTGGCTCCCCTGTACCTGAAGTGTCTTCTGGCGTCCCTGGAAGCCGCCGGGTTCCGTACCTGCGCCGCGGTACTTCCCCATGGGGAGCAGACCAAATCCCTGGCCCGCCTGGAGGAGCTCTACGGCTTCCTGTGCGAAAACCGCATCACCCGGCGGGATGCCGTGGTGGCCCTTGGCGGCGGCGTCATTGGCGACCTGGCAGGCCTGGCCGCAGCCACCTATCTGCGGGGCGTCCGCTTCGTGCAGCTCCCCACCACGCTCCTCAGCCAGGTGGATTCCTCCGTGGGCGGCAAGGTGGCGGTGGATCTTCCCCAGGGAAAAAACCTGGTGGGGGCCTTCTGGCAGCCCAGCCTGGTGCTCTGCGATCCCGACACCCTGCGCACCCTCACCCCCGAATACTGGCTGGACGGCCTGGGCGAGGTGGTGAAGTACGGCTGCATCGGCGACGAGGCTTTGTTCAGCCTGCTGGAGGAAGCGGCTCCCGGCGGCCGTGAGGGCGTGATGACGCACATCGACGAAATTCTCCGCCGCTGCATCCAGCAAAAGGCCGACGTGGTGGCCCAGGATGAGCATGATACCGGCCTGCGCATGATCCTGAACTTCGGTCACACCATCGCCCACGCCGTGGAAACCTGCCAGCACTACCAGGGACTGCGCCACGGAGAGGCCGTGGCCCTGGGCATGGCTGTCATCACCCGCATGGCGGAAAGCCGAGGCCTGACCCCCATCGGTACCGCCGCCCGGCTGGACGCCCTGCTGGACGCCCTCTCCCTTCCCCGTCGGCTGCCTGAGCTCCCGGAGCGCGACCTCATCGCCGCCATGGGCATGGACAAGAAAAACGCGGGGCAGGTACTGCGGATCATCCTGCTCAAGGGCATCGGCGCTTGCCGCGTCCATGAAACAACGCCGGACTTCTTCGCGGGGATGTCATCCTTTGCCGGTTAATTTTGTGCATATTTAACAAAAAGCAACGAGCTGCTTCCAATCCCTTTTCAAACGGACGAAAAAAAGCTACAATATAATAGCACACTCAGCGGACGCGCCGAAATCAGGTGCGCCGCTTTCTTGATTTGATTGAACCCTGAAAGGACAAGCATCATGACCCCTGATGAAACGCTGCACGCTTCCATGACCCGCCTGCTCCATGGAGAAACCCCGCCCGATTCCGCCTGGCCCCAGGACGCCCATGCCTGGCGGCTGCTCCGCTGGGAAGCCGATCTCCCCCTTACCGACGAGGAGCGAGCCTCCCTTCTGGCGGCTGTGGACAAGGCCATGGCCCTGGCGGGCGTGTCCGCCGCCTGCTTTTCCGCCGACGGCGACGTAATGACCATCCTTCTGTGCCTCACCCGCTTCCCCGCCCGCACCCACCGGGAAACGGTGATCTGGCTATGCGCCCACGCATTGATGGAGAACGCCTCCGTGGCTCTGGCGCAGGAGGGAACCATGTTCATCGGCGGCGAGTTTGACCTGCCGGAAAGCTGGCAGGAGCACTTGGCCCCCATGCTGGAGATTTCCGACTGGTGGGCCCGGGTTTCTCCTATGGACGGCGCCGACGCCCATACCCATCGCGTAAGGCTGCAGACCGCCATCAAGCGCCGTCAGTATACCGTGCTGGGCGGCTATGTCTCCCGGGTGCTGCGCACGGTGGACGAGCCGGGCCGCGCCTGTTTCGCCTTCGTTCCTCTGGTGATTGAGGCAGTGTGGAGCCAGCACGGCGAAGTAACGCTGGATCGTCTAACCCAAAGCTTGAACCTGGCCGAAATGACCCGCCGCCCCAAGGAGGCGCTGTTGGCCTGGCTGTCCAGCCTGTCTGAATGCCTGCGGGCGTGCCCCGCCGCCGTCAACGCCGCGCCCATCGAGCGGGTCATCGCTTCCATCCGCGCGGACTGCTCCCTGCCCTACTCCCAGCAGAACCTCAGCCGCTCCCTGGGGCTGACCCCGGCCTATTTCTGCCGCCTGTTCCACGAAAAGGCGGGACAGCACTTCTCCTCCTTCCTGACCAGGACGCGCATGGAGCGGGCCCAGGAGCTGCTGTCTGAATCCAGCGGACGAACCCTGGCGGAAATCAGCGCCGCCTGCGGGTACCCCAACAAAAGCTATTTCTGCCAGGTTTTCAAAAAATATACCGGCATGACGCCCGGCGAATACGAGCAGGCCCGCCACGCGGAGCATCACGAGTGAGCGTTCGGTAAAGCGGCGCATGCCGCTTGGACGGGGGGGGGACTTCGCCCCATTTCATCGCAGGATGGCCCCTCTGGTCGCTTGCTTCGCAAGCTCCCGGCTGTGCAGTTCTGCAAGGAGACACTTTGCCGTTGGGAACCCAAGCCCCCTCCCGGCGGTAAAATGGCAGCCCTCAGCGAATCAATACGCTATCAAAGGGGCTTCGGCCTCCCTGATACCTCCCCGGAGTTTTGATGTCGTTTCTCAGTCAACACCAAGATTTCTCTGCACTTCTGATGAAAATGCCTGACGGTCTCGTCCCCGCGGCCCAATTCTTCCCGGCGGGATGAAAAGCCGCGGCCGCCGCGTTGAATAACAGTGAACGTTTTCACCCACAAGGAGGTTCCTGATGAAACGTGCCTTGCGATTCGTGTGTTTGATGCTGTGCCTGTCACTTCTGCCCCTGCCCGCCATGGGCCAGGAGGAAACCAGCGCACCGAGCATTCGTGTTCTTCTGCGTCGGCTGAACCTGACCGACCGGGCCGACCTCATTCTGGACGGCGTGTATACCGCCTCATCAGAGGGCGCCGATATGGCCTTCCCCCGGGGGAGCCGGGTAACCGTACAGGTTCGCTCCGGCGTACTGTACCTGTTTTACCAGGGAATGAGCCTGCGGGCCGGCAATCGCCTGACCTTTGTCCGCAACGCCTCCCAGGCCCAGGACAGCGACGGTATCCGCTTTGCCGAAGGCGGCAATTTCTACCCTGGCGACCTGTCGCTGACGGTATCGGGAGGGCTTCTTCAGCCCGTTTGCACCCTGTCCGTTGAGGATTATCTGCTTGGGGTCGTTCCCTATGAAATGAGCAACAGCTTCCCTCTGGAGGCCCTGAAGGCTCAGGCCGTGTGCGCCCGTACCTACGCGCTGAGTCATGTGAAGCCCGATCAAAGCTACGATGTGGTGGACACCACCAACGATCAGGTCTTCAAGGGTGTCAACCTCAGCCATACCAACGCCATCCGCGCCGTTCGGGAAACCGCGGGGGTGGTGGGCGGCTGGAAGGGACAGCTGGCCACCTGCTTTTACAGCGCCTCCAACGGCGGCCAGACAGACCTGCCCCAGAACGTGTGGGGCGGCG
>Ga0073908_1002703_pt1 | contig 20526 bp, 12 predicted proteins | sample MucameincwithD2O_FD_65484 | JGI IMG/M metagenome (GOLD analysis project Ga0073908, IMG submission 65484) | Mouse cecum microbial communities from Vienna, Austria - Mucus amended microcosms incubated with D2O | ecosystem: Host-associated > Mammals > Digestive system > Large intestine > Cecum...
CAAAAGGCATTTAATTACCGCTTAAATGGTGATTAAATGCCTTTGCTTTGATGGGGTGAAAAACAGTGAAAATTGTACGTTTCGTTTTAGAAAGTTGTACGTTTCGTTTTTGCGATTATATATGCTACTCAAATGGTAACTGTTTCTAAAAAAGATTTTTATCCGATTACTATGAAGCAGGATACGGAGGTGCTAGATGAGGTGGTTGTTACTGCATTGGGTATTAAACGTGCAGAAAAAGCTTTGTCCTATAATGTGCAGCAGATAAAAGGTAATGAATTGACTACTGTGAAAGACGCAAACTTTGTAAACTCATTGAACGGTAAGATAGCCGGTGTAACCATAAACAAGAGTGCGGCTGGTGTCGGTGGTGCAACTCGTGTTGTGATGCGTGGTGCAAAATCCATCGAAGGAGATAATAATGCATTATATGTGGTAGACGGTATTCCTTTGTTTAATACCAATATGGGAAATACAGACAGTGGTATTATGGGTGAAGGAAAGGCTGGAACAGAAGGTATTGCTGACTTTAATCCTGAAGATATCGAAAGTCTCTCTGTGTTGAGTGGTCCTTCGGCTGCTGCGTTGTATGGTAGTAGTGCGGCAAACGGCGTCATCCTAGTAACAACCAAAAAAGGTAAAGAAGGGAAACTATCTATTCAGTTCTCATCTTCTACTGAGTTTAGCAAAGCGTATATGACTCCAGAATTTCAAAATACATATGGAAACAAGAAAGATGTGTATGAAAGCTGGGGAGAGAAATTGCCAACTCCGTCAAGTTACGACCCTAAGCATGATTTCTTTAATACCGGTACGAATTTCATAAACTCACTTACTTTGACCACGGGAACTAAGCAGAATCAGACTTTTGCTTCTATCTCATCTACTAATTCTAAAGGTATCGTGCCCAATAACGCATACGACCGTTTAAACTTCACCATTCGTAACACTTCTACATTTCTGAATGATAAGTTACAACTGGATTTGGGAGCATCGTATGTGAAGCAAAAAGATAAAAATATGGTTTCGCAAGGTCAGTATTGGAATCCGGTGATGGCTGCTTATTTGTTCCCGCGCGGTGAGAATTTTGAGGACATAAAGACTTTTGAACGCTATAATGAGAGCCGTAATTTACCTGTGCAATACTGGCCTGTGGGTGAGTCTACTTATGCTTCTCAAAATCCTTATTGGACAGCTTATCGCAATGTAGCTACCAATGAAAAGAGCCGTTACATGTTCAATGTGGGATTGACCTATAAAATCACCGATTGGCTGAATGTTGCCGGTCGTTTCAGAATGGACGATACCTATGTGAGTTTTGAACGTAAAATTTATGCTTCTTCCGATCAGAAGTTTGCAGAAGGTACTAAGGGGCATTACGGGTACAGTAATTACAATGACCGCCAGGAGTATGCCGACTTTATGCTGAATATCAACAAACGCATTCTGGATTTCAGTCTTGCTGCCAACCTTGGTTGGAGCTATTCTAATTATTGGGCTTTGGAAAGAGGATATAAAGGTGCCTTACTCAAGCTTCCCAATAAATTTACCACTACTAACATCGATACAAAAAATGGACGTATCTCCGAAAAAGGAGGTGGTGACAGTGTGCGTAATCATGCCATCTTTGCTAACGTGGAATTGGGGTGGAAAAGTATGCTCTATCTGACTTTGACCGGTCGTAACGAATGGAATTCTCGTTTGGTAAATACCAATGAGGAATCTTTCTTTTATCCTTCTGTTGGTCTGTCGGCCATTGTATCTGAAATGGTAAAACTACCTGAATTTATATCTTACTTAAAAGTACGTGGTTCTGTCACTGGAGTAGGTGCTCCAGTATCTCGTGCGGGTTTGACTCCCGGTACGGTGACTGATCCGCTTGTGGGTGGCCTTTTGAATCCTACCTATATCTATCCTTTCACTGATTTCAAGGCAGAACGTACCAAATCTTATGAATTTGGTTTGACTTTTCGTTTGTGGAATAAATTGAGTGCGGAAGTTACTTACTATCATTCTAATACGGAGAACCAGACATTCTTGGGTGAACTTCCCGAGTATACTGGATACAAACAAATTTATTTGCAGGCAGGTGATGTAGAGAACCGTGGTTGGGAAGCTTCATTGGGATATAGCGATAAGTTTAAAAACGGATTATCTTTCTCTTCTACTTTGATTTTTTCACGTAACGTCAACGAAATTAAAGAAATGGTAACTAATTATGAGACAGGTTTGGAGGGAACTTCGCCGATTAATATTCCCGAAGTTGTGAAAGACAAAGGACGTACGATTTTGAAAGTGGGAGGTAGTATCCATGATATTTATGCCAATACATTTTTTAAGAAAGACAGTCAAGGATTTGTGGCAGTAGAGAGTGATGGAAAATTTGGTATGGAAAGAGGTGAACCTGTTTACTTGGGCAAAACCTCACCGGATTTCAATCTCGGTTGGAGTAATGCATTGTCATACAAAGGTTTTGGGCTAAACTTCCTGGTTAACGGACGCTTTGGTGGTGTAGTAACTTCTTCTACAGAAGCTTTACTTGACCGTTTTGGGGTTTCCAAACGTTCGGCTGAGGCACGGGATGCCGGGGGGGCTTTGATAAAAAATCAAGGTAGAGTAGACGCGAAGGCCTATTATCAAATGATTGGTACAGGAAACTATGAAACATCCGGTTATTATGTGTACAGCGCTACCAATATTCGTTTGCAAGAATTGTCATTCAGCTACACTATGCCTAATAAATGGTTTGGAAATGTACTGAGAGATGTTACGGTTTCGTTTATTGCAAATAATCCTTGGATGTTATATTGTGAAGCTCCGTTTGACCCTGAACTTACACCTTCTACAAGTACTTATGGACAAGGTAACGACTACTTTATGCAACCAAGTGTACGTAGCTTTGGTTTTGGCATTAAATTTAAATTATAATAAACCAACTTTATTATGAAAAAGATAAATCAATATAAACTCTTAGCAGGTATATGCCTCTTGTCATTTTTGACGGCATGTGATTATGAAAGAATCAATACCAATCCGTTTGAAATGACTGAAGAAGAAGGGCTGATGGATGGTTTTGCTGTAGGCGGTTTGGTTACGGCCATGGAGCAAACTGTTTTTCCGGTAGGTACTCAAGCCGATGATACAGACATTATTAATCAATATCAGACTGATTATCATCTTTCGGCCGATTGTTGGAGTGGTTTCTTCGGGCAGAATAACTCTACCAGTTGGAATTCGGGCCGTAACAATACAACCTATTTTTTAATTGACGGTTGGATTGCGGGCACTTATACACGTTCGTATACCAATGCATTTAATTCTTGGAAGAAATTGAAAGTATTTTCAGAAAAAAATGATGCCCCTGAAATTTATGCATTGGCACAAGTTCTGAAAATTTCGGCTTGGCACAAAACGTTGGAGTGTTTCGGGCCAATGCCTTACACCCATGCTGCCGATCCGACAATGAATATACCTTTCGATTCGGAAAAGGCGGTATATACTGCTATGTTTCAAGACTTGACTGATGCCATTGACGTATTGACTGAAAAAGCTGTGAACGGTATAAAAGTGATGGAGGAATATGATGCGGTTTATGCTGGCGATACCAGGAAATGGGTGAAATACGCCAACTCATTGATGCTTCGTCTGGCGATTCGCGTTCGTTTTGCTGATGAAGAAATGGCAAAGAAGTATGCGATTCAGGCTGTCGGACATTCTATAGGTGTAATGACTGCAAGGGATGATGAAGCACAGATGAGTGCAGGTGCTGGTATTACTTTCCGTAATAACATTGAATGGTTGTCCGAAACGTACGAGGAGTCACGTATGGGATCATCTATATTCTCCTACTTAATGGGATATGCTGACCCTCGTTTAGGTGCTTATTTTAAGCCTGTAGACGCGGCAAGTACAGCCGGGCAAGTGGCTTATGACGGTAAAAAATATCAAGCAGTGCCTGCCGGACATACTTTTGCGCCGAATGATGTTTATAAATTGTTTTCTAAACCAAAGATTGAAAGTAACACTCCGACTTATTGGCTGCGTGCCTCCGAAGTTTATTTCTTGCGTGCTGAAGCAGCTTTAGTATGGCCTGCCGACTTCGGTAGTGCTGAAGCGCTTTACAAACAAGGTATTGAAATGTCGTTCCAGGAAAATGGTGTAACTACTTCTGTGGATGCCTATATGAATTCTGGTAAAGCACCGATGAAGCATGAATTCACAGGTTCCTATGCTTGTAGCTTCCCGGCACCTTCTACTGCTACTGCTAAATTTGAAGGTAGCACAGAACAGAAATTGGAGAAGATCATCATTCAGAAATGGATTGCTCTTTTCCCTAATGGTCAGGAGGCTTGGACAGAGTGGAGAAGAACCGGATATCCGAAATTGAATCCTGTAATGGTAAATAATGGTTCGAGTCAAGGTGCAACTAAAGAGAGTGGCGTACGCCGTATGATTTATCCTACAAGTTTTTACCAGACAGAGGAAGGACAGGCTATTTATAACGCAGCTTTGCTGTTACTTAATAACGGTCAAGGAGGCGAAGATAAATCTTCAACCCGCTTGTGGTGGGACTGTAAACGATAACCTATAATCACTATTTTGATACAAAATGAAGAATATGAAAACATTAAGAAATTTATTATATTTCCTCTCTCTGGCAGGCTTGATGATAACAACTTCCTGCACTGATGTGGAAAATATAGATATGGAGCACATCGGAGGTAATAATACGATGGGCGATAGTGAATATTATGCCAATCTGCGTGCCTACAAGGCAACCGCCTGGAATTATGGGCGTCCCGTTGCTTTCGGATGGTACTCCAATTGGTCTCCTGCCGGAGCTTACAGAAAAGGATATCTGACTTCTATGCCGGACAGTATGGACTTTGTTTCCATGTGGAGCGGTGCTCCCGGACGCTTTGATATCACTCCTGAACAGAAAGCGGATAAAGAGTTTGTGCAAAAAGTGAAAGGTACAAAATTGTTGCAGGTGAGCCTGCTTTCTTATATTGGCAAAGGGGCAACTCCAAACTCGGTATATACTCCTGTGGAAAAACAGGCAGAGGAAGAAGGCTGGAGTGATTCCAAACTGGAAGATGCGAAGAAGAAAGCTCGTTGGGAATTTTGGGGATTTGAAGGCGAATTCAACAGTGAAAACCATTATGAATGTTTGGCAAAGTTCGCTAAAGCTCTTTGTGACTCTTTGGATGCAAACGACTGGGATGGTTATGATGTTGACTGGGAAATCGGAAGTGGTGTGTTTGATATGGATGGAACGTTAAGTGAGAATAGGCACTTAATTCATTTAATAAAGGAGATGAATAACTATATTGGTCCGAAAAGCGACCCGGAAGGCAAAGGACATAAGATGATTTGTATTGATGGTCAAATTTATGGTCTTACCAGAGAGTTGGATGAGTATGTCGATTATTGGATTATACAAAGTTATGGTTCTTCCAGACCTAGTCTTGAAGGATATGGTGTAGATCCCAAGAAAATAATTTGCACGGAAAATTTCGAAAAGTATGCCGTTAATGGTGGTCAGTTGCTTAACCAAGCTGCTCATATGCCGTCCAAAAGTTATAAAGGTGGAATAGGGGCTTATCGTTTCGATAACGATTATGACAATACTCCCGATTACAAGTGGATGCGTCAAGCCATTCAAATAAATCAGAAGGTTTTCAATGAATGGAAAGCAAATCAAAGTAAAGAAGAGAACAAGTCAGAATAGACGGGTTGGTAAATCAATAAAACGAAAGAATTATGAATAAACATAGATTCAATTATTTGGTGTTAGGAGGTATGGCCTTGCTGATGAGCGCTTGCAATAATAGCGAGAGTGACTTATTGGAACCTAAACTTTATTTTGAAAATAGGGAATATGTATTCTCGTTGGAAGATGAAAGTGGGGTAAGGAGTTTTGATTTATCTTCAAGACTTTCTTCCATGGTTTCTTCGCAGGTGGATGTGTCGTATGCCATCGCTGATAAAAGTGTACTGGACGAATACAACACGCAATATGGGACAGCTTATGAGATGTTTGATGCATCGAATGTAAAATTAAGCAGTGCGACTTCTACTATTCCAAGTGGAAAGTTGTATGCGGAAAATGTACAACTGGAACTCTCTAATCTGGAGACGCTTGAAGAGGGAAAATCATATGCCTTGCCGGTGCGTGTACAGTCGACTTCTATATCGACTCTTCCCGGAACAAGCATTGCTTATTTCATTCTCTCTAAACCTCTAAAGATAACCAAAGTCGGTACATTCAATAGCAATTATATTTCTGTAAAATTCCCGGTTGGAACTTATTTCTCATCGTTCACTTATGAAGCATTGGTTTATATCGACAGATTTGGCGATAACAATACGATTATGGGGACTGAAGGCAAAATGATTCTTCGTATCGGTGACGCTGGAGGCGGGGTAACTCCTAGGGATATTCTGGAAGTCGCAGGAACACAGGGCTATAAAGTCAAGGAGGCATTACAGGCGAAGCGTTGGTATCATATTGCTTTGACTTATGACCAACCTTTGGGAAAAACGGCTATTTATGTCAATGGCTCGAAATGGGCCGGATCAGATTGGGGTATTCCGGGTTTTGATCCAAATTCAGATGTAGGTTTCAACATTGGTAAGATTCCGGGCTTCCCATGGGGAGAACGTCCGTTGTATGGCAAAATGTGTGAACTTCGTGTCTGGAACGTAGCTCGTACGGAAAATCAGCTTAAACAGAATGTGCTGGGCGTTGATCCGAAATCGGATGGATTAGTACTCTATTATAAGTTGAACGGAACGGAAGTCGAAGAAGGAGGAGTTATTACAGACTCTACTGGTAAAATAAATGGCACAACTAATGGTATAAGAATTACCACATTGGATACTCCGGTAGCTATCGAGTAGTGATAAACATCAGTTTTTAAAATACCGATAAGTTTAGATCTGTTAATCAGCGTATAAAAGAGCTGAACTTGGATAAGCTTGGGCTGTTTTTTATACAAAAGGAAGAAGGGAACCTGTGAATTAAGCAAATGTTTGTTCGCAGGTTTTCTTATCTTTTAATAAAAGGTATTTTAGCCATATTTAAATTTTCTCTAAAAAGTTTCCATTTTATAAGTAAAATATATTTCTTTGCAGCATTTAATACTTATGAACATCCGAAATGGCTCAAATTAACTTCAATTCGATATATACAACTTATTACAGGAAAGCTTTTCTGTTTACCTTGTCGTATGTCCACAACGACCAAGTTGCAGAGGATATCGTTTCGGAGGCAATCATTCATCTATGGGAATTGAGCAAAGAGCGGGAGATTCCGAGTATTGAAGCTATATTGATCACTTATATCCGCAGTAAATCACTAAATTATCTGAAACACATACAGGCACAGGAAAATGTTTATCAAACTCTGCTTGATAAGGGACAGCGCGAACTGGAGATTCGCATATCTACATTGGAGGCCTGCGATCCTAATGAAATACTATCAGAAGAATTACGGGCAAAAGTAAAGACGCTGTTGGCTAGTATGCCTGAGAAAACCCGCATTGCTTTCGTACGCGACCGGTTGGATGGTAAATCGCATAAAGAGATAGCCGAAGAATTAGGGATAAGTGTGAAAGGGGTGGAATATCATATCACTAGAGCGGTTAAAATGCTACGAGACAGTCTCAAAGACTATGCTCCATTTTTATTTTTCTTCATTTAAAGCGGCAGTATGGGGGTATTTTTTCTACTTTTTTGGGGATAATAACAAAAAAAATCGCATTTCTTACTAGGGAATATGCTTGGTGGGTGGTATTCTTTATGAAAGGGGGCAAGTAACCTTGCTTATTCCTGTTTATAAACTATACGTTATTATGAATAAAGAATTACTATTAAAATATATTTCAGGCAAAGCATCCCAACAAGAGAAAGAAGAGGTTGCCACTTGGATTGATGCGGATGCTGCCAATCTCAAGGAGTTCATTTCACTTCGTAAAAGTTACGATGCATTCCTATGGCAGGATACGGAAAGTCTCTCTCGGAAAACGAAAAAGACTTTTTCGTTGCGTCCCGTTGCACGGTGGGTATGGCAGATTGCAGCCGTGTTTGTAGTGGCTTTCGGTTTGAGCTATATAATGATACAGGCTTTCCAAAAAGAAAATGTAGAGATGCAGACTGTTTACGTGCCTGCCAGACAGCGTACCCTAGTAACACTTGCCGATGGAACCACGGTGTGGGTGAACGGAAAAAGTACATTGACTTTTCCAAATCGTTTTTCTTCCCGTACACGCAAAGTTGAACTTGATGGAGAAGCTTATTTTGATGTTCGGAAAGACCCAGAGAAACAATTCATTGTTTCCACTGCCCATCAGTCTGCTATAAAAGTATTGGGTACCAAATTCAATGTAAAGGCATACAAAGAAGCAGATGAGGTTATTACAACCTTGGTTGAAGGAAAAGTCAACTTTGAATTCAACAATGCCGGGCAACAGCCGCAATATATTATAATGGCTCCCGGGCAAAAGTTGGTTTATAATTCTCAAAATGGAAAGACACAACTCTATACAACTTCCGGTGAGAGAGAACTTTCATGGAAAGATGGCAAAATCATTTTCCGTCAAACGTCATTACGGGATGCACTGGATATCTTGGCAGATAGATACAATGCCGAATTTGTCATACAGGAGAATGTACCGCATGACGACTCATTCTCAGGAACATTTACCAACCGGAATCTGGAACAGGTACTTAATTTTATCAGTGTCTCTTCAAAAGTACATTGGCGTTATTTGAATAACAATGGAACTGCCGGTAAAGAAAAGATAAAAATAGAGATATTTATTTAGTGCTAGAAAATATAAAACCTTGAAAACCAAAACTTATTGCCATGAAAAACAAAGACCCTTAAAAACAAAAAAAATACGGGACGATATTGGCCGTATCTTCCCGTATGAGCCTCAGTAATTGTGAACTACTTGTTTGCAGACAAGTATAACTACCAATTTTCTAATTAAACTCGTTACAAATCTATGCAAAATTATTGTATCGTCCAATTTCTTGGAGGATTAAAGTCGCTTAGACGAACCTTAAAGGAAATATCGTTGGCTATGAAATTACTATTAATGCTGCTTGTTTGTTCTGTTGGGCTGACTTATGCGTCTGACGGATATGCACAAAGAAACTCTATCTCGCTGAACATGAAGAACAGCACCATCGAAGAGGTGCTGCACACTATCGAACGTGAGTCCGGATTCGGCTTTTTTATCAATAGCAAGAATCTGAATCTTAACCGACGGATAACGGTTTCCGTATCGGATAAAAATATCTTTCAAGTACTGAAGCAAGTCTTTGAAGGTACCAATATCGAATATAAGATATTGGATAATCAAATTGTACTGACAGCTAAGGAAACTAAAGTTGCCCAGCAAAAGACGCAAAGCGTTAAAGGTACGGTAGTTGATAAAAATGGAGAACCGTTAATTGGTGTTTCCATAGTGGAGAAAGGAACCACTAATGGAACGGTGACGGATCTTGATGGAAATTATACGTTGACTGTTCATACTGCCAATCCGGTGTTATTATTTTCATATGTGGGGTATCAGAAAAAGGAACAACCTGTCACGGGTTCGGTCTTGAATGTTACTTTGGAGGATGATTCACAAGTATTGAATGAAGTGGTGGTCACCGCCCTTGGTATTAAAAAAGAAGCGAAGGCGCTTTCTTATAATGTTCAGGAAGTATCTGCCAGTGAAATCGTTGGTGTTAAGGATGCCAATTTTGTAAACAGCTTGTCCGGTAAAATTGCCGGTGTGGTTATCAACTCCAGTTCATCCGGTATAGGTGGTGGAGCGAAGGTGGTGATGCGTGGAGCAAAATCCCTTTCTGGAAATAATAATGCACTGTATGTGATTGACGGTATTCCGATGCCTTCATTGGAAACTACACAGCCGGACGACTTTATGACTGGTATGGGACAGTCCGGTGACGGTGCTTCCATGATTAATCCCGAAGATATTGAAACCATGTCTGTATTAAGTGGTGCCGCAGCTTCTGCACTTTATGGAAGCGATGCCGCCAATGGCGTTATCATGATTACCACGAAAAAAGGTGCAAAAGATAAACTTCGCGTCAGTTATGCTAACAATACTTCGTTTTTCAATCCGTTTGTAACTCCGGAGTTTCAAAATACTTATGGTGCAACTACAGGTGAACTGAAAAGTTGGGGGCAGAAAATGGGACAACCCAGTAATTACGATCCGTTAGATTTCTATCAGACAGGATGGAATGAAACTAACTCTTTGACTATCAGTAATGGTAATGAGAAGAATCAGACATTCCTTTCTATGGCTGCTACTAATGCAGCGGGCATTGTTCCGAACAATACATTGGATCGTTACAACTTCACTATCCGGAATACAACGAGTATGCTTAATGACCGTTTACGTCTCGACTTGAGTGCTAGTTACATGAATGTGCGCGAACAGAATATGCTATCGCAGGGGCAGTATTTTAATCCGATAGTTCCTGTCTATCTGATGTCGCCGAGCTACAGTCTGGATATGCTTCAACAGTTCGAGATGTATAACGAAACTCGTAACTTCAAAACGCAATATTGGCCGTGGGATAATCAGGGAATTGCTTTGCAGAATCCATATTGGATTGTCAACCGCGACAATTTTATCAATCATAAGAATCGTTTTCTTGTAAGTGGAGGTTTGAATTTTGAAATCACTAAAGATATCACATTGGGGGCACGTGCCAAAATGGATTATACCTCGGCTCTGTTTGAAAAGAAATATTCGGCGTCTACTGATAATATCTTTTGTCAGGACTTTGGCGGATATTATAAAGGCGATGCTTCTACCCGTCAGCTTTATGGTGATGTGATGTTGAATATAGATAAATATTTTGGTGATTTCTCATTAACAGCTACGTTAGGAACCAGCATTCAAGATGTCAACTACCAGTATTTCGATGTCGGTGGTAGTTTGAACTCGGTAGCCAATAGCTTTACAACGCTTAACTTGATGCAGTCTACCGTGAAGTTTCAGCAAGATGGTTATCATGACCAGACGCAATCTATTTTTGCTACCGCACAGTTAGGATGGAAAAGCAAACTTTATTTGGATGTAACAGGGCGTGTTGACTGGTCTTCTGCTTTGGCATGGACTGATACGAAGTCAGTCGCTTATCCGTCGGTCGGTCTTTCTGCCATTCTGACAGAACTGTTGCCTATCAAGAGCGATGTGCTTACTTTCTTGAAAGTGCGTGGTTCGTATAGTGAGGTGGGAAATGCTCCTACGCGTTATATTGCTTATCAGACCTATCCGTATGAGTCGGCTTCTCCCACAACAGCTACTACGTATCCTAACACAGATATTAAGCCGGAGCGTACCAAAGCGTGGGAAGTCGGTTTGCAGTCTCATCTTTGGAATGATAAATTGGAACTGAACGTATCTTTGTATAAGACATCTACCTACAATCAATTGTTCAATCCTTCACTCCCCTCATCTTCCGGTTATTCTTCTATCTATATTAATGGCGGGCAAGTGGATAATAAAGGTATAGAAGCCAGTCTGACATTGAATCAGCCTCTCGGACCGGTGAAATGGAACTCTACGTTCACTTACACTCTCAACCGCAATAAAATTAAAAAGTTGTTGAAGCCGACCACTTTGTCGGGTGGAGAAGTCGTGAGTCAGGACATGATGGATCTTGGAGGGCTTGAAATCGTGAAGTCACGTCTTGTTGAGGGTGGTTCTATTGGTGACCTCTATGTGACCGCTCTTCGTACAGATCATCACGGATATATTGATGTGGATTATGTCAATAATACAGTAGCTATTGATGACAAAGCCGGTGAACGTAAGGATGGCTGGATTTATGCAGGTAACTCTCAAGCCAAATACATGATGGGATGGCGTAACTCCTTCTCTTGGAAAGGGCTGACATTGAGTTGCTTGATTAATGCCCGTATCGGTGGAGTGGTTGTTTCGCAGACCCAGGCATTGATGGATGCTTACGGTGTTTCTAAGGCTACGGCTACGGCACGTGATTTAGGATATGTATTGATTGATGGTCACGAAGTGCCTGCCGTGCAGAAATATTACAGTACTGTGGGAAGTGGTGTAGGCTCGATGTATGTTTACAGTGCAACAAATGTCCGTCTGGCGGAATTGTCTCTCGGTTATGACGTTCCCGTTCAAAAGATAATTCCCTGGATTCAGAGTATGAATGTTGCCTTCACCGGACGCAATTTGCTCATGTTCTATTGTAAGGCTCCTTATGATCCTGAGCTGACGGCAAGTACAGGTACACACTTTAGCGGTATGGACTATTTTATGTTGCCGAGCCTGCGTAATTTAGGCTTCTCTGTTAAACTTAATTTCTAAAGAATCGACAAGATGAAACAGATATCAAAATATATAAAAGTTGTCAATGGTGCGTTGCTTGCCGGAAGTTTGTTGCTTACAGCCTGCACCAGCCATTTTGAAAGTTGGAATATCAATCCGAATGAGGTGATTCCGGAGCAGATGGAACGCGATAACCTTAAAACTGGAGCTTACTTCACACAGATGGAGAGGGGGATTTTCGTGGTAGGTAAGGATAAGGGAGGTTTGTTTGAGGAAACTCAGATGCTGACCGGTGACATATTTGCCAGCTACTTTGCTCCTGTCAAGACGTGGGATTATGCCGGAACAGAAGATAACGACTGTTATAAACTATATCGCCAGTGGTATAATTCACCGTTCAACAACGCTTATACCGAAGTGATGCAGCCGTGGCAAAGCATCGTAGAGAATACCGATGAGGTTTCACCTGCACGTGCTTTGGCTACTATTGTCAAGGTGTTTGGTATGAGCCGTATTACGGATAAGTATGGTCCCATTCCTTATTCTAAGTTTGGTACAAGCATTCATGTGGCTTATGACAGCCAGAAAGATATATACTATCGCTTCTTTGAAGAATTGGCAGATGCCATTGAGGTGCTTACTGGATATAATAGCCGGACATCCGAACCTTATATGGAACGTTATGACTATATTTATAATGGTAGAGTGGAGAAGTGGATTAAGTTTGCCAATACACTCCGTCTTCGTTTGGCAATGCGTATCTCTTATGTAGATGAGACAAAAGCCCGGACAGAAATAGAAGCTGCAATCGGTCATAGTATAGGGCTGATGACGTCTGTTGATGATAATGCAGTTTTGAAGCAGTCTGCATCGTTCACTTTCATCAATGAGTGGTGGGAAGCATTTGAAAGTTTTAATGATTTTCGCATGAGTGCTACCATGGATTGTTATTTGAAAGGTTTACAAGATCCACGTTTGACGTGTTACTTCAAGGGTGCTGTGAAAGACGGGGCATATCATGGAGTCCGGAACGGGCAGACTAGCCGTAATCAGGGAACATTGTCAGAGGCGGCTTCCAGTATGAATGTGGGACAAAATGATAATATACAGTGGATGAGTGCTGCTGAAACTTATTTTCTGTTGGCAGAGGCTAAATTGCGTTTGAACCTAGGGGATAAGACAGTACAGGAATACTATGAAGAAGGTGTGAAAATCTCTTTCTCTTCCAAGGGGGCTACAGGGGTGGATACTTATCTTGCTGACAATGTTAACGTGCCGGTTACTTCTTTCATAGATCCGACAACAGGACGTAGCACTGATGTAAGCCGTATGGTTTCGACCTTGACAGTGAAGTGGGATGACAGTGCTTCTGAAAGTAAGAAACTGGAGCGTATTATGGTACAGAAGTGGATTGCTCTTTTCCCTGACGGGCAGGAGGCATGGAGTGAGATGCGTCGTACAGGTTATCCAGGAATTGTAACTATCAGTTCGAATCGTTCCGGTGGTGAAGTTCCTGAAGGAGAACTCATAAGTCGCCTGAAGTTCCCGACAACAGAGTATTCTGACAATAGCGAGAATACGCAAGCCGCCGTCTCCTTATTGCAGGGTACGGATATTGCCGGTACACGTCTTTGGTGGGATGTGAAAAGGTAATCAGATATATAATGTAGAATAATCTAACCAAGTAATTAGAATATGAAAATAATGAAATACTTGTTGACCGCGATAGCCACAGGCAGCCTGATGTCTGCTTGCAACACCGACATCGAATCGCTGACTATCCAGAAGCCGTTGACTTACGACGACCAGTACTACCAAAACCTGCGCGATTACAAAGCAAGTGACCATGAAATAGCTTTTGGATGGTTTGCGCAGTATGGAGCTCAAAACTCAGCGGCTGTTCGATTTATGGGATTGCCCGATAGTCTCGATATTTGTTCTATGTGGGGTGGTATCCCTGCAAAGGAAAATACTGAGATATGGGAAGAAATTCGTTTTGTGCAGAAAGTGAAAGGTACCAAAATGCTCTGTGTGGCAATTACACGTATTGACGCGGAAACTGACGAACACGATTTTAAGAAGGCTTACAATGAAGCAAAGGCAATGCCGAATGGTGATGAACGAACCGCAGCGCTTAATCGCTCCTTTGAAATGTATGCTGAATATTTCCTTGATCAGGTGTTCCTGAATGACCTTGACGGCTTCGATGCTGACTATGAACCGGAAGGTGACTTTTTGAGTGATTCGAATTTTGAACACTTCTACAAGCATATGGCTAAATATATGGGGCCGAATCCGGATATCACTAAAGAAGAACGTCTACAGCTTATTGAAGAGCGTTATGGTAAAGAAATAGCTTCGCAAGAAGGCATTTGTGATAAAATGTTGAATATTGACCAGACAAGTACCAGTATGACTAGTCTTGTTCCATATAGTAATTATTGTTTCCTTCAGGCGTATGGTGGTGGAACTGGCGCTGGTGGATGGCCTGATGAAAAGGTGGTATACTGCTGCAATATGGGTGACGGTTGGCAAGGTGATATGCAGTCTATGTACGAACAGGCACGTTATAAACCTGCGAATGGCAAACGCAAAGGAGGTTTTGGAGCATTCTTTATCCATCGTGACTATAATGTGCACGAATACAATCCTGAACCTTACTATCGGTTCCGTCAATGTATCCAAATACAGAATCCGGCTATCCATTAATTAACTTTTTAATGAAAGATGACAATGAAAAATAGAAAAAATCTGTTTTATATAGGTATGTTCGCCATCTGTGTGCTCGGTTTTACTGCTTGTGGCGATGATGAGACTTACGATGTCTATGGAGATCCGTATAATAGAGTGTACATTTTGGATAATTCCAAGGAGTATAAGATAGTACAGACTCCCATCAGTACAGTCAGTAATGTCGATTTCACATGGGAGGCGAGATGTTCAAAGAAAGCGAGTGGAGACATTAGAGTAACAGTAGCGGTTGATAACTCTCTGATTGATGCTTATAATGAAGAACATGACACAGAGTTTGAAGCTTTGCCTGTTGAAACTGTTGTGCTGGAGAATGCAGAAATGACTATTCCCGCGGGAGAAATGGTGGTGGCAGACGCTGTACATCTAAAATTGACTGATGACGCGAATGTTCTCTCTACCCTTAAAAGTGCGAAAGGATATATTATTCCTTTGCGTCTTGTTTCGGCAGAAGGGGGGAATTCGCAGTTGAGCACTAATATGCTGGCGCCTTCTTTCTTGACTATTACTGTGACCGAGGATAATATGAATCATGAAGCTACCCGATATACTGGTACTGGCACATTAGTGGCAGACCAAACAGGATGGACTGCTACCACCAATGGGACTGTTCAGTCTTGGTATGAACCGATTGAAGCCATTTTTGATGGAAATTATGAAACTTATTGTTCCATTTCTAACCGCTCAGGTGAGCTTTTACTGGATATTGATATGGGGAAAGCATATTCTTTTGATGGTATCAAAATGACAAGTTCCGGATATGATTATGATACTTGGACTGAAAAAGAGGTCGGTGTGTTCAGTGCCGGCATGACTGTCAGCACAAGTGATAATGGTACGAATTGGAAAGCACAAGGGGAAATTGAAAGTGATGCCGAAGATTGTGTTTTCTATGCTCCGTTGACTGCCCGATATATTCGAATAACTGTTTCGAATGCTGGTGGTTGGTATGGTGCATCTTTGGAATGTGGTGTATTTAATGTTTATGCTAAATAATAATTGAAGTTATGAAGAAATATACGCTCTTATCTTTATTTGCCTTGTTGCTTTGTGTGTCAGGTTGCAAGACTGAACCAGATTACAGCGATGCTGTCTATATGACCGGCACGTTGACTTCTTCAAATGTGAAATTTCTCGTTGAGGGGCAGTCTACATTAGGCTTAACCGTAACTTCAACCGATAAGATGGACACTGATGTGAAAGTTGGTGTACAGGTGGCTCCTCAGCTACTTGAGTCTTTTAATGCCTCTACTGGTCGTAACTGCCAGATGCCTCCCGAAGGTAGCTATAGTTTTGAAGGTGGTGAAGTGGTGATTCCGGCAGGGCAAAACCAGTCTACGCAAATCAAGGTGACTGCTGATTCCGAGAAATTACAGGAGGGTGTATCCTATTGCCTTCCTGTATCTATTACTTCTGTGTCAAATAGCGATCTGAAAGTGATGGAAACTTCCCGTACCGCTTATGTTATGTTGACTAAGGTTATTAATATCAAGGCTGCTTACCTGGCACGCCGGGGATATTTCAATATTCCTTCGTTCGGTGATCAGGAAAACAGTCCGGTGAAAGCACTCGGACAGATGACGTTGGAGATGAAGGTGCTTCCCGTATCTTTCCCGGTTGGACAGGAAAGAAGTGCCAATGGCATTAGTTCGTTATGTGGATGTGAAGAGAACTTCCTTTTCCGTTTTGGTGATGGTGCCGGTAATCCGGTTAATAAATTGCAGTTTGTGAAAGGTTCCATTGGTTCGGCTTCGCATCCTGATAAGAAAGACCATTATGAATCATGGGTAGAGAAAGAATTTCCTACAGGTCATTGGTTACACTTCGCTGCTGTGTATGACGGTCAGTATCTACGTCTCTATTTGGACGGTGAGCAGATTCACTTCGTAGAGACAAAGAATGGTGGTTCCATAAACTTGAGTATGGCTTATGACAGTCATACTTGGGAGGATACATTCTCTATTGGCCGTTCGGCAGGTAACGCACGCTTCTTTGATGGTTACATCAGTGAGTGCCGTGTATGGAACGTGGCGCGTACGGCTGCCCAGATTGAGGATGGCGTTTGCTATGTAGACCCCACAAGTGAAGGACTAATCGCTTATTGGCGTTTTGATGGTGAAACGCAAGATGACGGTACGGTGCTTGATATGACTGGACATGGACATAATGCCGTACCGGGTGGTACTGTTACTTATGTCGACAATCAGAAATGTCCGTTCTAAAATAGGATAAAATAGAGGTTGTTTTCACTCAAATGGAGCCTGCTGTCAAATCAGCTTTGCCACAAGGCATTGCGGGATGATAGCAGGTTTCTTATTTGAAATGTTTTTTATAAATGGAGAAATAAAGTCATTAATATAAATAGAGGTTATTTATGCTAAATAGAATATGTGGATTACTATTGTTTTTGGGACTGTTGATGGTGGGAACCTGTGTTTCTGCACAACTGCCGATAGAATCCTATAAAAATCCCCAACTACCGGTTGAACAACGAGTGGCAGACTTACTCTCCCGCATGACCGTGGAAGAGAAAGTCGGTCAGCTTCTCTGCCCCTTAGGTTGGGAAATGTATGAGATAAAAGGAAAAACAGTCACCGTTTCCGATAAGTTCAAGCAACTGATGAAAGAACGGCATGTCGGAATGCTTTGGGCAACTTACCGTGCCGACCCGTGGACAAAGAAAACACTCGAAAATGGTCTGAATCCCGCATTGGCAGCTAAGGCTGGAAATGCCTTGCAGAAATATGTAATGGAGAATACCCGTTTGGGAATCCCCATATTCTTGGCAGAAGAAGCTCCACACGGTCATATGGCAATCGGTGCTACTGTCTTTCCGACGGGAATCGGAATGGCTGCCACTTGGTCACCTCAATTGATAAATGAAGTCGGGAACGCGATAGGAAAAGAGATACGACTTCAGGGCGGGCATATCAGCTATGGTCCCGTGCTCGACCTTACCCGTGATCCGCGTTGGTCGCGTGTAGAAGAAACGTTCGGTGAAGACCCTGTGCTGACTGGGAGGATAGGGAAAGCAATGGTTGAAGGATTGGGTGGTGGAAATCTATCCCAACCATACAGCACACTGGCTACATTGAAGCATTTTCTGGCATACGGAATCTCGGAGAGCGGACAGAACGGAAATCCCTCTTTTGTAGGGATACGTGAGTTGCACGAGAACTTTCTTCCCCCTTTCCGACAGGCAATTGATGCCGGAGCCTTGTCTGTCATGACTTCTTATAATTCGTTGGATGGTATCCCCTGTACTGCAAATTACTACTTACTGACTGAACTTTTGAAGAATGAATGGCAATTTAAAGGATTTGTGGTTTCGGATTTGTACAGCATCGAAGGGATTCACCAAAGCCATTTTGTTGCGCCAACCATGGAGGAAGCGGCTGTCATGGCTTTATCGGCCGGAGTGGATGTAGACTTGGGAGGTGATGCGTATATGAATATAATCAATGCCGTAAATACCGGTCGTGTCAGTAATGCAGTGCTTGACGTATCTGTCGCCCGTGTACTCCGGTTAAAGTTTGAAATGGGTTTATTTGAGAACCCATATGTCATCCCTGAAAAGGCTGAGAAAGAAGTGTGCAATGATGCGCATATTGCTTTGGCACGTAAGATAGCACAAGCCTCAATCACTCTGCTGAAAAATGACCGTTCACTGCTTCCGTTAAATAAGAATATTTCCAAAGTAGCATTGATAGGTCCTAATGCCGATAATCGTTATAATATGTTGGGCGACTATACCGCTCCGCAGGAAGAGGAGAATGTAAAGACCGTATTGGATGGAATCAGGACTAAGTTATCTCCATTGCAGGTAGAATATGTGAAAGGCTGTTCCATACGCGATACTTTGACATCCGATATAGAACAGGCTGTCGCTGCCGCCCGACGTTCAGAAGTCGTAATTGCCGTAGTAGGTGGTTCCAGTGCCCGTGATTTTAAAACCAGTTATAAAGAAACGGGTGCGGCAATTGCTGATGAAAAGACAGTCAGTGACATGGAATGTGGCGAAGGGTTTGACCGTGCGACGCTTTCTCTATTAGGGAGACAGCAGGAATTGCTCAAAGCATTGAAAGCTACGGGGAAACCGTTGATTGTAGTATATATCGAAGGCCGTCCTTTGGATAAAACCTGGGCTGCTGAAAACGCTGATGCTCTGTTGACAGCCTATTATCCGGGACAAGAAGGCGGAAATGCCATCGCTGATGTCCTGTTCGGAGATTATAACCCGGCAGGAAGATTACCGTTGACAGTTCCTCGTTCGGTAGGGCAGATTCCCGTTTATTACAACAAGAAAGCACCTCAGAACCACGATTATGTAGAACTGTCCGCTTCTCCGCTTTATGCTTTCGGATATGGTTTGAGTTATACCTCTTTCGAATATTCAGATTTATGTGTATCAGCCATATCCCCTCATTCTTTTGAAGTTTCATTCAAGGTCAAGAATACTGGGGAGTATGATGGCGAAGAAATACCCCAGCTTTATTTGAGAGATGAATACGCTTCGGTAGTGCAGTCCCTGAAACAGTTGAAACACTTCGAACGCTTTTATTTAAAGCGTGGAGAGGTTAAGGAAGTGAAGTTCGTTTTGTCTGAAAGTGATTTTACGATAATAGACCGGAATTTGAGGGAAGTAGTGGAGCCGGGTACTTTTCAGATAATGGTCGGGGCGGCTTCGAACGATATCAGATTACAGGCAAAAGTGGAAATAGAATAGGATACTACAGACTTGACAAATATCAATGCCACTATAAGATTATTGCCATTCATCGGTTTCACCTGATTCTTGAAATGTCGATGAATAAGGAGATAGCGGGTGAAAGCGAGGGGTGAAATCAGGTGAAACAGAACATTATCGGTTTCACCTTGTTTTTTCAAAATATCCTTTGAGCTAAAACCAATATCATTATAGCTAATCCGGATATCATTATAGCTAATGAAAATAGGCTTATAGCAAATCCATTGTCAGGTATTAACAGATGAACTGTTAGATGTTAATAGCCTAGTCGTCAGGTGTTAATATCTTGGTTCTCATCTATTAATACTTGAATTGGTACATCTATAGATTCAACAGATTGCATCTATATACTCACCGTATTGCATCTATATATTCAGCACGGTGGCTATATATGCCCAGCAATCGGTATAAATAAATTCAAAAGGTGAAAGCGATAATGGAAGACTTCACCTGTTTTTTCTCTACGCTTTCACCCGCTATCTCCTTATTCATCGATGTTTCAGCTATAAGGTGAAACTGGTGGAACTTATAAATCAAAAGTTCATGTTATACTTATGCAAATCAGTAATTGAAATATTGCTGTCCGATAAAACTTTTTGAGGCAAAACAAAATTAGGACTGGCACCTATTGCAGGAGTCAGTCCTTTTAGTTTAGTTTGTGTTCGCCAAAACATTTTCTAAACTATGCCCAAA
>Ga0073908_1002708_pt1 | contig 20484 bp, 22 predicted proteins | sample MucameincwithD2O_FD_65484 | JGI IMG/M metagenome (GOLD analysis project Ga0073908, IMG submission 65484) | Mouse cecum microbial communities from Vienna, Austria - Mucus amended microcosms incubated with D2O | ecosystem: Host-associated > Mammals > Digestive system > Large intestine > Cecum...
GTGGGCATGGTCTGCGGTTCCGGCATGAAGTCTCTCATTGAGGGCGCCCGTTCCATCCTCGCCGGCGACGCGGATGTGGTGGTCTGCGGCGGCACTGAGAATATGAGCTCCGCTCCCTTCGCCTCCCTGGATGCCCGCTGGGGCGCCCGCATGGGCGACAAGAAGCTGGTGGACACCATGATTAAGGACGGTCTGTGGGACGCGTACAACAACTATCACATGGGTACCACCGCGGAGAACATCAACGATATCTGGGGCATCAGCCGTCAGGAGCAGGACGAGTTCGCCGCTGCCTCCCAGCAGAAAACCGAGGCCGCTCAGGCCGCCGGCAAGTTTGAGGCGGAGATCGTCCCCGTCCCCGTGAAGGTGAAGAAGCAGGTTGTGGACTTCAAGGTCGACGAATTCCCCAAGGCCGGCGTGACCGCCGAGGGCATTGCCAAGCTCCGGGGCGCGTTCCCCGTGGGCCCCGAGTCCCCCAATCCGGAAGTGGTTCACACCTTCGAGGTCACCGGCAAGAAGGAGACCGAGGATAAGGGCCAGCAGCGTGTTACTGCCGCCAACGCCTCCGGCATCAACGACGGCGCCGCCGCCATCATCCTGGCCTCCGGCGAGGCCGTGGAGAAGTACGGCCTGAAGCCCATGGCGAAGCTCATCGGCTGGGGCCAGGGCGGCGTGGACCCGAAGATCATGGGCGTGGGCCCCGTGCCCGCCTCCCGTCAGGCCATGGCCAAGGCCGGCGTGACCATTGACGACATCGACCTTATCGAGGCCAACGAGGCTTTTGCCGCGCAGTCCATCGCCGTGGGCCGTGAGCTGGGCTTTGACTCTGCCAAGCTGAATGTCAACGGCGGCGCCATTGCCCTGGGCCACCCCGTGGGCGCTTCCGGCGCGCGGATCATCGTCACCCTGCTCCATGAGATGCAGAAGCGCCCCGAGGCCAAGAAGGGCCTGGCCACCCTCTGCATCGGCGGCGGCATGGGCGTTGCCACTGTTTTCGAGAAGTGCTGAGTTCTTTTTCTCGAGAGAAAAGGAACCGAAAAGAGCTTTGGCGCGCTCTGGCTGTCTGGTGATTAACCGGGCCGGAGCGGCGGCAACACAGCTTTTGGAATTTACAAAGAGGGGCCTTCGGGTCCCTCTTTGGCTATTGGGGAGAGATCAGCATGCGGAAATACATTCAGGGATTATGCCATGTGGCCATTTATACAAGGGACATAGAGGAGAGCGTCGCGTTTTATGAGAAGCTGGGCGGCGAGGTGAAGGACCGGGGCAGCGTACCCACTCCGGAGGGGGAGAAAAAGCTGGCGTTGGTATTTTTCGGAGGCGTTACGCTGGAGCTGATTCAGAGCTCTGGGGTCATGCCCATGGGTGAGGGGAACGTTCCGCATTTTGCCCTTTTGGTAGACGACCTGGATGCCGCTGCCAAGGCGGTCCGGGACGCCGGTGTGGATACTTTTTTGACGCCGGAGAAGAAGGTTTTGCCAAACCTCTTTGGGGGCTTGCAGAACTGGTTTTTCACGGGACCTTCCGGAGAGCAGATCGAGTTGCTGCAAATGCTGTAAAGGAAAGAGGCCTTTCACTTAAAAGTGAAAGGCCTCAGTGTGTTAAAAAACGCAGAAGGTTGACGCAACGGGAAGGAAAAGAGTTACGAGAGGAACCCAGGAGGGGTTCCTCTCGTTTTCAAACGCGAGCGGTTATTGGAAGAGCTTTCGCCCGAGCCAGATGAAAAGGCAAGCGCCCGCGACGCTGACGATCAGATTCGCGATCCAGCCATGGGCATAAAAGCCCAGGAGTCCAAAAACCGTTCCGCCTACGGCGGAGCCCACGATGCCAATCAGGATGTTGCGGAGAAGGCTGCCCTCGGCGTCCATCAGCTTTCCGGCGATCCAACCCACCAGAGCGCCCATGATTAGAGAGCCAAGCAAACCAAATACGTGCATAGTCAATCCCTTCTTTCTTTAGTCTTCGATATATTCCCGCACCCGATAAACCGCGCCGATTTCCTCCTCGCAGATTTTCCGGCAGTTTTCGATCTCCTCTTTCGGGATGGTGTCCACCACCGTCATCATCACGGTAGGCACATACTGCCGGAGATCCTTGGCGAAGGATTTCATGGCCTCATACGCTCCGGCCTGCACCGGGTGGCATAAGCGGTCGTACTTCTCCGCCGTATCGGTGTTCAGGGAGATGGAGACCATATCAAACCGTCCCTGAAATTCCGGAGCGATGTTCCGGCTATGAATCAGATTTCCCGTTCCGTTGGTGTCCATGCGGGTAAAGGGCTTTTTCCCCTTGGACTTCAGCTGATCGATGACCCAGCAGATGTCGTCGATACGGTAACTGGGCTCGCCGAAGCCGCAGAACACCAGCTGCTTGTAGTGGGTGAGGTCCCGGCTTTCGATATCCGCCAGGATTTCCTCCCGGGTGGGCTCCCGCTCCAGCCACAGGTTATGGGTGTAAATACTGCCGCCGTGTCCGTTGTGCCGGAGGCAGAACTCGCAGTTGAAATTGCAGCGGTTCGTGGTGTTGACGTACAGGTTCTCCCCGTACTCATAGGTGATGGTAAAACCCTTTTCCATAGCGGATACTCCTTTATTGGTAATAGCTGTAAAGGTGAAAATCTTGCGGGGCAAATATGCCGTTCTGATAGAGGACTTGGGCGGAAGTCTCTGCCGCATAGCAAGGGGCGGCGCTGTTCTCGCGGCACAGGGCGAAAGCGCCCTGGAACTGGAGACCTCCCCAGTCCTCTGTATGAAACCCAGCGATCATGCCGGAGGAAGCCGACTCCAAGTCCAGGTTCTCACCGTCGATTTCCACCAGCTCATGGCCCAGCATGGCGAAGGTCCGTCCGTTGAGTTCGGCGGCGTCAAAGAGCTTGGGAACTTCCTCTTGCCAGAGGTTTTCGGGGAAGGTATAGGCGGTCAGAGTTCCGTCCGGGCCCTTCTCCAGAATATGCAGTTCCTCAACAGAGACGCCGGTTCCGCTACCAACATAGCAAATGACGATCAGCTCATCCTCCCAGTCGCCGTCCACATCGAAGCAGTCCATTCTGGGTAAGATTGCTCGGGGCGTAAGGAAGTTCCAGTCGAACTCCGCCAGACAGTCTCCCCAGCGAACGAGGGCGGGGCTCTCCCCATTGGGCTGATAGGGGGCGGCGTAAAAGGCGGCATCAGCTTCCGGCGCTTCCGCTAAAAAGCCCACTACACCGCCGTGAATCCAGCCCTGCGCGTTATATCGCGGGTCTGCCAGCGAGGGCGGCAGGTCGTAATCCTCCGCCGGTTCCCGTCCCTCCGTTACAATGGCGGGGACGGAGATAGGTTCCAGCCGCCGGGATTCCGGCAGGGAGAGGGGTTCTTCCACGGCAGGAGGCTTGTCCAGCAGGATTTCCGGTTTCTCCGAAGCGAAAATTCCGCATCCGGCCAGTGTCGCCAGCGTGAAGAGCGCGGGAAGCAAAAGAAGTCGTTTTTTCATATACCTCCGCTTTCCAGTTCAGGTTATCCACGTCAAGGCAATTCCCACGTCGCCGTCGCTTCGGTCTGCTTGACCTCCAGACGTGCAGAGCGAGCGAAAGCTCTTTTTGCCTACGTTTTCTCTCGAGAAAAAGAAGGTCAGTCCCACCAGAAATACCATTTGGTGGACTTGGCCAGGGAATGCGCCAGATATCCCACGGACTCACAGCCCTGGTCCACGATGTCCGGGCAGAAGGCGTACTGCTCCAGAGCCAGGTCCATGGCCTTCTCCCGTCCCACCGGGGCGGGGAGACTGTATTCCAGCACGTCCCGGGTAATCACTGCCGGGACGGCTTTGTACGTTTCAAACCAGTATTTGGCGGCGGCCATCTGCTCTTCGTCGCTGGGGCATTCATTCCAGCCGCCGAAGGGGATATAGGCGAAGACCTCCCAGGGGTGTTCCACCGGGATTTCCGCCAATACCAAAGGAATGGTTTTCCCGTGGAAATCCGAAATGCCCAGGAAGCGGTCAATCGCCTCGCCGCCCTCCATGGGGCCCAGGACCTCTTCGCCGGGCCAATCCCAGCCGTCCTCCGCCGCAGATTCCTTGTGCTGTGCGGTAAGCTGGGCGAGAAAGGCCCCGCCGTCTTCCACAGGCTGGGACAAAAACCGTTGCCTGCGTTCCTCCGGCGTTTCTCCGTTCAGCCATTGGAATCCCTCCAAGGGGGAGTCTTCTCCAACGGCGATGAGAACGGGGAGAAAACGCTTTGGCTGTGCTTGGGATTTCATAAAAAGCCGCTGCAGAACGCCCGGCTGTGGAGCGTCCTCCCAGCCTGCCCGCCTCCAAGCCTCCTGGTAGGCCGTCATGATGGGAGCAGGATTCGCCATGGGGGGAAATTCCCTGCAGGGGCAATGCAAAACAGCCGTTTGCGTCTCATACATGATAGGGCGCCTCTCTTTCTACAGTCTGATTTTGGAAAACAGCCGGAGACCGTTTTCCCAGGTGATTTGGGTCATCTCCTCCGGGGACACGCCCTTCCATTCCGCCAATCGTTCGATGATATACGGCAGGTTCCGGCTGTCATTCCGCTTTCCCCGGAGGGGAACCGGGGAGAGATAGGGGGAGTCCGTCTCCACCAAAATCCGGTCCAAAGGCGTGACGGCGGCCACTTCGGGGGCCTTCTGGGCGTTTTTGTAGGTGATGGGCCCGTCAAACCCCAGATACCAGCCGCGCCGGAGCAGTTCCTGGGCCATCTCCGGGCTGCCGGAAAAGCAGTGGAACACGCCCCGGACCTCCGGATAGTCCAATGCGATGGAGAGGGAATCCCCATGGGCCTCCCGATCGTGGACGATGACGGGAAGGTCCCATTCCAGCGCCAGCTCGATCTGCCGCCGGAAAACCATCTGCTGAAATTCCTTAGGGGGGTTATCCTTCCAATAGTAATCCAGGCCGATTTCCCCTACGGCCACCACCTTTTCGTGGGCGCAGAGTTTCTGAAGGGCGGAGAATTCCGCCTCGCCGGTCCCGGCGCAGTCGGAGGGATGAATGCCGGCGGCGGCGTACACAAAGGAATACCGCTCTGCCAGGGCAACGGCGGCCCGGGAGCTCTCCAGCTCGCAGCCGGGGTCCACCACCAGCCCGACTCCGGCGGCGGGCAGGGAGGAGAGGACGGTGTCCCGGTCGGCGTGAAAGCCGCCGGAGTCGTAATGGGCGTGCGTGTCAAAGATGGGCATGGGAAACCTCCTGAAAAAAACAAAAAGGACATCCGAACGGATGCCCTTTTGGCCTGACGGCCTCCGGGCATTCACACGGAAGCGTCAATGCCCCGCAAGCGGAGCTATGTGGGGATCGTCAACCGATCCGATTGAGCTTCAGGGTCATGGCGCTCTTCTTGTGAGCGGCCGCGTTCTTGTGGAGAACACCCTTCGCCACAGCCTGATCGACCTTCTTCACCGCAACCTTGTAAGCGCCATCGGCATCGGTGCGATTGCCCTCCGCCGCGGCGGCCTCGAACTTCTTAATCGCAGTCTTGAGATCGGACTTCGTGGCCTTGTTGCGGGCGTTCCTCACCTTTCCGATGAGAACGCGCTTCTTGGCAGACTTGATATTCGGCAAACCAAACACCTCCTTTGGCCGTTGATTTCATGCGGGCAGGAAAACTCCTACCGTACAGACCTATATTCTAACAGGGAAAGCTCCAAAAAGCAAGGTTTTTTTTTCATATTTTTGCTGATTTCTCATAAAGATAACCGGACGGCTCTTTATGAAAAAGCCATATTCGGAATTCACCGGCATTTTTACGGCGGGAAGCGCATAAAATGCACCGAAAAAGATTTCCGAATCAGGGGAGGGATGGACATGACCTCACGGCAGACCGGGCGGCGGATCAGCGCCATGCGCCGGCAGCAAAGTGTTCGAAGCGGGGCCCGACGCAAAAAAAACGAACCCTTGACGCCGAAAGACCTGCGGCTGCTGCTGCAGTTGGTGGCCTGCGGCGGTATCTTTGTGGCCCTGGTGGCGGCAAAGCTGCTGCTTCCGGCAAAGATGGAGGGGTTTAACGAAAAGCTGGCAGCCGCCATGGAGCAGAACATGGACGTCCAGGCGGTATTCTCCGCCGTGGGCCGGGCCTTCTCCGGGGAGGCGGGCGGAGGTGTGGAGGAGGTCTATCAGGCCGTCTTCCGTCCCCAGTCGGAAGCGGCCTCTCCGACGGCGGATTCCGTACAGAAGGAATCGGGTCTGCTGAAGACGGCATACCGGACTCCGGGATTTCAGGACGGCGCGGCGATGGACACTCTGAGGAACTACCGAAGGAGCGGGGAGGAGGCGCCGCCGGCCGGGACGCCGGAGGATCCGGAGGCAGCCTCCAATCTTGCGTACGTGCTTTACTCCCAGGAGAATCTCCCGGAGGGGGTCAATATGGAGCAGGTTATTCTCGGTTTTGATTACTGCGCGCCGGTGGCGGGAACGCTGAGCTCCGACTTTGGCTATCGGGAACATCCGACGGAGGGGGAGGAGCGGTTCCACTACGGCGTGGACCTGGCGGCGGACACCGGGACGGAGGTGCGCTGTTTCGCCGACGGAACCGTGACTGCGGTGGGAGAGAGCAGCAGCTATGGACGGTACTGCATTGTTGCCCATGAAGGCGGCTGTTCCACCCTCTACGCCCATTGCAGCCGGGTAACAGTCAGCTCCGGCGCGGCGGTAAAGCGGGGGGAGAAGATTGCCGAGGTGGGAGAGACCGGAATGGCCACCGGCCCCCATCTCCACTTTGAGCTCCAGCGGGACGGCGCTTATTTGAATCCCATTTACTATGTTTCCTCCCTGTAGGGTGACAGGCGGTTTCATGCTGCTGACCGCCTGGTTTTTCCTGGCCAACGGCTGGGAACCCCTGGCCATTGTTCTGGCCGCTGCCGCCGTCCACGAGCTGGGGCACTGGATTGTTCTCCGGAGCCTTGGAGCGAAGGTGACAGGCTTTTGCCTCAGCGCCCTGGGGGCGGTTTTGGAGACGAACAGCGGGCGGCTTTCCTATGGCGGAGAGCTGGCGGCGGTACTGGCGGGTCCCGCCGCGAATCTGCTGGCGGCGTCGGCGCTGGCGGTCTGGGGCGGGGGCCATTGCCCTGCCGCCATAGGGGCCAATCTGGTGCTGTGCCTCTTTAACCTTCTGCCCATCCGCCCCCTGGACGGGGGACGGGCGCTGTATCTGCTGGTCTCCTGGCTGGCGGGGCCGGCGGCGGGAGAGCGGGCGGCACACTGGACAGGAGCCGTCGCGGCGTCGGCGCTGGCGGCGGGTATCGCCTATGTTATATGGCGGACCGGGGGAAGTCTGTGGCTGTTTCCAGCGCTGTGTGCCAGCGTCTATTGGGGGATGCGGTCCGGGTATTCACCATGCTGAAACATCCCCTGCGGTTTGTGTGCCGCAGGGGATGTTCCATGATGTGTCAATGGACGAGGCGCTCCGTCAGCTTGTCCAGAATGTGGTCGGCCAGGTCCTTTCTTCCGGCCTTTTCGTCCGCCTCTTTGGCCTTGAGGTCGGCGTAGGCCCGGGCAATCTTTTCGATGTCGGCTTCCTCCCGCAGGCTTTCGATCCAGGCGTCCAGCTGCTTCATAAGCTTCTCCCATTCCTCACGCTCTTCCTTCTTGTCCTTGCTCTTCTTCATCCGGTCCAGCATGGAGAGCTTGGCGTCGTACAAAACGGTCGCGATGTCCTCCTTCATAAAACGGGTGTGATCGAGGGAAGAAGCGCTTCTGGAGACGGAGGTTTTGTTTCCGGAGGCATAGCTTTGGTACAGCGCAAGCAGTTCCTGAGCTCCGGTGACGGCGGTGGGAAGGTGTTCGAACTGATTTTCCAGGCTTTCTTCGATGTCACGGAGGAAATTGTGCTTCTGCGTGACGTCGCCGCGATACTCCATCGTGTGGGGAAGCACGCCGGGCTTATGAACGCCGTCCAGAACGCTCTGGTATGCGCCGGTTTTCACAAGATGCCCATACAGCGCGGCAAGCTCCGCATAGGAGGCGGAGGAGGGGTCAATGTCGTTGATATGGCAGACCATGTCGTAGGGACCGCTGTCCGACGTGCCGGTGATGCGGACAATGGGATCCCCGGCGGTGGAGTCCGCTGTATATTCGGCGTAAACCTCCTGCCGGGCGGCGTTCTGGCCCCATACGCTGGCGGAGTATACGGTGTTTTCGCCGGGCATACGGAGGTGGATCGGCGTATCCGGGAGAGCGGGGGAGGTCTGAGCCAGCTGCTCCTGGAAGGAAGGCCCCTCTGGGTTGCTCCGCCCGGAAGGGAAGCGCCGGTTTTCCGCGCAGACTTGGGTATTGAGGAGGTTTTGAATGCTCATAGAGATGACGTCCTTTCTTTCCGTTTCATAAAAAAGACAGAAAGCGGCTGTGATGCGTTCACTGCCGCTTTCTGTTCCCTGCGTTTTGTGCCTTCCCAGTCCGTTGGGAAGGACGGTTATTTCGCGTATTCGACCACTTTGGTCTCCCGCAGGACATGGACCTTGATCTGACCGGGGTATTCCATCTCTTCCTCGATCTTCTTGGCCAAGTCCCGGGCCAGAATGACCATCTGGTCCTCGGATACCTGTTCGGGCTTCACCATGACCCGGACCTCCCGGCCAGCCTGAATGGCAAAGGCCTTGTCCACGCCGGGATAGGAGCCGGTGATGGTTTCCAGCTGTTCCAGGCGCTTGATGTAGTTCTCCAGGTTCTCGCGGCGGGCGCCGGGCCGGGCGGCGGAAATCGCGTCCGCAGCCTGAACCAGGCAGGCGACGATGGTCCTGGGCTCCACATCGTTGTGGTGGGCCTCAATGGCGTGGATGATATCCTCGCGCTCCTTGTACTTCCGGGCGAACTCCACGCCCAGAGCCACATGCGTACCCTCCATCTCGTGGTCCACGGATTTGCCCAGATCGTGCAGGAGTCCCGCCCGCTTGGCGGCCTGCACGTCCACACCCAGCTCCGCCGCCATCATGCCGGCGATGTGGCTGACCTCCACGGAGTGCTGGAGGACGTTCTGCCCATAGCTGGTGCGGTAGTGGAGGCGGCCCAGCATCTTTACCAGCTCCGGGTGAAGACTGCGGATGCCGCATTCAAAGGTGACGCGCTCGCCTTCGGATTTGATGGTGACGTCCACCTCCCGGCGGGCCTTTTCCACCATTTCCTCAATGTGAGTGGGGTGAATGCGTCCGTCGGAAATGAGCTTTTCCAGGGCCAGCCGGGCGATCTCCCGGCGCACCGGCTCAAAACAGGAGACGGTGATGGCCTCCGGCGTGTCGTCAATGATGAGGTCCACGCCGGTGAGGGTTTCGATGGTGCGGATGTTGCGGCCTTCCCGGCCGATGATCCGGCCTTTCATTTCGTCATTGGGCAGGGGAACCACACTGACGGTCATGTCCGCCACCTGGTCGGCGGCGCAGCGCTGGATGGCCTGGGCCACGATCTCTCGAGCCCGGGCGTCGCACTCCTCTTTCATCCGGGACTCCACCTCTTTGATCTTGAGGGCGGTCTCGTGGGTGACCTCGGACTCCACCTGGTCGATGAGGTACTGCTTTGCCTCCTCGGTGGTGAAGCCGGAGATGCGCTCCAGCATTTCAGTCTGTCCGCGCTTGACAAGTTTGATCTCCTCGGTCTCCTTATCGATGGCGGTGTGCTTCTGGGTCAGGGACTCTTCCTTCTTCTCGACGGCTTCGATTTTCCGGTCGAGGTTTTCCTCCTTCTGCTGCAGGCGGTTTTCCTGCCGCTGAAGGTCGGCCCGGCGTTCCTTGACTTCCTTTTCGTACTCGCTGCGGTTTTTCAAAATCTCTTCCTTGGCTTCCAGCAAAGCCTCGCGCTTCTTGGATTCCGCGCTTTTGATGGCCTCGTTGACAATGCGCTTTCCCTCTTCTTCCGCGCTGGAGATTTCTCGTTCCGAGACGTTCTTCCGGTAGCGAATACCGAGCGGGAAGCAGATCGCGCCGCCAACCACAAAACCGCAAAGAGCGGTGATGATGAGTTGAACCACGGCTTCTGATTCCTCCATTTCATTTCGGTATTGCGGCGGAGTCCGTTTCAAAACCGTCAACACGCCCGTACGGCGGAGGAAATTCCCTCCAAGGGCATGGGATGTCCGCCGGACGGTATGGCCTCCGGCGGCTATCTGACATGGGGATCTGCGGGTCCTTGCGTTCCGCCCGCGCCCCAAATGGGGGGCGTTTGTCTGCGGTGGGCGGAAGGGTTTTCGCCGTTGGGCATATTGCCGGTTTCCAAAGACGGGCCCCGCGCAACGGGGATGGTTTTAGAAAACAACCGAAGGGCACCCCTTTGCCCTCCGACGGCAATCTATATTTAGTTTAAACTTTTACTGGACCGCTGTCAAGCAAAAACATCAAACCGGCGGCGAAATTGCAAGAAATATTTGGCAGGGTATCAAAAGATCGGCAGACTTGAGGCGGGGAGCGGCTTGTTTACGTGTCGATATACGCGGCGGCGGCATAGCCGACATAGTCCCCGTAATGGACCACATACCAGCCCTGCCATTCGCCGTAGATGGTGACAGAGGCTCCGTTTGGCAGGTTCGCGATGATGGTTCCGGTGGGGGAGGGATAGCTCCTGAGATTCAGCGTGCCATAGCTGAGGGACACCGTGCCGCCCACAGGGTCCTTGGGATAGATAAAGGGCAGACCGAAAAATTCGGTGAGGGCCCTGGCCAGCTGCTGGGCGATGGCGTCCCAGTGGCCCTCCAGCCAGATGGCGTCGGAATAATTGTCATGATAACCGATTTCCACCAGCACCGCCGGCGCGTTGGACTGGGCCACCTCGCCCAGGGTGGTGGTGGGACGGGTGGTGACCTGATTGGGCAGGGGGTAGATTTTCCGCAGCTCCTGGGCAATCAGCTCCGCCGCCCGCTGCCCCTGGCGGCTGCCGGGGTAATAAAAGGCGATGATGCCCCGCTCCTCGCCGTAGTGCCCCTCCGGCGCGCCGTTGGAATGCAGGGCGAGGTAGAGGTCGTAATTGCCCTGATTGGCCTCCCGAATGGAGGACCCGGCGGTCATTTCCGGGCGGTTGCGCTTATATTGAATGCCGTTGGAAAGCAAGTAGGGAATCAGGGCGTCCGCCAGCAGGTTCATGTTGTATTCCTCAGAGCCGCTGCCGGTGACATAGGCGTTCCACTCCTGCGTCGACGGGCTCAGATAAATGATAGGCATAGTCATTCCTCCTTCTTATAGAATCCTATGGAAATTCGGAGAAAAGTGTGCTATAGTGAAGAGAAAAAATGCCAATGGGAGGGCTTGCCCCATGAAAACAGAACGCGCGTATCCCAGCGTCACCGTCACGCCCAAGGCAGAGGCCGCGATTCTCCGGGGACATCCCTGGGTCTATGACGCCGAGGTTTCAGCCGCAGATGGGACGCCGGAAAACGGCGGCCTGACGGATGTCCTGGGCAGAAAGGGTCAGTACTTGGGCACCGGCTTTTGGTCTGAAAAATCCAAAATTCGGGTCCGTCTTCTCTCCCGCAATGCCAACGACCGCTTTGATGACGCCTTTTGGGAGCGAAAACTTCGCTGGGCCTGGGAATACCGCAAAACCGTCATGGCGCCGGAGGACCTGGACGCCTGCCGGGTGGTGTTCGGAGAGGCGGATATGTTCCCCGGTCTGACGGTGGACAAGTTCCACGACCTTCTTAGCGTGCAGGTGCTTTCCGTGGGCATGGAGAAGGTCAAGGACCGGCTGCTGCCCCTGCTGGTACACATTCTGCGGGAGGACGGGCATGAAATTCGAGGTGTCTACGAGCGGAACGACGCGGCCCTGCGGGACAAAGAGGGGCTGCCGCAGTATAAGGCCTGGTTTCCTCTTCCGGGAGAGACATTGCTGGAAACCCCTGTGACGGAGATCGTGGAAAATGGCATACGGTACTTGGTGGATGTGGAAAACGGGCAGAAAACCGGGTTTTTCCTGGACCAAAAGTATAACCGCCGGGCAGTCGGCCGGCTGGCGAAGGGCAGAACGGTGCTGGACTGCTTTACCCATACCGGCTCCTTTGCCTTGAACGCGGCTCTGGGCGGCGCGAAGCATGTCACCGCTGTGGATGTTTCCGAGACAGCGGTGGAGATGGCCCGCGCCAATGCGGAGCGAAACGGCCTTCATTCTGTCATGGACTGTGCCGCCGCCAACGTCTTTGATCTGCTTCCGGCGCTGGAGAAGGAGCCGGCGAAGTATGACTTCATCATTCTGGACCCGCCGGCTTTCACCAAGTCCCGAAAAACGGCGGCAAGGGCCATGGCCGGATACAAGCAGATCAACTATCGGGCGATGAAGCTGCTTCCGAGGGGAGGCTACCTGGCTACCTGTTCCTGTTCCCACTTTGCGGAGGAGGCAAAGTTTGCCGCCATGCTTCATGCGGCGGCGCAGGACGCCGGGGTGCGCCTGCGGCAGATCGAGGTCCGGCAGCAGAGCTGCGATCACCCGATTCTCTGGGGCGTGGAAGAGACAAATTACCTAAAATTCTATCTATTTCAAGTTGTGTAAAGTAGAAATACTGTCGTGAAAAAAGTGGGGATTTTATGTGCCAGCGGCACGGAGTTAACTCCCTTTTGGATGCCATGGAGGGTTCCGAAATCACGGAAGCGTGGCCGTAAGCGTCTAAAGGACCCTTACAGCCCGCATGCCCTTGACATCTCCCGTGACCCGGAGGAACCAAAAAGAGCAGACCAGGTCGGCGGTAAAGACCAGGAGAAAAACATACGTCAGCGCCGGAGGGATTCTGGCCGCCAGCATCGCCGCTCCCGGCTGGACCAAGCGGACCGCTAGAGCCGTCAGCAGCCCCCAGGCCAAGGTAAACGGCAGGCAGACCCGGCCTTGCAGATTGCCTGGGACCCCGGTATAATCCCAGAAGCGGATGTTCAAAAAGCGTTCGCAGCTCCAGTGATAGGCGTATTCCACCGCAGTGGCCGCCATACCGCCCAGAATGGCCAGCGCGCTCCAGCCCATAGGTGGCAGGGCCAGTACCGCCAGCATTCCCAAACCGTATACCGGACACAGGGGCAGGCACAGCAGACAGCGCCGCCGCTGGTCCTCCGCCTGCGTGACGGCGGCGAAAAACCGCTCCACAATCCAGCCAAGGAAACTGTAAATCCAGAAGTACCAAAGCCAAGAGGCCATTTTCATCATCTCCCGCCTCAGTCTCCCCACAGACGGAAACGATATCCGCCTCTTGCACCGCCAGTTTTTTCATGCTACAATAGTCGAAACCGAACGAATAGGAGGGAACCAAGATGGATACTTGGGAAAGCCTGAGAGCGGAGTGTTTAAGCTGTAAAGCGTGTTCCCTTGCGGAACGCCGGAATAACGTGGTTTTCGGCGATGGAGCAGAGGACGCGGAAATTCTTTTGATCGGCGAGGGCCCCGGACAGCACGAGGACGAGCAGGGAAAGCCCTTTGTGGGCCGGGCAGGAAAACTGCTGGATGAGATGCTGGAGATGGTCCATCTGGACCGGACCAAGGTGTATATTGCCAATATTGTCAAATGCCGTCCGCCCGAGAACCGGGACCCTCTCGGCGTAGAGCAGGACGCCTGCATTGACTGGCTCCGGCGGCAGACGGCGCTGCTGCGCCCCAAGATCATTGTCTGCCTGGGCCGCATCGCCGCTAAATCCATCATCAAAAATGATTTCCGCATTACACAGGAGCACGGCCAGTGGTTTGAGCGGAACGGAGTGCAGATCACAGCCATTTACCATCCTGCGGCGCTGCTGCGGGATGTCCATAAGCGTCCGGCCACGTTTGAGGATATGAAGTCGATTCAAGCCAAGGTACGGGAGTTGTGTGAGCATACGGAAGTTTGAGCGTTGTTTCTATGAGATTCAAGGGGTGTGCGGAACATGCCCCTTGAATTTCGAGAAACTTGTAAACTGAAATCAAAAAAATAGGTTGACAATCAGAAAGGATTGCGGTATGCTCAGAGCCAGGAAACAAAAGGAGGAAACGATTTATGCCTGAAAAAACTGCGTCCCAGCTGCGGACCAAGGACCTGACGCTCGTCGCCCTGTTCACTGTTTTGATGGCGGTCTGCGCCTGGGTATCCGTGCCTGTTCCCGCGCCGTTTGTCCAATTTACCATGCAGACCTTTGCCATTTTTGCGGCGCTCTTTTCCTTGGGAGGAAAGCGGGGAACCTATGCCGTTGCCGCATATCTGCTGCTTGGAGCTGTCGGCGCGCCGGTGTTCAGCAATTTTCGGGGAGGCTTGAGCGTGCTGCTGGGGGCCACTGGCGGATACATCCTGGGTTTCTTCTTCACGGCTTTGCTCTACTGGCTGATGACCGCCAAATTGGGGGAGACCCTGCCGGTGAAGATAGCCGCCAGCATATTGGGAATGGCAACCTGCTACGCCTTTGGCACCATCTGGTATTTGACTCTCTACGCCCAGATGGGGAAGCCCATGGGAGTTTTGACGGCTTTGGGATATTGTGTGTTCCCCTTCCTGATCCCGGACCTGGCAAAACTGGCCTTGGCGGCGCTGCTGTCTCAGCGGGTGGGGAAATACCTCCGCTAAGGTCCGCCGCATAGGAAAAAGTCCTCAGCGTTTATTGACGCTGAGGACTTTCTATATCAGTTATAGTAAAGCAATAGCACCTTACAGAAAAAGAGAGGCGCTTACTCAGGATGTCCCATCGTGTCCCCGCAGATACTGGTATTCCAAGAGCAGCCGTCCGGTTCCGCTGAACATGTTTTCAAAGTGATAGGGCTGGTCCGCCGCAAAGCGGATGGCGTCCCGCTCCAGAAGCTGGAAGATTTGCCCCTCCGCCGTTAGGCTGACGGTACCGTAGATGACAGTGGCGTGACAGATGCAGCCGGGCCGGGAGGGGGCGGGAGCGTACCGCGCGCCAATGTACAGGTCCAAAAAGCAGCTCATCATGCGGGAAGTATTGTCATAGGGGAGACTGGGCCGCAGGACGGTTCTGCCGCCGTCCAGACGCCGGGGCCTGGTGTCCTGAATCCGGGCCAGGATAGGGGAGCCCTCCGCCGGCTTCTCGGGTTCCGGTTTTTCCGGCTCCGCCCGGTGAGGCGAAATTCCCTCGTCCGGGATTGGTTCCAGGCCGTCAAACAGGTCATCCATGTTCGTTCTCCTTCATGTGGTCTCATTAAAAATGCCTTGCTTCATACTACCCGTTTTACCGGGATTTGTCAAGCGGCATTGCCAGATGGAAACCGTAAGGAATTCGTAAGATTTTTGTCAAGTTGTTTGTAAGAAACCGCTTGTATACTCTCCTTGGAAGCCCAACCGGGGCCAATAGAAGGAGGATGTTATGAACTACAAACAGCTAAAAATCTTCGCCGTCTGCTGTATGGTGTTTGACCACGCAGTCCGCATCTTTCCCCTGCATCAAATGACTGCGCCGCTGGCGGACTTCTTCTGGAGCAGCGGCTGTGAGCGTCTTGCGCAATGGCTGCTGGACGGCTTGCCTCTATATTTAATGTATGTTGGCCGTCTGGCGGCCCCCATCTTTGCCTACGGCATCGCCCAGGGATTTGCCCGCACCTCGAACGTCCGCCGCTACATAGGACGCATTTTTCTGACGGCCGCCGCCGCCCAAGGTCCCTATACGCTTTTTGCCTTGGCGGAGAGCCATGTGCATGGAATGGAAGGCAACTGGCGGGAAACCGAATTGAACATACTGTTCACACTGGCTCTTACTTTGTGCGTCTTAGCGGCTCATGAGAGACTGAAGCGCCGGGGGCTGGTCTGGATGAGTCCCCTGGCGGCAGCGGCGGCAACCTGGCTTGCCATGCGGCTGAACATGGAGGGCGGACAGGGCTGGATCATTTTGGTCTGGGTCTATTACGTTGTCCGGAGCCGGCCCCGCTGGCAGAAGGCTCTGCTCTACCTTCCAGCTGTCATGCTGTCCCGCCGGGGATTGATTTTGTGGGTTGTTGAGAGCTTGGGCACTGCGGAGGCGGCTGTCGCGCTGCGGAACGCGCTTTTGAATGTGCTGGGCAGCTATTTTGGAATGCTGGTCACCCTCTCGGACAACGGCGAAAAGGGAGGCGCGGGGAAGCGGTTTCAATGGGCTATGTACGCCGTTTACCCCGCCCACCTTCTCCTCCTGGCCCTGATTGGCTTTTGGAGACAGCCTTTGGCGTGAACTGCGGTGCAGAAACCTCTGGAAAAACAGGAAAATGAAAATCTTTTTGCCAAAAACGCTTGACGGCTGGGGAGGACCATGCTATAATGCCTACTTGCGCGGACCGAAGTCCGTGAATTTTGCTGTTCGTTTCTCAGCGGAAGCAGACGGGAGGGGCGGTTCGCGTTCTCCCCAGCCGGTCAGGAGGTTTGTCCTATGGAGCCTGAGAAGCGGGTTGTCGGCGTGAAGCAGTCCCGCAAGGCAATTCGGGAGGGACGGGCCTGCCGGGTTCATCTCGCCTGTGATGCGGACCCGGCTTTGACCGAACCCATTGCCGCCGAGTGCGCCGCCGCCGGCATCCCTGTGGAGACGGGGCAGACCATGGCGCAGCTGGGCCGGTCCTGCGGCATCGCTGTGGGCGCGACTGTGGCGGCGGAATTGATTTTGCCGGAGTGAGCGCATAATTTTTTGGTTTTTTCAGAATAGCTTACCGGCTTTCTGTAAAAAATAAAATGAAAAAATATGAAAGAAAGGAGAAATTCAATGCCTACTTTTAACCAGCTGGTCCGTAAAGGAAGAGAACAGGCTTCCTACAAGTCCACCTCTCCCGCCCTGCAGTTCGGTCTGAACACCCTGAAAACCAAGACCACCAACCAGCCTTCTCCCCAGAAGAGAGGCGTCTGCACCGCCGTGAGAACCGCGACCCCCAAGAAGCCCAACTCCGCTCTGCGTAAGATCGCCCGTGTGCGTCTGACCAACGGCTATGAGGTCACCGCCTACATTCCCGGCGTGGGCCACTCCCTTCAGGAGCACTCCGTGGTCATGATCCGCGGCGGCCGTGTCAAGGACCTTCCCGGCGTCCGTTACCACATCATCCGCGGCACTCTGGATACCCAGGGCGTGTCCGGCCGGATGCAGAGCCGTTCCAAGTACGGCGCCAAGCGGCCCAAGTCCAAGTAAGGAATTTGGATAGCCGGCAGCGGCTCTGCCGCTTACGGATATCGTATTCCATTGCGGGACAATCCCAACGAATCACTTTGCCGAACAGGCATTTATATATAGATAGTCGGCAGCGGCTATCATAGTTCCCTTACGGGAAAATGCGCGGGCGTTGCCCTTCGGCAGAGGCATTCACGGAAGGCTGAAATGCCTTTTGAGTACCTATGAGATCATAGAATCATTATGAAGGAGGGAAGCATAGTGCCTAGAAGAGGTAATGTTCCCAAGAGAGAGATTCTGCCCGATCCTATGTACGGCTCCGTTTTGGTGACCCGCCTGGTCAACAACGTGATGCTGGACGGCAAGAAGGGTGTGGCGCAGAAGGTGGTCTACGCGGCCTTTGACCAGATCAAGGAGAAGACCGGCAAGGACCCCGTGGAAGTGTTCACCCAGGCGATGGACAACATCATGCCCAGCCTGGAGGTCAAGGCCCGCCGTGTGGGCGGCGCCAACTATCAGGTTCCTATGGAAGTTCGCCCCGCCCGGCGTACCACGCTGGGTCTCCGGTGGCTGACCGCCTATTCCCGCGCCCGGAGCGAGCGCACAATGGCAGAGCGCCTTGCCGGCGAGATTATGGACGCCGCCAACAACACCGGCGCGGCCGTGAAGAAGCGCGAGGACATGCACAAGCAGGCCGAGGCCAACAAGGCTTTCGCGCATTTCCGCTGGTAAGTTAGGAGAAAACAAGTATGCCGAGAAAAACTTCGCTTGAAAACACCAGAAACATCGGCATTATGGCTCACATCGATGCGGGCAAGACTACGACCACCGAGCGTATCCTGTTCTACACCGGCGTGAACTATAAGATTGGCGAGACCCACGACGGTACCGCCACCATGGACTGGATGGCCCAGGAGCAGGAGCGTGGTATCACGATCACTTCCGCCGCCACCACCTGTTTCTGGTCTGGTTCCAAGAACCAGTTCAAGCCCACCCGTATCAACATCATCGACACCCCGGGCCACGTGGATTTCACCGTGGAGGTGGAACGTTCCCTCCGCGTTCTGGACGGCAGCGTGACCGTCCTGTGCGCCAAGGGCGGCGTGGAGCCCCAGTCTGAAACTGTGTGGCGGCAGGCCGATAACTACAAGGTTCCCCGGATGATTTACGTCAACAAGATGGACATCATGGGCGCGGACTTCTACAACGTTCTCCGCATGGTGGAGGACCGGCTGAAGTGCAACGCCGTACCCATTCAGCTTCCCATCGGCAGCGAGGATACCTTTAAGGGTATCGTCGATCTGATCGAGATGAACGCCGATGTCTATTATGACGATCTGGGCAAAGACATGCGCGTGGAAGAGATTCCCGCCGACATGGTGGATATGGCCAACGAGTACCGGGAGAAGCTGATGGACGCCGTCTCCATGTATGATGAAGAGATCATGGAGATGTACCTGGATGGCCAGGAGGTTCCCCAGGAGAAAATCCGGACAGCCATCCGCAAGGCCACCATTGCCAATGAAATGGTTCCCGTTACCTGCGGCACGTCCTATAAGAACAAGGGCGTGCAGAAGATGCTGGACGCCATTGTGGACTTCATGCCCGCGCCCACGGACATCCCCGCCATCAAGGGCGTGAACCCCAAGACCGACGAAGAGGACGAGCGTCCCTCGGACGACAACGCGCCCTTCTCCGCCCTGGCTTTCAAAATCATGACCGACCCCTATGTGGGCCGCCTGAGCTTTTTCCGGGTCTATTCCGGACATCTCACCACCGGCTCCACCGTGCTCAACAGCACGAAGAATGTCAAGGAGCGCGTTGGCCGCATCCTTCAGATGCACGCTAATCACCGCGAGGACATTGAGGAAGTCTTCTCCGGCGATATCGAGGCCGCCGTGGGTCTGAAGCACACCACCACCGGCGACACCCTCTGCGATGAGAAGGCCCCCATCATTCTGGAGTCCATGGAGTTCCCCGAGCCCGTTATTCGCGTGGCCATTGAGCCCAAGACCAAGGCGGGCCAGGAGAAAATGACCATCGGCCTCATCAAGCTGGCCGAGGAGGATCCCACCTTCAAGACCTACACCGATGAGGAGACGGGGCAGACCATTATCGCCGGCATGGGCGAGCTCCATTTGGAGATCATTGTGGACCGCCTCCTTCGGGAGTTTAAGGTGGAGGCCAACGTGGGCGCTCCCCAGGTGGCCTACAAGGAGACCATCAAGAAGACGGTGGAGCAGGACACCAAGTATGCCCGCCAGTCCGGCGGCAAGGGCCAATACGGCCACGTCAAGATTCGCGTGGAGCCCAACGAGTCCGGCAAGGGGTACGAGTTTGTCAACGCCATTGTGGGCGGCGCGATTCCCAAGGAGTATATTCCCGCCGTTGACGCGGGTATCCAGGGCGCGATGAACGCCGGCGTCATGGCCGGATTCCCCGTAGTGGACGTGAAAGTCACGCTGTATGACGGCTCTTATCATGAGGTGGACTCCTCTGAAATGGCGTTCAAGATTGCCGGTTCCATGGCGTTTAAGGAGGCTTGCCGCAAGGCTGGCGCCACGCTGCTGGAGCCGATCATGAAGGTTTCCGTCATTGTGCCTGACGAGTATCTGGGCACGGTGATCGGCGATTTGACCGCCCGCCGGGGCCAGATTCAGGGACAGGAAGCCCGTCCCGGCGCGCAGCAGGTGGACGCTCTGGTGCCTCTGGCCAATATGTTTGGTTACGCCACCGATCTGCGTTCCAGCACGCAGGGCCGCGGTCAGTACTCGATGGAGCCTCACAGCTATGAGGAGATTCCCAAGAGCATCGCGGAGAAGATCGTGGAGACCCGGGTGAAGAGCAACTGACTTTTTTGCGGTTCGCTGGAAACCCTTTGGCCGAAAATGGGAAAAAGGGATTGATTTTCCAGCCGGAATGCTGTAAAATAAACATTGCTGATTATCGTTTCGCAATGCCGTACCGCAATTGAACATTTATTAGGAGGATTTTCAAATGGCTAAGCAGAAATTTGAAAGAACCAAACCCCATGTCAACATTGGCACCATCGGCCACGTTGACCACGGCAAGACCACTCTGACCGCTGCCATTACCAAGTGGCTGTCTTATCAGGGCAAGGCGGAGTTCGAGGCTTATGACAGCATCGACAAGGCCCCCGAAGAGAAGGCTCGTGGTATCACGATCAACACCGCTCACGTGGAGTATGAGACCGAGAAGCGTCACTATGCCCACGTCGACTGCCCGGGCCACGCCGACTATATCAAGAACATGATCACCGGCGCTGCGCAGATGGACGGCGCGATCCTGGTCATCGCCGCTTCCGACGGCCCCATGGCGCAGACTCGTGAGCACATCCTGCTGGCCCGCCAGGTGGGCGTGCCCGCCATCGTCGTGTTCCTGAACAAGTGCGACCAGGTGGACGACGAGGAGCTGCTGGAGCTGGTGGAGATGGAAGTCCGCGAGCTGCTGAGCACCTACGAGTTCCCCGGCG
>Ga0073908_1002717_pt1 | contig 20431 bp, 17 predicted proteins | sample MucameincwithD2O_FD_65484 | JGI IMG/M metagenome (GOLD analysis project Ga0073908, IMG submission 65484) | Mouse cecum microbial communities from Vienna, Austria - Mucus amended microcosms incubated with D2O | ecosystem: Host-associated > Mammals > Digestive system > Large intestine > Cecum...
TGCATCGAATGAAAAGAAAGTTTCCTTCCTGTCCGAAGGAACTTTATACTTAATGGGCGGGAAGTTTTCTATTAATAGCCAAGAGCGCAACTGTTAACACCCCTTCCGCCAACTACAGACAGACGCGACAAGAAGAGCTGGGGTAAGTTAAAATATCAGCTATAATATTATGACTGAAGAGAATTTAAACAGGCTCTAAAAGAAGACAAAGAAGAAAAGAGAAAAAAATTCTTTGTATAAGATGAAAAGGCATTATCTTTGTCTTCTATGTAATTCATAAAAGTTCAATTATAATAATAGCCAATTATGAAAACGAATCTAAATATTCTTCCTGTTGTATGTCTCCTTTGTCTTTGTGCCTGCAAAAATGGCAACGCTTCCGGCTTAAACAAAACTAAAGTGGCACAGGATACTATCAAAACTTTCACATTACCAACCATCCCGACAATGATGACGGCACCGGAACAACGAGCAGATTTCCTTGTCAAGCACTATTGGGATAACGTAAACTTTGCCGACACCAACTACATTCATCATCCCGAAGTGACCGAACAAGCTTGGGCAGACTATTGTGATATACTGAACCATGTGCCGTTGGAAACGGCACAGCAAGCTATGCGGAAAACAATCGAACGGACAAATGTGGATAAGAAAGTATTCACTTACATCACCGACCTGGCAGACAAATATTTATATGACCCTAACTCTCCGATGCGTAATGAAGAGTTTTATATACCTGTATTGGATGCCATGCTGGCTTCTCCCATACTGGAAGAAATAGAAAAGGTACGTCCCAAAGCCCGTCGCGAACTGGCTCAGAAAAACCGTATCGGAACCAAAGCATTAAACTTTAACTACACACTAGCCTCCGGCGCGCAAGGTTCTCTTTATCAACAGAAATCGGACTATACCTTATTATTTATCAATAACCCGGGATGCCATGCCTGCACGGAGACAATAGAAGCATTAAAAAATGCACCCGTCATCAATCAGCTTTTAGCACAACAGAAGTTGACCGTCCTCTCTATCTACCCCGACGAAGAACTGAACGAATGGCGGAAACATCTGAATGAATTCCCCAAAGAATGGATTAACGGATATGACAAGACCTTCGCTATCAAAGAACAACAACTGTATGACCTGAAAGCCATCCCCACCCTCTACCTATTGAACAAGGATAAAACGGTACTTCTGAAGGATACTCCTGTCCAAGCCATCGAGGAATACCTGCTAATGAAAGGCGAACAATAAACAGCTTCCACGCCGCACATACATGCCGTAGCGCACGCCCACACACCACGTGCCCACGCCGCATGGTTTCCCGGCCTCGTTTTTTCAGCGTCAAGCGCAGGTGTTTTCTCCGGCGTCAAGAAGGGCAGACTGTTTGAGCGAAGCGAGTTTCTGCCCTTTAGCCGGAGTAAACACCGGAGTAGCTGAAAAAACGCAGCCTTGATTCTTTCTTTTTGGTTCTTTTTCTTTCGTATCAAGACGAAAGAAAAAGAACGCCCCCTTTGCAAAAGCCAAATAAACTCCCTATCTTTGCCACGCATTGGTTCGCAGACCTCAAAAACATACGAGGAAAGCGATTAAAAGGGAATCAGGTGTAAATCCTGAACAGTCCCGCTGCTGTAAGTTCTATAAATATGTTGCGAACAACCTACTTTTAGCCACTGGAAAGAAACTTCCGGGAAGGCGTCCGCAACAGGAACAAGTCAGAAGACCTGCCATGCACCCAATTTCACTGCTTTCGAGGAAAAAGCGTTGAATCTAATGAACCGGACAATCCGTCTATCATTTCATTCATCACTCTGATTCAGAGAAAGTGTGTTTTAATTAATAAACTCTGCCAAGTTTATTTATGCGTGTCCGGTCGAAGGGATTTCGCCCGGACACTTTAAAAAATGAAAAATAGACCCGTAGAACAAGGATGAGACATATAAGGTTATACAAGAGTATCTGTGCAGTAATCTGCTGCCAACTTTTATTCCCGACACTTTTCGCACAACAGCAAAAAGTGGATACGACGCATACCTACTCCATCCCCGAAATAACCGTTTCCGATATTTATCAAACAAGAGAAGTACGTTCCAGCGCTCCGTTGCAGGTACTATCCAAAGATGCACTGAAGAATCTGCACGCTTTGCAGGTTTCCGACGCAGTAAAGCACTTTGCCGGAGTGACCGTGAAAGATTACGGTGGTATCGGCGGACTGAAAACCGTATCCATACGTAGCCTGGGAGCACAGCATACAGCCGTAGGTTATGACGGAATCACCGTAACCGACTGCCAGACAGGACAGATAGACATCGGTCGTTTCTCGCTTGATAATGTAGACCAGCTATCACTCAGCAACGGCCAAAGCGACAATATCTTCCAACCGGCACGTTTCTTTGCTTCCGCAGGAATACTGAATATACAGACACTCACTCCCCATTTCAAAAAAGGAAAGCGCACGAATATCAGTGCCGCCTTCAAGACCGGTTCGTGGGGACTGGTTAATCCGTCCGTCCTGATAGAGCAGCAACTCACCCCCAAATGGACAGTCACAGCCAATGGCGAATGGATGTCTTCGGACGGACAATATCCATATACCCTACACTACGGAAATACAGCAGACGACCTGACGTCACGGGAGAAAAGAAAAAATACCGATGTGCAGACTTTTCGTGCCGAAGCCGGACTTTACGGCAACTTCTCCGACAAAGAGCAATGGCGGTTGAAAGCTTATTACTTCCAATCTTCACGGGGACTGCCGAAAGCTACTACACTTTATAACGACTACTCTGCGCAGCATCTTTGGGACAAGAATACATTCGTACAAAGCCAATACAAGAAAGAGTTCAGCCGGCAATGGGTATTCCAAACTTCCGCCAAGTGGAACTGGAGTTATCAACGCTATCTGGATCCCAACACCAAAAATTCTTTAGGGAAAACGGAGAACAGTTATTATCAGCATGAATATTATCTTTCAGCATCGGTATTATACAGATTGCTGAGTAATCTTTCATTCTCTCTTTCTACAGATGGAAGTATCAATACCATGGATACTAATCTTGCTAATTTTGCGCAACCCACCCGCTACTCATGGCTGACAGCTTTTGCCGGAAAGTACGTGAATGACCGGCTGACAATCTCAGCATCTGCCCTGGCAACCATCATCAACGAAGATGTGAAGGAAGGTGGCAGTGCAGGCAATCACCGCAAACTAACCCCATATGTAAGCGCCGCATTCAAGCCGTTCCGTAACGAAGAGTTCCGTATCCGTTTCTTCTATAAAGAGATTTTCCGTCTGCCTAGCTTCAATGACTTATACTATCAGGAAGTGGGAAACACCAAACTAAAGCCTGAGAATGCCAGGCAATATAATATCGGTCTGACATACAGCAAGAATGTATGCTCATTCCTTCCTTATCTTTCTGCAACCGTTGATGCATACTATAACAAAGTAACGGATAAAATCATTGCTTATCCTACCAAGAACCTTGCTATATGGAGTATGAGAAACTTGGGAAGTGTAGATATTAAAGGTATCGACGTCACAGGAGACTTGTCTCTTCAACCTTGGGAGAAAATACGCATCAACCTGTCCGGTAATTATACATATCAACGGGCGTTGGATGTCACTGACCCTGATTCGAATAAGGATAAGTCGACTTATAAACATCAGATAGCCTATACTCCCCGTGTTTCAGCCTCAGGGCAAGCAGGCATCGAAACTCCATGGATAAATATGTCTTACTCATTCCTTTATTCGGGAAAACGCTATACAGTGGGACAGAACATCGCAGCAAACCGACTGGATAGTTACAGTGACCACAGTATCTCGGCAAGCCGCGACTTCCGGATAAGAAAAGTTACAAGTTCGCTCAGTGTGGAAGTACTGAACCTGATGGATAAAAATTATGAGATAGTACGATACTTCCCAATGCCGGGACGTTCGGTAAGAGCAACGCTAAAAATAATATACTAAAAGCAGGATATGGATTTGAAAAAGAAATTAACATATATATTTTGGTTCTGTCTGCCGCTGCTATTATTATTCACAGCTTGTGATGATATGGAAGACAAGCCTTTTACCTCGGACATTGCGGGTGACCCGACTGAAACAGATACAGCCGAGCTCTATGCATTATGTGAAGGACTATTCAATCAAAATAACAGTTCATTGATGCGTTTCTCTTTTGGCAACCAGAGAATGGTGCGCAACTATTTTAACACAATCAACCATCGGGGATTGGGAGATACGGCAAATGATTTAGCTATTTATGGCGGTAAGATATATGTCATTGTCAATGTTTCCAGTACAGTAGAAGTAGTAGATTTCCGTACAGGAAACTCTTTGAAGCAAATTCAAATACAAGCTGAAAACGGAAGTTCACGAGAGCCAAGATACATTGCTTTCCATAAAGAAAAAGCCTATGTATGTTCATACGATGGAACAGTGACACGAATTGATACAACTTCCCTCGCTATAGATGGCGTCGCATCAGTAGGACGTAATCCCGACGGAATTTGTGTACAAAACGGAAAGTTATATATTTCCAATTCCGGTGGCTTGGATCATGCATCCGGTTCAGGCGTAGACAATACTGTATCTGTCGTCGATATTGCTACATTCAAAGAGATTAATAAAATTACAGTAGGACCGAATCCGGGCAAGATTGTAGCCGGTGCGGATGGAACAACCGTTTATGTAGCAACCCGCGGAGAAGATGTAGAAGCAGGAAATTACAACTTTGCCAAAATAGACTGCCTGACAAATGGAGTGACTCACTACAATGAGAAAGTACAAAACTTTGCCATTGACGGAGAGATTGCCTATCTATACAATTACAATTATAGTACGCAAACATCTTCTATCAAGACATTCAATCTGAAAACAGGAAAAACCGTTCGTGAGAATTTCATTACGGATGGAACAAGCATTGATACTCCTTATGGAATCAATGTGAATCCTTATAGTGGCAACGTGTATATCACAAATGCTTATGATTACACCATATACGGAGATTTGCTCTGTTTCAACCAACAAGGACAACTGCAATTCCGTCTGAATAATATCGGACTGAATCCGAACACGATTGTATTCAGCGACAAGGCTTCACAAAGCGACATTGATGATAATACCGAAGAAACTGAAAATTCATTGGCTTTCGCCAATAAAGTATGGGAGTACAAACCGGCTCCCGGACAGTTTATCAATACGAGTACGTCGGCTTACAAAGATGGATATACTTATGAAGACGTATTAAAAGAAGCTACCCGAAGGATACAACAGAAATCAATTATATCATTGGGCGGATTCGGCGGAACAATAACAGTAGGATTTCCTCAACCAATTCCTAATATCGAAGGGGAATATGATTTCAAGATATGGGGAAATGCCACTTACAACAAGAATACTGGAACGGGAGCACTCGGTGGAAGCGCTGAACCTGGAATAGTATTAGTCTCGAAAGATATAAACAATAATGGGATACCTGATGATGAATGGTATGAGTTGGCAGGTAGTGAATACGGAAAAGATACAGAAATACGTAATTACGAAATCACCTATTATCGTCCCAAACCGGCCAATGGCGATGTGCGTTGGACAGACAACCAAGGAAAAGAAGGATTGATTAAGCGTAATACATTCCATCAACAGGACTCTTATTATCCTAACTGGATAGAAGAAGACGAAATAACTTTCCATGGGACACGTCTAAAAGACAATGCCGTAGAAGAGGGTAATGTTTGGGTAGGCTATTGTTATCCTTGGGGATATGCAGATAATCATCCCAACAAAACCGAATACTGTCAATTTAAAATAGACTGGGCAGTAGACCCAAACGGACAACCTGTGTTATTAGACAAAATAGACTTCGTAAAAATCTATACTGCCGTCAATCAGGACATAGGCTGGACAGGAGAAATATCTACTGAAGTCGTCACAGTAGAAAACTTACATTACAAAAAATAATCAAACTATTAATAATTAAAATTAGAGCAAAAACATGAAAAAGTTATCTTTATTCTTATTAGTATCTGTGTTCGCTTTTTGCGGATGTAGTGATGATAACGATGAAACAAAAGGTGGTGACAAAAAAGAAGTTGTCATTAGTTTCGAGAACCAGCTTGCAGAAACTGAAAGTGAATTTACTACCGATCAAGGAACCAAAGTCAATCCTTCCGATCCATATTCCAAGTACTCAATCACAGATCCCAAAGGACTTGTCACTTTTGACCACTTCTATGCTGATTGGGGAAGTGGATACAGCTTTGCTGGATTTACTTATATGAATAAAACTAATCATCCCTACAATGCACAGCCACAATGCGGGAAAGCCAAAACAGGAAAAGTTTATTTAAGTACATACAGTGATGCTGAATTTGGCAGTACGTTAGCAATTATGACTATTAATGACCCTAACTATAGTATAAAAGGAGCTTGGATTACTAATAGTGCTGGTGCTTACATCGGCATGACTGAAGGCGACAATACTGCAAGACCTTTTATTAAAGGAGACAAATATACAGTAACCGCAACTGGTTACAATGAAAATGACGAAGAGATTGGTAGTGTTCAGATCTTATTAGCTGACTATAAGAGTAATGCGGACAAACCTGTTAGTGACTGGATTTGGTTCGATTTATCAGCTTTACATAAAGCTGTTAAAATAAAATTTGTCCCCACTTCTACTGATATGGATCAATATATGAATACAAGCAAATACTTCTGTCTTGATGATATTACTCTAATAGAAAAATAAAACATTTTTCTGTCGAACTATCAATTTCATATTTATTCCTTATCTAAATAAAAGAGCTAAACTTTCGAAGTAAGAAGTTTAGCTCTTTTATCATTTCTGACACCTTCTCTTTGCCTAAAGCTTCTACTCTTTCTTTATACATTTCCCTGCGAATACATTTTCCGCCCACTCTTTTCTAACAAAAAGCAATCATTTTCTTGGTATTTAAAGCAGTTTTAGCTATATTCGTCGAATTAAACACTTAAATATACTACAATGGAATTACCTTTTGCTGAATCATGGAAAATAAAGATGGTAGAACCCATCCGTAAAAGTACTCGTGAAGAACGTGAGCAATGGATTAAAGAAGCACATTACAACGTCTTCCAACTCAAATCAGAACAAGTTTATATAGACCTCATCACCGACTCAGGAACAGGAGCCATGAGCGACCGCCAATGGGCTGGTATGATGCTCGGTGATGAAAGTTATGCCGGTGCGACATCATTCTTCAAACTGAAAGAGATGATTACGAAACTGACCGGATTTGAGTATATCATTCCGACACATCAGGGACGTGCCGCAGAAAATGTACTTTTCTCCTATCTGGTACACGAAGGAGACATCGTACCCGGAAATTCACACTTCGACACCACCAAAGGACATATCGAAGGACGTCGTGCCACCGCATTAGACTGCACCATTGATGCCGCCAAAGAGACACAACTTGAACTCCCCTTCAAAGGAAATGTAGACCCTGACAAACTACAAAAAGCTCTGACTCAATACGCCGAACGCATCCCTTTTATCATCGTAACCATCACTAACAACACAGCCGGCGGACAGCCTGTATCTATGCAGAACTTACGCGAAGTACGAGCCATTGCCGATAAATACGGCAAACCGGTACTTTTCGATTCCGCCCGCTTTGCTGAAAATGCTTACTTCATCAAAATGCGTGAAGAAGGTTATCGGGATAAATCTATTAAGGAAATTACACGAGAGATGTTTGCCCTTGCCGACGGCATGACAATGAGCGCCAAAAAAGACGGAATCGTCAATATGGGCGGATTCATAGCCACACGGCGTGAAGACTGGTATGAAGGCGCAAAAGGTTTCTGCGTACAATACGAAGGATATCTCACTTACGGTGGAATGAACGGACGGGACATGAACGCACTCGCCATCGGACTGGATGAAAATACCGAATTCGATAATCTCGAAACACGCATCAAACAAGTGGAATACCTGGCAAAGAAACTGGATGAATACGGAATCCCCTATCAGCGTCCTGCCGGCGGTCATGCCATTTTCATCGATGCGCCCAAAGTGCTGACACACGTACCCAAGGAAGAATTTCCGGCACAGACACTGACTGTTGAGCTCTATCTGGAAGCCGGTATCCGTGGATGCGAAATCGGCTATATTCTTGCCGACCGTGACCCGGTTACTCATGAAAACCGATTCAACGGACTCGATTTACTGCGTCTTGCCATCCCCCGCAGAGTGTACACTGACAATCATATGAACGTAATAGCCGCCGCCCTCAAAAATGTATATGAACGAAGAGAAAGCATTACCCGCGGAGTACGTATCGCTTGGGAGGCTCCTTTGATGCGACATTTCACAGTCCAGCTAGAAAGGCTATCCGTATAAACAGGAAATGCCCGTCAGGCACGTCAAGCTACCAAGTGAACAAGAAAGAGAAGTAGCCAAATAAAACGGTGAATAATAGAGGAGATTCTCCACTTATTATTCACCGTTTCCTATTTATATCAGATTTAACCTTATGCTATATTCAAATTCCATATTCAATTCAGCGTCCACGTCAACACAAAGTCCGAATGAATACGATAACCGACAGTATAAAGCTTTTGCAACCCCGTCACCAACTCTTGAACTTGAAACGTACCCTCTTCCTGAGGAACAAAATGCGTCAAACGGAGTTTACGAAGATCAGCGTCGGCATCTTCCATACGTTTAAAAACCGCTTCCTTTGCAGACCAATGCAATAACAGGCTCCAAGTTATATCTCCCTGATAAGCTTCCGCCTGTTCGTCAGAACGGACATAGCGGTCTGATACCCGATGGACACGTTGACCGTATTGTTCAATATCAATGCCGACAGCAGTCCGGGAGCTAAGAATCACAGCTACATATCCTTTTGTATGAGAAATGCTGATAAAGAAAGAATGGTCGGACAGATAAGGTTTGTTTTCAGAAGAGTAAGCAATATCCTTGTCTTCCTGAAGCATTGAATACAGCAAGACACGGACAGATGTCCATTCCAATTTCCGCCGTTCGGAGACAAAGCGGTTCAATTCCTGTTCGCAAGAGATTCTTCGCGCTTCGGGCAGAAGAGCCAGTAATGTATCCAAAGATTCTTCCATCTTCCATACAGCCCACTGTATATCATTCGTCTTATGTTGCAGAAATAACGCCATTTTACATTTGCTTGATTTAGCTTTCGGATTTTATTTAAGTGATTATGCTTTCTCGAATCTGCTTTCTTAATTATTCTTTCAAAGATTAATCTTTCTCTTCCGCACCTTCCGTATCCTTAGGCAGAATTGTAAACTTGACTTTCAGAATACGGCGGCTATCCATCTCCAATACCTCAAACTCGTAATTGTGATAAGTCACTTTTTCGTGCAATGCAGGGAACTCACCTTTAATCTCAAGCAACATACCTGCTAAGGTATCGGCATCCCCCACCACTTTCTCAAACTCATCCTCATCTACTTTCGCAATCTTATAGAAATCAGTCAACTGCGTTTTCGCTTCAAATATCCAGGTATGGTCATTCAGCACGACATATGTACGTTCTTCATCGTCATACTCGTCATGAATCTCCCCTACAATTTCCTCGATAATATCTTCCATCGTCACCAGCCCGGAAGTTCCGCCAAATTCATCTACGACAATAGCAATATGAATCTTATTCGCTTGGAAATCACGCAGCAAATCATCAATCATCTTCGTCTCCGGCACAAAATACGCAGGACGAATCAACGACTGCCAACGGAAATTATCCCCCTTGCTCACATGAGGCAGAAGGTCTTTGATATACAGCACTCCCTTGATATTATCCCGCGAACCGGCAAAGATAGGAATACGCGAATAAGCATTCTCAATGATACATTGCATCACTTCCCTGAAAGGCGTTCGGATATCCAAATCCACCATATCCAGGCGTGATGTCATTACTTCCTTCACAGTCTCCCCACCAAAACGGATAATTCCTTCCAGAATATTATTCTCTTCGGTAAGTTCCGCTTTATCCGTAAGCTCCAATGCGTGTGACAGTTCGTCAACTGAAATATTATGGCTTTTCTTGGCAAAATGCTTGTTCAGAAAAGTAGTGGAACGTACAAGGACAGTAGCTACCGGATAAAATACCTTTTCCAGATAATAAATTCCCGGTGCGGAAAAGCGGCAGAAAGCCAGCGTCTTCTGCGCAGAATAAATCTTCGGCATAATTTCACCGAACAGGAGCAACAGAAAAGTAAGTATTACAGTCAGTATCAAGAACTCTGCCAACGGAGAATGAAATACAAAGACATTCATAAAAAAGAAGTTGCAGAGCATGATAATGGTCACGTTCACAAAATTGTTAGTAATCAATATCGTTGCCAAGAGACGTTCGGTGTCATCAAGAAGGGCACTTATTTTATCATCGGAAGGATGATTGCGTTCGTCAATATCATTCCGGTCTGAAGGAGAAAGCGAGAAAAAAGCGATTTCAGAAGCCGAAGCAAAACCGGAAGCAAGCAGGAGCACACCTGCCAGTACTATGGCTATAACAGCAGAGATAGAAGGAGTGTTTACGGTAATACCGTTGAAAATGTCAGCCAATTGGCTTAAATAACCATCTGAGTCCAAAGAGTATATATTTTAGTTTAACAAAAGATAATGTGCCAATCTGCTCGCGAAAACCTATCGGCACACTATCACATTATTTAGAACGGCAAGTCGTCTGCCGGATTATTTTGTACAGGTTGCGACTGCTGCATTTGTTGCGGCTGTTGCATTTGTTGGGATTGCTGCAGCTGTTGTGGCTGACCGATGCCGGGTTGTTGCGCAGAAGCAGAAGTCCCCGGATTCGTCCCTTTCGGAGACAGCATTTCCATATTATCGACATAAATCTCGGTGATATAGCGCATAGCTCCCGACTGGTCACTGTAAGAACGTGTTCTGATCTTTCCTTCCAGGTACAATTTGTCACCTTTGTGCACATATTTATCCACAATCTCAGCCAGACGGTTGGATGCAACGATATTATGCCACTCCGTTCTTTCAGGAATTTGGGTTCCATTTTGCAACGTATAGCCACGGTCTGTCGTAGCTAATGGAAAAGTTGCCACAGCCGAGCCTGTATCGAAATATTTCACCCGCGGATCTTGCCCCACGTTCCCAATCAATATCACTTTATTTACTGACATATATGTATCAAGTTTATTATTCTTAGTTTCAAATGCGCCGCCAAAATTAAACAGAATAACAATAGGATGCAAGAATTGTTGTAACTTTTATTTTGATTCGATATGCTTCTCTATAAAAGCGTGCACTAATCTGGAAACAGCATATTGCCCCAATTCTTCCGCCTTTATTTTCTGAAACTTACTGAAAGAAGCCGTTTCTTCGGGTAATACCACTTCATAGAAGTTAGCATAAATCACCCGGTGAGACAACACATGCTTCACCTCTCTGCAAACCGAACGAATCACCGGCTGTTCTCCCGACGCAAAGAATGCCCGGAACTCAGGTAAAGCCAAAAACTCTTCTTCCGACAAAGCCGTCGGAGTTTCTACCAAAGGCAACTCAAACAGATTCTTCCAAATATCATCCGCTACCCGCTTATTAATAAAGGTATGCGCGCCCGCACGTACATAAATATAATTAAAATAACGGTTTGTCGTTTTCGTCTTATGCTGCTTCACCGGCAGTTTGCCGACCAGCCCCCTCGAAAAAGCCGAACAACTGTCTGACAACGGACAAAACAAGCAATTAGGCGACTGCGGAGTACACTGAATCGCTCCGAAATCCATAATTCCCTGATTATAAAGAGCCGGCCGCTTCCTGTCCAGCATCTCGTCCGCCAAAGCTGCAAAGAGTTTCTTCCCCTCTGTCGAATCAATCGGCGTGTCAATACCGAAATAACGTGAAAGCACACGATATACATTCCCATCCACTACCGCATAAGGCATGCCATAAGCAAACGAACAGACGGCCGCAGCCGTGTACTCCCCTACTCCTTTCAAAGCCAGCACTTCCGGATACGTTTTCGGGAAAACCCCATTCATACTTTTTGCAGCAGCATGAAGATTCCGGGCACGTGAATAATACCCCAATCCCTGCCAGTATTTCATCACCTCATCCTCTTCTGCGTCCGCTAATGTCCGCACATCAGGAAAACGCTTGACGAAACGAAGAAAATAATCATATCCCTGCACCACACGTGTCTGCTGAAGGATAATTTCCGAAATCCATATCAGATACGGATCAGAAGATTCCCGCCACGGCAATTCACGTTTATTCTCCTCATACCACTTTATAATCGTTTCAGTAAACTCATTCATAAGACCATCCTTAACGTATCATCTAACATTTATCTTACATATGCTATTATTCAAAAGCCATACAAAAGTAACTCTTTTGACTCTAAGAAAATTCAACGCCACCATTTTTTTAGAAAAAATGTGCATAATATATTTTTTTAGGAGCTTAAAAAGCTATATATTTGCAGTCCAAAAAATTAGCAACAACATAGTAATAATATTTTTTTTAAGGAAAAATGACTAAAGCAGATATTGTAAACGAGATTACAAAGAAAACTGGAATTGACAAGCAGACAGTTCTTACAACAGTTGAAGCATTCATGGACGCTGTTAAAGATTCATTGTCTAACGATGAGAACGTGTACTTACGCGGATTCGGTAGTTTCGTAGTGAAGAAAAGAGCACAGAAAACTGCTCGTAATATTTCTAAGAACACTACTATCATCATCCCTGAGCACAACATTCCGGCTTTCAAACCGGCTAAGACATTTACAATTTCAGTAAAGAAATAATAAACAAGAGTATTAACCCATAAAATGTGAAGCTATGCCAAGCGGAAAAAAGAAAAAAAGACATAAAATGTCTACGCACAAGCGTAAAAAAAGATTAAGAAAGAACAGACATAAAAGCAAAAAATAATTTTTAAGTCTGGATCACACAGAAATAAAGAACAAACTTGCGAAGCCCTATGTCTTTCAAGTTTGTTCTTTGTTTAAGTAGCTAACCCCAAACGAACAATTTGTCAAAAAAGTTGTTCATATAAATGAGATTCAATCAATAATAAGGAAACAAAACAGTGACAAGTGAACTAGTAGTTGACGTACAGCCCAAAGAAGTCTCCATCGCCCTTCTCGAAGACAAAAGCCTGGTGGAACTTCAGAGCGAAGGAAGAAACATTTCCTTTTCTGTGGGCAATATGTATTTGGGACGTATCAAGAAATTGATGCCCGGACTGAATGCATGCTTTGTAGACGTCGGTTACGAGAAAGACGCTTTCCTTCATTATCTTGACTTGGGTCCTCAATTTAACTCACTCGAAAAGTTTGTAAAGCAGACTTTAAGCGACAAAAAGAAGCTGACCACCATCAGCAAGGCAACCCTGCTTCCCGATCTTGACAAGGATGGAACAGTAGCCAATACCCTCAAGGTGGGACAAGAAGTAGTGGTGCAAATCGTTAAGGAACCTATCTCCACTAAGGGACCGCGACTGACGTCCGAAATTTCGTTTGCCGGACGCTATCTCGTACTCATCCCTTTCAACGACAAGGTTTCCGTATCGCAAAAAATTAAATCGAGCGAAGAACGCGCCCGTCTGAAACAACTGCTGATGAGTATCAAGCCGAAAAACTTCGGTGTCATCGTCCGCACAGTAGCCGAAGGCAAACGCGTAGCCGAACTCGACGGAGAGCTTAAAGTCCTGGTTAAGCACTGGGAAGACGCGATGGCAAAAGTACAGAAAGCCACCAAGTATCCGACGTTGATTTATGAAGAAACCAGCCGCGCCGTAGGTTTGTTGCGCGACCTCTTCAACCCTTCTTTTGAGAATATTCACGTCAACGATGAGGCTGTGTACAATGAAATCAAAGACTATGTATCACTGATTGCGCCCGACCGGGCTAATATCGTGAAACTGTACAAAGGCCAGCTTCCCATTTACGACAACTTCGGTATCACCAAACAGATTAAATCATCGTTTGGTAAAACAATCTCTTACAAAAGTGGTGCCTACCTGATTATTGAGCACACTGAGGCGCTTCACGTAGTAGACGTGAACAGCGGTAACCGCACCAAGAATGCCAACGGGCAGGAAGGTAACGCACTCGAAGTAAACCTGGGAGCCGCCGATGAGCTGGCTCGCCAATTGCGATTAAGAGATATGGGTGGTATCATCGTCGTGGACTTCATTGATATGAATGAAGCCGAGAACCGTCAGAAGCTTTACGAACGAATGTGTGCCAATATGCAGAAAGACAGGGCACGGCATAATATTCTGCCACTTAGCAAATTCGGGCTAATGCAGATTACACGCCAACGTGTGCGTCCGGCAATGGACGTCAACACGACCGAAACCTGCCCCACTTGCTTCGGCAAAGGCAGTATCAAGTCGTCCATTCTTTTTACGGACACTTTGGAGAGTAAAATTGATTACCTGGTCAATAAACTGAAGGTTAAGAAATTCTCGTTACACGTCCATCCGTATGTCGCCGCTTACATCAACCAGGGACTCGTTTCCCTGAAACGGAAGTGGCAGATGAAATACGGATTCGGTATCAAGATTATTCCAAGTCAAAAACTCGCATTTCTGCAATATGTGTTCTATGATACACATGGAGAGGAAATCGACATGAAGGAAGAAATCGAAATCAGATAGACAGAAAAGGCGGCTGGTCAAAACGAGCCGCCTTTTTGTTTAAACAACAACATATATCATCGTCAAGCTTCGCGCTTTGTAGACACAAAGCACTTACGAAACACTACCGTATCTGCCAAAAAATAATTAAGCAATCCGGAGATAAGCAACGCTGCAAAGTTGCACCATATCACCCCCCACCCGAACATCTTCTCAAAAATCAGCAAGAACAGCATTTTCACTAGAAAAGCTACTATAGAAGAGAGATTGAACACAAAAAAACGAACCCAAAAATCGCGCACACACCTACCACTTATGCGGTTTTTCCATATCCAGCAATAGGAGCAGATAAAATTGCTCATCACAGCAAATTCGAACGAAATCACGGGAGAAACAATATATACTCCCCAATATTCCTCAAACAAATAATGAGAACATATCCACAATACAAACGTATCGACTCCTGTGCCGAACAGACGGCTCACTACAAATTCCAAATAAGTACGCAAAATTATCAATCCTCCTTTTTTCCGGGGTTATAGGGTTTCAACGGATCGCGTTCGGAAAGGATACGACGATCTATAAGAAATTGGCTGAGCCATGCTCCGAAAAGGAAAAGGGCTATCAGCAAGCCGACAATATCAAATATACCCAATGTCTGCCCGGCAATAGTGTAGATAGTTGATGACAAAGGAGTATACATAAACACAGTATTGATGAGTATGACTACCAACCGGAATTCCGTAGGTCCGAAGCTACCATAAGTGAGCCGGAACTCATCTTTGATAATCGTGGAAATATATGTATAAATGGAAAGCACCAAGTATCCCGCCAACACCAACATGGCTACATCAAGCCTGAACATGGGAGAAATGCCGGCACCGATACACATGATGCAAATAGTCACCGCATCCAACGTATGGTCGATAAAGAATCCGTAAACGGGACGCTGCGTGTGACGTACGCGTGCCAACGTTCCATCAAGGCTGTCGCCATACCAATTGATAACCAGCCCCAATGATGAAATCCATAAATAATTTTTATCTATATGAGCCAAAGCGAAACCCAGCCCACAAATAACGGCACCCAACAATCCGATGTATGTCAACATATCCGATGTCATCCACAACGGCTGTCTTTCTGCCATCCAAATCAATGCTTTCTTCTCCATTGCATTGAGCAATGAAGTCTGTATCCTATTCGACGATTCTTTTCCCATTCCTAATTTTTTATGCAAAAGTAAATCTTATTACCACAAATGTGGACATATCACAACTTCTTTTTGAGGCTATTTAACACTTTGAAGTGCCGTCAAGGAAAAATAATCCGAAATTCGGTCCATACACCGACATATGTACAGAGGGAGAATGTACATCCGTGGCGCATCAGCATATCAAGAATAACAACACATGAGCGAATCATTAAGCTTTCGAAGTTCGGAACTTTCGAGAGCAGTCTCTATCGCAGACGCAAACGGTCTCCTATTTCCGGAACATATTCACCATTCTTGCGGTTCATCTTATACAGGTCCTTAAGACGAATACCATATTTCTGAGAAATGCCATGCATGGAATCACCGTCTTTTACGATATATACGGTATGAGGTTTGGAAGCTTTCTTCTTTTTGGCTTTCAAATAGATAATATCTCCCGGCATTAATGTATATTCACGATGCAAGTCGTTATACTTCACGAGCTTTTTCCAGCTAATGTCCAGTTCCTTGCCTAAATCCTGGAAAGTATCCCCGCTACGGGCAACGACATAAGCTATGTCATTGGCAATATAAATCTGATGCGGATTCATCAGCCAGGGGTTCTTCCGCAACTTACGTTCCGAGTAAACGCCTTTGCGGTCGTATTTATACAAATCGTAATCTTCAATAATCGTAATCAGACGATTGGCATAGGAAGGGTCGGTGGCATAGCCTGCTTTTTTCAGTCCGCGCGCCCAGCCTTTATAATCGGTGATATCCAGTCTGAAAAGAAAAGCATAGCGGGCGCCTCTTCTGAGAAAATCGGAATGGTCTTCGTAGGAATCACGCGGATGCTTGTAGGCACGGAAACATTCGTTGCGTGCATCGTCATCATGACGGACTGTACGTCCCCGCCAAGCACTACCGCATTTGATACCGAAATGGTTGTTGCTTTTTCGTGCCAACTGGCTGTATCCCGCACCACTTTCCAGCAGTCCTTGCGCCAGCGTGATACTGGCGGGAATCTTATGAAGCTTCATCTGTTCAACAGCCAAATCACTATATTTATTTATATATTCGACGTAACGGGCATTCCGTTTCTGTGCCTGCACTCCTATGGCAAAAAAGAATACGATAGTTAAAAAGACAAGCCTATGTAATTTGTTCTCCATTTTAATTCAGATGTGGATTATAGGACACAAAAATCTGAAAAATAATTGGGATTATCAATCTCTTTCCTAACTTTGTAACATTATTTGTTAGAAACCAATACTCCAACGTATATGAAAGACCTCATAATTACCGCAGTTATTAAAGTATATCAATATAATGAGTTGAATGAAACCGACCGGGCACTTATGACAGCAGCCATGGATGCAACAGCACGCAGTTACGCCCCTTATTCCCGTTTCTCGGTGGGGGCTGCCGCACTGTTAGGCGACGGCACCGTGGTAACAGGAACGAATCAGGAAAATGCCGCCTATCCGTCGGGACTCTGCGCGGAACGCACAACCCTATTCTATGCCAATTCCCAATACCCCGACCAGCCGGTCGTTACCCTTGCCATTGCCGCAAGAACCGAAAAAGACTTTATAGACCGCCCGATTCCGCCCTGTGGTGCTTGCCGCCAGGTAATTTTAGAAACGGAAAAGAGATATGGACATCCCATCCGTATCTTGCTCTATGGCAAAGAGTGTATTTACGAAATAAAAAGTATAGGCGATTTATTACCGTTATCATTTGACGCCTCAGCAATGGAGGATTAGCCATGTTACAGCAATATCACACCAAACTAAAAGGAACGCTCGCGCTTACGGATTCATACCTGACGGAGAAAGCATTGCAGAAAGAAAAAGGACTTTATAAGTTTATATGGGTACGCAACGGAAGCATCACGGCAGAGATAGACCACCAGGAAATGGTGCTTGCCAAAGATGAAGTGATTTCACTGACTCACCTGCAACATCTCGAATTCAAATCAATCGACGGCGATTACCTGACTTTACTGTTTAACAGCAATTTCTATTGTATTTATGGCAACGACCATGAGGTATCATGCAGCGGCTTCCTCTTCAACGGTTCGTCCCATCTCATCCGTTTCACGCTGAATGAGAAAGAGCGCAGGGAACTGGATGCCATCACTGCGGCGTTAGAAAACGAATTCACCGTTTCCGACAACTTGCAGGAAGAGATGCTGCGTATATTGCTGAAGAGGTTCATCATCCAGTGTACCCGGATTGCACGCCATCGCATGAATATTACCCGTGAAAAAGAATCCGGTTTCGAGATTGTACGCCAGTACTATAATCTCGTTGACGAACATTACCGGACAAAGAAGCAGGTGCAGGATTATGCCGACATGCTGCACAAATCACCCAAGACACTATCAAATATCTTTTCCACTTGCAAACTACCCTCTCCGCTCCGTGTAATTCACGAACGGGTGGAAGCGGAAGCCAAGCGCCTCTTGCTTTACAGTAACAAAAGCGCCAAGGAAATTGCCGATATTCTGGGATTCGAAGACCAGGCTTCTTTCAGCCGTTTCTTCAAAAATATGACGGGACAGAGCGCCGTACAATTCAGAAACACTCTGGAAGGGAAGAATTGATAAGGGGATACCACTTCAAGTCTGAAAAGTTGTGGCACCATAGTACTTCTGGCCGACTCGTCACAATGCGTACTCAAAACACTTTAAAAAAACTAATCACACTACTGTAGAGGTTTCTGACTTCTTGGGGCAACGGAACAAATCGTATTTTCAGACTGTTATATAGTCTAATACAAATCGTTAAATAAAGAAGTTATGAAACAATATGATGCTATTATTATAGGGTTCGGCAAGGCAGGAAAAACACTGGCTGCCGAACTTTCAAACCGGGGATGGCAGGTTGCCGTCGTCGAACGCTCCGATATGATGTATGGAGGCTCTTGTCCGAACATTGCTTGTATCCCGACAAAAACTCTGATACACGAAGCGGAGATTTCTTCCCTTCTGTATTATGAGGATTTTCCGAAACAGGCAAATATGTATAAACAAGCTATTTCCCGTAAAAACAGTCTGACCTCTTTTCTCAGAGGAAACAATTACGAAAGATTAAGCAAACGCCCGAATGTGACTGTCTACACAGGGACAGCTTCCTTCGTATCTGCCAATACCCTGAAAGTGGCACTCCCTGACGGGGATATAGAACTGCAAGGGAAAGAGATTTTCATCAATACCGGTTCTACTCCCATTATTCCGGCAATCGAAGGACTCAAGGAAAGCCAGCATGTGTACACCAGTACCACTCTTCTGGATACGAACGTCCTGCCCAAACACTTGATTATCGTAGGCGGCGGGTATATCGGACTGGAATTTGCTTCGATGTATGCCGGATTCGGCAGTAAAGTGACTATCCTCGAAAGCGGCAACCGTTTCATGCCTCGCAACGACCAGGATATTGCCCAAAGCGTCAGAGAGGTGATGGAAAGAAAAGGCATAGAGATTCATCTCAATGCCCGTGCACAATCTATCCATGACACGAATGACGGTGTGACACTGACCTATTCGGATGTGTCCGACGGAACTCCTTACTTTGTGGACGGTGACGCTATCCTTATCGCTACCGGACGGAAACCGATGATTGAAGGATTGAACCTGCAAGCGGCAGGCGTGGAAGTGGATGCCCACGGAGCTATCGTGGTAAACGACCAGTTGCGCACTACCGCTCCTCATGTATGGGCAATGGGCGATGTGAAAGGCGGCCCGCAATTCACTTATCTTTCACTGGACGACTTCCGGATTATCCGCGACCAGCTCTTCGGAGATAAAAAACGGGATATCGGCGACCGTGCCCCCGTTCAGTACGCAGTATTTATCGACCCGCCGCTGGCTCACATCGGTCTCACTGAAGAAGAAGCACTGAAAAGAGGTTATTCCTTTAAGGTTTCCCGCTTACCGGCCACTTCCGTAGTCCGTTCGCACACATTGCAACAGACAGACGGTATGCTGAAAGCTATTGTGAACAGCCACAGCGGAAAGATTATGGGATGCACGCTGTTTTGTGCCGATGCCCCGGAGATAATCAACAGCGTAGCTATGGCTATGAAAACCGGGCAAGATGCTGCTTTTCTACGCGATTGCATCTTCACTCATCCCAGCATGAGCGAAGGATTGAATCAATTATTTGATGTATAAAGACATAGCAAAAGGGAACAAAAGGATAAAGGCTTTCAGCGATATCGTTGAAAGCCTTCTTTCTGTATGGAAAGGTATAGCGTATGAGCCAATCAATTAGTAACAAACTTCATATAGCTTACCAGCAAACTTGTTTTGGATTAGTACTAAACTTTTTATGCACTAATCTCAAACTATAAACAAAGCTTTTGTTTTTATAAGAGCCTGTTTAAATTTTCCTGAGATTATGTTAGATAGGCTTTACCGACCTGTTTTTATTCGTCACATAGTCTCCGTCATGTTGCTGCTCACAACAACAGAAAATATACTCGAAAGCAACTCTCAAAACTGTGTCGGGCAAAACTCGGAGCAGGCTCTTAATAACCCACTTCTCATTCATTAATAGAAAAGTTCTCTTTCATTAATTGTAAACTTCTTATTATC
>Ga0073908_1002718_pt1 | contig 20430 bp, 20 predicted proteins | sample MucameincwithD2O_FD_65484 | JGI IMG/M metagenome (GOLD analysis project Ga0073908, IMG submission 65484) | Mouse cecum microbial communities from Vienna, Austria - Mucus amended microcosms incubated with D2O | ecosystem: Host-associated > Mammals > Digestive system > Large intestine > Cecum...
GTAGATGCCCATCATGCCCAGCTTGGCCATCTTCTCCACGGTCTCCATGGGGAAGCGCTCCTCCTCGTCGATCTCCTCGGCCAAAGGCTTGACCTCGGTCTCGGCGAACTCGCGGTACATCTTGCGGACCATCTCTTGCTCTTTAGACAGGTGAAAATCCATTTTGCAGTCCTCCTACTTTAAATTTCCGGCCTTGAACGCCTCCACCTGTTTGTTAGAAATTTAACAAACAAAAAGCGAAAAAAGAGCAACACGGGCCTGCCCCGGCGTTGCGGTACTTATCAAGGCCGGCATATGGGATGCCTTAACCATGAAAATTATATCGGTTTTTACTCCCCGGCGCAAGGGGGACAACTCTGGGAAAATAGACAGTTTTTCTCAACTTTATTTGTACAAAAAGACGGAATATGCGAATATTATCTTATGATATGCGGATGTTGACCTAAAAAGAAGGGGTGGAAGAAAATTTTTTTACTGTTTTCTCCGGACACTCTTGACTGTAAAGCGGCTGGATTGTGTATATGCGCCTTAAAATCAGAAGAAGGAGGGGATACAGGCATGACAATCAAGGAAGTGGAGGCCCGCACCGGGCTGACCCGGGCCAACATCCGTTACTACGAGGGGGAGGGCTTTTCAGCTTGGGCGAGTCCTTCCGCCGCACCCTATGGGCCGTGGCGGTCGTGGCCGCGTTTTTCTATTTGCAAATCTGGCGGGCAGCGGGGAACTATGTGGTGGGAATGCGCAACACATTCGCCGTCTGGTTCATGTCGATCTGGCTTTGACACAGGGAAGTGAAAAATCCCACCCTGAAAAGGGTGGGATTTAAACTTTTTATTTGCTGTAGTCGAAGAAGCCCTTGCCGGTCTTGCGGCCCAGCATACCGCCCCGAACCATCTTCCGCAGCAGCAGAGAGGCGCGGTACTTGGGGTCGCCGGTCTCGTTGTACAGGGTGTCCATAATGGCCAGACACACGTCCAGGCCCACCAGGTCGCCCAGGGCCAGGGGGCCCATGGGGTGGTTGGCGCCCAGCTTCATGGCGGTGTCGATGCCCTCGGCGGAGGCCACGCCGGTGTACAGCAGGTCGGCGGCCTCGTTAATCATGGGGATGAGGATCTTGTTGACCACAAACCCGGGGGCCTCGGCCACCTCTACGGGCTCCTTGCCGATCTCCTTGGACAGGTTCCAGATAAAGTCGAAGGTCTCCTGAGCGGTGTTGGCGCCCCGGATGATCTCCACCAGCTTCATGTTGGGCACGGGGTTGAAGAAGTGCATACCGATGACGGGGTGCTTCAGCCCCAGGGCCATCTCGGTGATGGACAGGGAGGAGGTGTTGGAGGCGAAGATCGCGCCCTCCTTGCACATGGCGTCCAGCTCGCCCAGCAGCTCCTTCTTGGTGGCCATGTCCTCCTTGACGCACTCAATAATCAGATCGGCGTCGGCAGCGGCGGACTTCTCCTCCACCAGCACGTTGGCCATCAGGGCGTCCTTGGCGGCCTGGTCCATCTTGCCCTTGTCCACCCGCTTTTGGAGGGATTTGTCCAGATTGTCCTTGTGCCGCTGGGCGGAAGCCACGCTGCTGGCGTACATCAGGGCGGTGTGGCCCTTGGCCGCGAAGACCTGGGCAATGCCGCTGCCCATGGTGCCGGCGCCGAAAATTGCTACTTTCATAACTGTGTTCCTCCTAAAAATTTTTTCTTCCCTATTCAGCCCCGGAGGGGACGGGAACGGAAAAGGGGAAGATCATTTTGCCGGACGTTCCGGCGGGACTGGCCGGTTTCCCGGCCCCGCTCTCTTGCACCCTAGTATAACTGCTTTTGACCGGAAACGCAAGAGGGCGGCGGGAAATTTTTGGAGGCGGATCAGCCCACGCTGGGCTGCCGGACCATGGCATCCTGAAAGTCCGCCAGATTTTCCAGCAGGGACTTCCCAGGGGCCCGGGTGAAGACAGGCTCCCAAGTGTCCAGCCACCAGAGGGTGTCCACCAGGCGGCCCTCCTTCTCGAAGGTTTGCAGCAGATCGCTGTCGGTGTTGAGCAGCTGAACGCTGTGGGAGAGCAGGCCGTTGATCTCCTCCATAAAACCGGCGATAGCGTCCGGGTCGTACCCCCCTTCCTGGAACATCGGTGAACCGATGTTGATGTCAAAGGAGACTGAATTTTGCCGTACCACCTTTTTTCCATTGCCCTCAAGGGTGTACAGCTCGTAGCCATAGTCACAGAAGCCCTGATACATGGTGGGGGAGTAGGACAGAAGATAGTTCTCCCCGTCTAAGGTACACAGGAATAGGGCGTTCCAGCCCGCGTGGGCGGAGTATCCCTCCTCGTAGTGGATGACCGCCCCGTTTTCCAGAACCTCCAGCCGCAGGCCCAGGTCCAGTTCAACCAGCCGCAGTTCCTCCGGTACGCCGTTGCGGTTCAGGTCGGGGGTCCATTCCAGCTGGGTAACTGCCGGTCCGCCGTCGTCCCTTTCAAGCGGAGTGGTGTAGTAAAGATCATAAATTTCGCTGTGGTCCAGATTGTCATAGCTGCGTCGGCCGCCTGTCTGATCGTAGGGAAAGAACAGGTCGGCGGTCAGCTCGTTCTGGCCGTTGTCGGTGTGGGCCCGGAGGGTGTAGCAGTCGATCCGTTTCCCGGTGTCGCACTTCTCCTCGTTGAGGGTCAGGGAGGTGATCCGCCAGCCGCCGGGGGCGTTGGTGTGCTCAATGAGCCAGTTCAGGGACTGGAAATAGATGGGCATGGGCAGCTCTTCGGCGCTGCTGGAATCGTACCAGAAGGTCTCGTTGTGGTCCAGCTGCCACTTAGGCTTGTCTCCGCCCCACACAAACTCCGGGTTGGCGGTGTACACGTCCAGCCCGCCGGGGGCCAGCAGGGCCAGATGGCTGTCCCAGTAGGCCTCGTACTCGCTGTAGGCCCCTGCGGGGCCGTCGGGAGGCGCTTTGCCGTAGCGGGCGTCCCCCTCCACCGGCCACTCCCAGGCCATAAACTCCCCGTCGAAGCGGACCACCCCCGCCTGACCGTCAAGCTGGCCGTTTTCCTGGCCGTTGAAGGTGTACAGCAGGCGGAATAGTCCGTCGTCGCCCCGGAAGGTGACCACGTGGGGGAAGGCGCCGTGATAGGAGCGCTGGAATATTGCGTGGGGCACCTCTCCGGTCTCCTTGTCCATGATGCCCAAAATCAGGGTGTTCTCCAGGTGGTCCTCCACAAAGACCGCCCCCAGGACCCAGCCGTCCTTCTGCATGTAGCTCATCAGCTGGGCGGTGGGGACCTGGAACTGCCAGCCGTTCTGCCGCTCGGCGGCCCGGAACAGCTTCTCCAGCAGAAGCTGTTCCCCCTCGCTCAGGGGGGACTCCCCGGTCTGGTAGGTGACCGAGGCGGGCTCGTGCTCCGTCAGGTCCAGGGAGGCGTCAGGCGTCTGGGAATGGTTCGGCCGGTTGGGGGCGCTGTCAGCGTATGTGGCCGCCTCCACCTGGAAGGACACCAGGTTGCCGCACAGCAGGCAGACGGAGAACATCAGAGCCAGGAACAGGACGGGGGGCCGCTTCTTGGGCCCGGAAAAGATGTTTTTCAGCCGCAGCTCGGTCTCCCTGGCCGACCCGGACAGGGGGGTGGAGAAGGGGGTGCGAGGCATTTTGTTGTTCATAGCGGTCTCCTTTCATTCTGAAACGGGTTCGAAGCGGTCATACACCCACTGGTCGGGCAGAGGGACTCCGTTATACTCCGGGTTGTAGTGCTGTAAGAAAAACTGGGGATTTTCCACATAGATATCCATCCCGCCCTGGGCGGGGACCATTTTGATAGTTTCCTCCAGGCTGTCGGCCTTCCAGCGCTCCAGCTCCTCCAGCTGCTTGCCGTCAAAGCGGAAGTGGGCCGCGCCGCAGAAGCTCTCCTCCCCCTGGTAGGTGACCGTGTTGGCGCACAGGACATGGAAGGAGCCGTCCTCCGCCGTCCAGGAGGAAAACAGGCCGTCGTCGCCTCCCACCTCATAGACGGGGCCCCGCCAGTCCCGGGCCGCAGTGTCCCACAGGCCCAGCATCAGATTGCCCAGCCCCGCCGGGTGGGGGCCGCCGGCCACCTTGGCCAGCGCCAGGGTGCAGCCCTCCCCCTCCTGGGTCAGGAGGGGATAAGCGTACATGCGGGAGTCGGCCTCATAGGGGTAGCTCTCGTGCTCCCGCATGAGCAGAAAGGCCAGATCGGGATCATCGGTGAGGACGGGGACCTCGTCCGCCATCCGCAGGGCCTTATATTGGGTTTCACCCTCCAGCAGAATGGCACCCTCCTGGATGGCCAGACGCCCCACCGCCAGCGGCTGTCCCATTTCCGAGCCTGCCGGGTATCGGTACTTGATGACCTGGAGCTGTCCGTCCTCCAGGGACAGCTCGTAGTCAAACATCCCCCGGTTGCGGAGCAGATACGCCTCTCCGGCGGCGTAGTCGTATACTACCAACCGCTGGTCTACCATCCCGGACCCGTAGGCCGTCACAGCGCACAGCTCCCGCAGGCCGTCGCCAGTGAGGTCCCAGAGAACGACGCTCTCCACGGGCATCCCGGTAAACAGCACCCTTTTCCGTCCGTCCTCCACCGCGCTGACCTGGTTTGCCTCCCAGCGGAAGGTCACGCCAGGGTACTCGGGCAGTTCGGTCTCGATGCTGTCGTCCCAGGGTATGTCCTCGGGATTGTGGAGGTAGTTGATCCACTCCTCCACGGGCGGCCCCTCCGGCTCTGCGCTGTCCGCCTCCTTCATCTGGCAGGAGACCAGATTGCCGCAGAAGACGCACACGGCGAACACCAGCGCCAGAAAGAGGGTCGGGGGCCGCTTCTTGGGGCCGGAAAAGATATTTTTCAGCCGCAGCTCGGTCTCCCTGGCCGACCCGGACAGGGGGGTGGAGAAGGGGGTGCGGGGCATATTATGGCTGGTCATGGTAAGCTCCTTTCGTCCAAAAGGTCGTCTGTCAGCAGGACTGCCGGACCAAGGCAGTAAGTGTCGTCTTCATAGCGCACAGGAAAAATTCCGCGGGCCAGGTAGGCCGTGGCAAACCCGGAAAAATCAACATCCAGCTGACAGTACAGCTGACCGCTGTCACAGAAAAAACGGACAACATCCCCTACTGCCGCCGTGGTTGGAAAGAACTCCTTGAGCTCGCTCAGGTCCACCTCCAGCTCCTGGCCGCCGCTGAGAAGCTGGGCGGCGGTTCCCTCCGGATTGGTGAAAATCTCCAGCGGCAGGCTGCCGTAATTGATACTGGAATAGGGAAGATAAGGGGGGGAGGGATAGGAGACGTCCAAATCCAGAATGTAAAGGCACTGGGCGTCTACGCCGGTACCGGAGCCCCAGCCCAGCGCGATAGCCGCCTCCGGTTTGCCGTCGCCGTCAAAGTCCTCCACCGCCAGCCAGGGGTTGGCGCCGTACCTCCAATGTGTTTCCCAATTCAGATCCAGGAACTGGGCCAGATTTCCATGCCGCAGGACAACGCCGATGGGTGTCAGCTCCTGGAGTATAATCAGGTCATCCATCCGATCAGCGGACATGGTGTCCGGGTCGACGGCGAAGTAAAGGGTCACGTCCGCTTCCTCGTCCGCCGCCACCGGCAGAAGCATATCCCGCCAAAAGTCCTGACGGGTGGCGTGCTGCAGTTCCACCGCCTCGCGGGGCAGCTCGTCCGCCGGAAGCTCGGTCAATATCTGAAATCTCGGCTCCTCATAAACAGCTTCACTGGAGCCGTAAAAGCTGCCATATGTGATGTTGTTTTCAAGGGTTACAGGCTGCCAGTCATCCACGGGCCGGACTGCGTTTGAGGTATCCGGCGATTCCGGGACAGGACCGTTGAAGCTCTCCGGCCCGGCAATCTGGCAGGAGACCAGATTGCCGCAGAAGACGCACAGCGAGAACATCAGCGCCAGGAACAGGACGGGAGGCCGCTTCTTGGGGCCGGAAAAGATATTTTTCAGCCGCAGCTCGGTCTCCCTGGCCGACCCGGACAGGGGGGTGGAGAAGGGCGTGCGGGGCATCTTGTTATTCATCGGGCTCGTTCCTTTCTCTGCTTTGCAGTCTGGCCACGGCGGTGAGGATGGTCTGTCCATAGGCGGCATAGTCCTCGGGGGTGAGGCGGCGCAGGCTGTCCTCGTCGCAGGCCAGCTCGGTGTCCCGCTCCACCAGGCGGACCATATACCACATGAGGGGGTTGAACCAGTACAGGGCATTGACCCACATGGCCAGCGCCTTGCGCCAGATATCCCGGCGGCGGTAGTGGGTGAGCTCGTGGAGCAGGGAGAAGCCCAGCTCCTCCCCGGACATGCTGTCCTGGGGCAGGAGGATCGCGGGGCGGAGGGTGCCGGCCAGCATGGGCACCTTCAGCCCCTGGCACACCATCAGCCGGGGCCGGCGGTCCAGGCCCAGCTGGTCGCCCAGCCGGTTGAAGGCGGCGACGGCCTCCCCGTCGCTGACGGGGGCGGCCCACCGGCGCAGCCAGCGCAGAAATCGCAGATGGGCGGTCAGATTCCAGACCAGTATGGCCAGGGCCCCCAGCAGCCATATCCCCAAAAGGAGCGGGACGGGGTCAAGGGCGCGCTCCGGCGGAGTGGGGGCGGGTTCCGGCGGAACAGGCTCCTCCGCAGGAGGGGCTGGGGAGGAGGGGACATCCTGAGGGCCTGTGGAGGGCGTGGGGGCGGGCTGGACAGGCACGGGCTGGGGGAGATCGACCTGGATGGGCGCCCGGGCCTGGGTATGGGGCATCAGGGGCAGCGGGACGGCCAGCCGCAGGCACAGCAGCAGCCAGGCCAGGCACCGCCACCTGGCCCCGTAGCGCCTCCGGGTGGACCGCCCGGCCAGGGCCAGGGCGGCTACGGCGGCGGAGCCGCCCAGGGTCAGGGTCCCCAGGGTGAGGAGCAGCTGATTCATCGGCTCTGTCCTCCGTTCAGCTGGTCCAGCAGGGTCTGAAGCTCCTCTAGCTCGCTGGGCCGCAGGCCTCTCCGGGCCAGGGCGGCCACAAAATTCCGGGGGGAGCCGTAAAGCCGGTCGAGCACCGCCCGGCTGTCAAAGGCCTGATACTCCTCCTGGTCGGTCAGGGGGGTGTACAGGTTGCTCTTTCCCTCCCGGCGGACGGCCACAAAGCCCTTGTCCGCCAGGCGGGCCAGGTAGGTGTTGATGGTGTTGGCCGCCCAGCCGAAGGGGGCGAGCCTGTCCTCCAGAACGCTCCGGGGAGTGTCGGGGCCGGTGGCCCACAGGGCTTTCATGACCTCCAGCTCGGTATCGGGCAGGCGCTTCATAAAATCACATCCACTTCAAATGTAGTTGTATATTATACTACACTTGTCGTAAATGACGGTCAAGTTACAATGTGGTTACAAAACAGGAGTTGACAAACCGGCTGATTTTGCGTATAATTGACCGCACAAAGGCGATGCGGAAGAGGAGTATCCGGTTTTGGGGCCTTCAGAGAGGGGACGGACGGTGCAAGTCCCCGGTCCGGCCCGGAGAAGGTGGCTTTCGCGCCCCGCCCCCGAACTGGCAGTAAGGGGCGGCGGGACTTCCCGTTACAGAAGACAGAAGCGTCCCCGCCCCGGGGAAATTCAGGTGGTACCGCGGTTGTATGATCGCCCTGAGTCCAGACGGACTTGGGGCGTTTTTCTGTGGGAGGATGGGCTTGTGGAATTTGAAGTTCAGCCGGATTACACGGTGGAGGATTATGCCGCCTTCTGGTACGGCTTTTTGGGCAAGCGGCGGGGCAAAAGGGAGGTCCGGCGGCTCTCAGACCGGGGGATGCGGCTGGGGGGTGTGGTGTTCCTCCTGGCCGGTGGTTTTCTGCTGTGGGTGTACTGGTTCAACCCCCTGGAATTTCAGCCGGTCCCCCTGTTCCTGGTCTGGATGGGCCTGGCCTGGCTGGCCCTGGGAGGGGTCACGCTGGTCCAGTGGCGTCCGGGGCGCTCGGAGCCCGTCCAGCCCCGCTGGGCAAAACGGGCCTGGAAAAGGTGGGCCGCCCAGGACCCGGGGCTCCGCTGGTCCTACCGCTTCACGCCGGCGGGCATGGAGATGGCCAACCGTGTCAGCGAACACCGCTTTGACTACAGTCAGCTCCGGCAGCTCTGGGAGGACGGCGGGCACTTCTACCTCACCCTGGACCAACGGGTCTGGCACATTTTGAACAAGTCCCAGTTTACCCGGGGGGACCCGGCCTGCTTCGCCGCGTTTCTGGAGGAGAGGGCCGGAAGGCCGGTGGAGTGGGTCAACGGCATACCGGAGGCTGAGCGGAGAGGGGTGACAGAATGATTGTGATACAGACCACCCTGGACCGCAAAGCCATGACCACGCTGGCCAGGATCACCCGCAGGACCCTGCGCCGCGGGCGGAACGGACCGGTGCGGATGCTGGCCTGGTTTGTAGTCGTGCTGGAGACGTTTTTGACCTGGGTATACATCCGGGGCGGCCAGGGCGGCTGGCCGGTCAACATGCTGCTGGCCGTGATTATGCTGGCCTGTATTCTGATGGAGGACCAGGTGAACGGCATGGTGAGCCTGCGGCAGATTCTTCCCGCCAGCCGGGAGGTCAACGCCACCTTCCGGGACAGCGGCTATGTCCACCGGGCCCAGTCGGGGGAGAGCTGGTGGCCCTACCACCAGGTCAGGGCCGTGGTGGAGACGGAGGACTACTTTGTCCTTCTTCTGGACAGGAGCCACGGGCATATTTACGACAAGCAGGGCTTTGCCTGGGGGACGCCGGAGGAATTCCGGGAGCTGATTCATAAAAGGACCGGCCTGAAAATTCAAAAAATCCGGTGAGAGGCGGTGACGGGAAATGAGCGCGGTCAAGGAGCCCATCATTCTCCAAGGCACTGTGGACCAGCTGGAGAGGGCCTGGCTGTGGCCCTATGTAAAAAAGTGGGAGACAATTGAAATACCGGTTAAACTGAAAGAAGCGATGGATAAAACTGAGAAGAAAGGTTGAGATCACATGAGAAAAGAACTGCCCAAGGTTTACGAGCCCCAGGAGGTGGAGGCCCGCATCTACGAGACCTGGGAGAAAAACGGCTGTTTCAAGGGCCACCGGGACCCCAAGAAGAAGCCCTTTACCATTGTCATGCCGCCCCCCAACGTCACCGGCCAGCTGCACATGGGCCACGCCATGGACGACTCCCTCCAGGACATGCTCATCCGCTACAAGCGGATGCAGGGCTATGCCGCCCTGTACCTCCCCGGCACCGACCATGCGGGCATCGCCACCCAGGTGAAGGTGGAGGAGGAGCTGCGCAACAACGAGGGGCTGAGCCGCTACGACCTGGGCCGGGAGAAGTTCCTGGAGCGGGTGTGGGACTGGAAGGCCAAATACGGCGCCCGGATTGTCCAGCAGCAGAAGAAGCTGGGCATCTCCGCCGACTGGGAACGCTCCCGCTTCACCATGGACGAGGGGCTGAGCCGGGCGGTGCGGCATGTGTTCGTCTCCCTCTATCAGAAGGACCTGATCTACAAGGGCTCCCGGATCATCAACTGGTGCCCCCACTGCGTCACCGCCCTCAGCGACGTGGAGGTGGAGTATCAGGACAAGCCGGGAAACCTCTGGCACATCCGCTACCCCATCCAGGGGGAGCAGGACCGCTATGTCATTGTGGCCACCACCCGGCCCGAGACCATGTTGGGAGACACCGGCGTGGCCGTCAACCCCGCTGACGGGCGGTACACCGATATCGTGGGCAAGAAGTGCGTCCTGCCCCTGGTGGGCCGTGAGATGCCCATTGTGGCCGATGAGTATGTGGATATGGCCTTCGGCACCGGCTGTGTGAAGATGACCCCGGCCCACGACCCCAACGATTTTGAGGTAGGCCTGCGCCAGAATCTGGATACCATCCGGGTGCTGGACGACAACGGCAAGGTGGTGGAGGGCTACGGCCGCTACTCCGGCATGGACCGGTACGAGGCCCGGAAGGCCATCGTGGCCGATCTGGAGGAGGGCGGCTGGCTGGTGAAGGTAGAGCCCCACCAGCACAACGTGGGCACCTGTTCCCGCTGCCACAGCGACGTGGAGCCGCTGATCTCCGCCCAGTGGTTCGTCAAAATGGAGCCCCTGGCAAAAGAAGCCCTGCGGGTGGTCCGGGAGGGGGAGACCAAATTCGTCCCCGACCGTTTTTCCAAGACCTATATCAACTGGATGGAAAATGTCCGGGATTGGTGTATCTCCCGCCAGCTTTGGTGGGGCCACCGCATCCCCGCCTGGACCTGTGAGGACTGCGGCAAGCTCACCGTGTCCGAGACCGACCCCACCCAGTGCTGTCACTGCGGAAGCAGCCATATCAAACAGGAGGACGACGTACTGGACACCTGGTTCTCCTCCGCCCTGTGGCCATTCTCCACCCTGGGCTGGCCGGACGAAAACAGCGAGGATTTCAAGTATTTCTACCCCACCGACGTGCTGGTCACCGGCTACGACATTATCTTCTTCTGGGTGGCCCGGATGATTTTCTCGGCCTGCGAGCACACGGGAAAGCCCCCCTTCCACACCGTCTTCATCCACGGCCTGATCCGGGACGACAAAGGCCGGAAGATGTCCAAGTCTTTGGGCAACGGCATCGACCCCCTGGAGATCGCCGACAAATACGGCGCCGACGCTCTGCGCTTCAACCTGGTCACCGGCAACTCCCCGGGCAACGACATGCGCTTTTACACCGAGCGGTGCGAGGCTATGCGCAACTTCGCCAACAAAATCTGGAACGCCAGCCGCTTCCTGATGATGAATCTGACCATCGACAGGTGCGAGCTGCCGGAACGGCTGGAGCTGGAGGACAAGTGGATTCTGTCCAAGCTGAACCGGGCCGTGGCCGAGATCACCGAGAACATGGACCGGTACGAGCTGGGCGTCGCCGCACAGAAGATCTACGACTTCATCTGGGACGACTACTGCGACTGGTATATCGAGCTGACCAAGACCCGCCTCCAGGGGGAGGACGAGGACAGCAAGGTCCGGGCGCAGCAGGTGCTGTGCTGGGTGCTGACGGAGATGCTCAAGCTGCTCCACCCCTTTATGCCCTTCATCACGGAGGAAATTTGGCAGGCCCTGCCCCACGAGGGGGACTTCCTCATGCTCCAGGACTGGCCCAAGTACAGTGAGGCCATGAGCTTCCCCACCGAGGAAAAGGCCATGGAGCTGATTATGGACGCCATCCGGGCCATCCGCGGCCGCCGCAGCGAGATGAACGTCCCCCCCTCCAAAAAGGCCCACCTCACGGTGGCAACTATGGAGAGGGAGACCTTCACTCTGGGCGTGCCCTTCCTGAAAAAGCTGGCCTACGCCAGCCAGGTGGAGATTGTCCCCTTCGCCCAGGCTCAGGCCGACGCTGACGCCGCCCAGGCTGGGCAGGTATCCATCGTCACCCACGCCGCCCAGCTGTCCATCCCTCTGGGCGAGCTGGTGGACCTGGAGAAGGAGAAGGCCCGGGTGGAGAAGGAGCTGAAGAAGCAGTCCGCCGAGCTGGACAAGCTGAACGCCAAGCTGAACAACCCCGGTTTCGTCAACAAGGCCCCGGAGCACGTGGTGGCCGCCGAAAAGGAGCGGGCCGTCCAGCTCACCGAGCTGGTGGCCAAGCTGGAGGCGCAGCTGAAAGGGATGTGATTTTTGTAGGGCGGGACGACTCGGCCCGCCGCCGGAAGAGAGGATACGGCACGCCGGGGCCGCCGCGCCCTGCATTGAAGGAGGAATACCCATGACAAAAATTCAACTAGGTTCCACCGGTATTGAGATCGAGAAAAACGGCTTCGGCTGTCTGCCCATCCAGCGGATTTCCAAAGAGGACGCGGCCCGTCTGCTGCGCAAGGCGCTGGACGGGGGCATAAACTACTTTGACACCGCCCGGGCCTACTCCGACAGCGAGGAGAAGCTGGGCTATGCCTTCGCGGGCATACGGGACAAGGTGGTAATCGCCACCAAGACCCACGCCCAGACGGGCCGGGAGCTGCGGGAGCACCTGGAGGCCAGTCTGCGAGACCTGAATACAGACTATATCGACGTCTATCAGTTCCACAATCCCGCCTTTGTCCCCCGCCCCGGCGGGGAGGACGGCCTCTACGATGCCGCCCTGGAGGCCAAGGCCCAGGGCAAGATCCGCCACATCGGCATCACCAACCACCGCCTGGCGGTGGCCCGGGAGGCCATTGATTCCGGGCTGTATGCCACCCTCCAGTTCCCCTACAGCTACCTCTCCGGCCCCCAGGAGCAGGAGCTGGTGGAGATGTGCGAGAGGGCAGGCATGGGCTTTGTGGCAATGAAAGGGATGGCGGGGGGCCTGCTCCGGGACGGCATAGCCGCCGCCGCCTTTATGGCCCTGCAGCCCATCGTGGTGCCCATCTGGGGGGTCCAGCACGAGTGGGAGCTGGATCAGTTCCTCTCCTGCGTTGCCGACGCCCCCGCCATGACGGAGGAGCGGCTCGCCCTCATTGAGAAGGACCGGGCCGAGCTCACAGGCAGCTTCTGCCGCTCCTGCGGCTACTGTATGCCCTGCCCGGTGGGCATCCAGATCAATCAGTGCGCCCGGATGTCCCTGATGCTCCGCCGCATGCCCGCCGCTGACTACCTCACCGAGTACTGGCAGGGTGAGATGAAGAAGGTGGAGGACTGCCTCCACTGCGGAAAGTGCGCCTCCAAATGTCCCTATGGCCTGAATCCCCCCCAGATGCTTCAGGACAACTATAAGGAGTACTGGACCCATTTTTAAACAAAAAGCCGCCGCGGGCCTTGGGCTCGCGGCGGCTTTTTTCAGTACACGCGGAGAACGCAGATGCTCTGGGCGGAAATCTGGGGCGGGATACTGGCGGTCATAATGCCGTCAAAGACGATCCGAACCTGTTCCCCGGCCAGCAGATTGCCGGTGGAGTTGTTGGTGTTCACCAGAACCTCCTGCCCGTTGGCGTTGTCGGTAACCAGTACCTGAGTACCCCAGGCCTGGACAACGGTGGCCAGCATAGTCACCATGGAAGTCACCTCCTGTTGGATTTGGAATCCGTGGTATTCTATGCGCCAGGGCAGGAGGGGGTTACTCCCCCTTCTGATAGAGGGCCAGGAACTGCGCCAGGCAGTCCTCCGGCGGCCTGTTGGCGTCGATGGAGCGCAGGCCGGGGAGCAGGGCCAGCCGCTCCCGGGAGAAGTCGGCCTGATCGGCCAGAAAGCGGCGGCAGACCTCGTCGTAGTCGGGCCGCTCCTGGCGGCCCTCCCGGTCGATGCAGCGCAGCAGGCGGGTTCTGTCCTCCGTATGGAGGAAGACCACCTGGACATGCCCGGACCCATAGCAGTCCATCAGGGCTCGGGCCCCCTCCAGCGTGGTGATGAGGACCCGGTCCCGGTCCAGCTGAAAGCGGAGGGTGAAGTAGGTCCACAGCCCCTGGGTGGTGTGGTACTCCCGCTTCTCGACCACCTGGCCCTCGGCCTCATACCGGCGCAGCTGGTCCTCGCTGACGAACCAGTAGCTCTGGCCGTCTGTCTCACCCGTCCGCCGGGGGCGGGTGGTGCAGGGGATCACCGGGACCAGCTCCGGGCAGCGCTCCAGGATGTGGGCGTAGAGGGTGTCCTTGCCGGAGCAGCTCTTGCCCACCAGACAGAAGACACGGTTCATCACGGCGCCGTCCCTTCCCTGATGGCAGCTTGAAAGAACGCCTTAATCTCGCTCCGGGAAGCCTGAACAGACCCCTGGACAAAGTCGTCCTTGCCGCCGCCCCGGCCGTTGAGGGCCTGATTCAGGCTTTTTACCCAGTCCCGCAGGTGTCCGTTAGGTTGACCGATGGCGTATTTATACCCGGAGGAATCGTCCCCGGAGAAGCAGGCGCAGAAGCAGCTGTCGCCGCAGGCGTGGAGGACCGCACCGCACAGGCGGCGCAGGGCATCGGGGGAGAGGCCGTCCTCAAAGAGGACCACGTCCCCGGGCCCGGCGTACTGTCCGGCCAGCTGGGCGAAGCGGGCGTCCTCCAGCGCCATAAGCCGGGACTTGAGGGCGGCGTTCTCGGCCAACAGCCGCTCCGCCGCCGCCCCGGTCTCGAAGAGCTTGGCGGACAGCAGGCGGGAGACCTGAACATTCTGCTCCAGCGCCCTGCTGAGGTAGCGGAAGGCACGGCCGCCGCACACCAGCTCGATGCGCACCCCCTCCCGGAATTTCTGCATGGACAGCAGCTTGACCAGCCCCACCTGGGCGGGATGATTTACGTGGGTGCCGCAGCAGGCGCAGCAGTCCGCCCCGGGGAACTCCACGATCCGCACCTGGCCGGTGAGCGCCTTCTTGCTCCGGTAGCGGATTTGCTCCAGCTCCTCGGGGGAGGGGTATGTAATTTTTACCGGCTCGTTGATCTGCCAGAGGTGCCAGTTGGCGGTCTCCTCCAGCGTGGCGAACTGCTTCTCGGTGAGGGGGCGGTCGAAGTCGATGGTGACCACCTCCGCCCCCAGGTGAAAGCCCACATTCTCGCAGCCCCAGAGGGAGTGGGCCAGCCCGGAGACGATGTGCTCCCCCGAGTGCTGCTGCATCAGGTCGAACCGCCGGTCCCAGTCGATGACCCCGATGATCTCCGAACCCGGCTCCAGGGGGTGGTTGCAGGTGTGGACAATCTCCCCGTCCCGGCTGTGGACCTCCAGCACCTTCACCTTGTCGAAGGTCCCGCCAGTCTCCAGCCGCCCGGTGTCGTAGGGCTGGCCGCCCCCCTCGGGGTAGAAGGCGGTGCGGTCCAGAATGATGTCAAACCCCTTTTTCCCCTTGGCGCAGGAAAGGACTTTTGCCTCGAATTTGACGATAAAGGCGTCCTGTTCGTATAATTTTTCCAATCTATTTCACCTTTTGCGTAGGGCGGGACGACCTCGGCCCGCCGCTTTATGATAGACGTAAGACGCGGGGCGCCGGGTCGTCGCCTCCTACTGTGTGTAGGGCGGGACGACCTCGGCCCGCCGTTTTATGATGGACGTAAGATGCGGGTCGCCGGGTCGTCGCCTCCTACTGTGTGTAGGGCGGGACGACCTCGGCCCGCCGCTTTATGATAGACGTAAGACGCGGGTCGCCGGGTCGTCGCCTCCTACTGTGCGTAGGGCGGGACGACCTCGGCCCGCCGTTTTATGATGGACGTAAGATGCGGGGCGCCGGGTCGTCGCCCCCTACAGTTTATCAGAGATAGCTCTCATCCCTCTCGGACCGCTTGGCCCGCTGCATCAGGTCCTCCACCACGGCGTGAACGTCCCGGCCCTCGTACAGGACCTCATAGGCCGCCTGGGCGATGGGCATCTCCACCCCCGCCTTCTGTGCCAGGGTGCGGGCGTTGTTGGCGGCGTAGTAGCCCTCCACCACCGCGCCGATCTCCTTTCGGGCCTCGTCCACCGGCTTGCCCTGGCCGATGAGGATGCCGCAGCGGCGGTTGCGGGAGTGCATGGAGCAGCAGGTGACGATCAGGTCGCCCACCCCCGCCAGGCCGGTAAAGCTGTCCTTCCGGCCCCCCAGGGCCACCCCCAGCCGGGCCATCTCGGCCAGCCCCCGGGTCATGAGCAGGGCCTTGGTGTTGTCGCCGCAGCCCATGCCGTCGCAGCAGCCGGCGCACAGGGCGATGATGTTTTTCAGGGCGGCGCAGATCTCGGTGCCGATTTTGTCGTCGCTGGTGTACACCCGGAAACGCTGATTCATGAACAGGTCCTGGACCTGTTCTGCGATTTTCAGGTCCTCGGAGGCCACCACCACCCCGGTGGGGATTTTCCGGCCCACCTCCTCGGCGTGGGAGGGCCCGGAGAGCACCACCACCGGGCATTTTCCCTGTACTTCTTCTTCAATCACCTGGCTGAGACGAAGAGAGGAGTCCTTCTCAATCCCCTTGGACACCGAGACCAGAATGGTGCCCGGGTCGGCCAGCTCCCTGAGCTGTTTGGCGGTGGAGCGCACGGCGAAGGAGGGGGTAGCCACCACTACCAGCCCGCAGCCCTTGACGGCCGCCATGTCGGTGGTGAGCTTCAGCTCCTCGGGCAGGGGGACCCCCTTGAGCATGGGGTTCTCCCGGGTCTCCCGGAGGACGGCAGACTCCTCCTCCAGGTAGGACCACAGGGTCACGTCGTTGCCGTTTTCCAGCAGTAAGAGCGCCAGGGCCGTCCCCCAGGCGCCGCTGCCAAGAACTGTGATTTTCATAGCGATTACCTCCCAAATCGTTTTGTAGGGGCGGATATTATCCGCCCGTATGAACCAGGTGCGTAATTGGCGGGCGGATAATATCCGCCCCTACAGGAGCCGTGTGTAAGGCAGGACGACCTCGGCCCGCCGTTGTGGAAGGCCGCAAAGAGCGGCGCGCCGGGTCGTCGCGCCCTACGGCTTCTTGTGGTGCAGGCTGAACTTGTTTTCTGTGCCGGTGAGCAGCCGGTGGATATTGGCCCGGTGCATGTACAAAATGAGCCCGCCGATGACAATGGACAAAACCAGTAGAATCATGTCGTGGTAGACAAACCATGTGGCGAAGGGGAAGGACGCCCCGGCCCAGCAGGAGCCCAGGGAGACATACCGGGTCACCACCGCCAGCACGAGAAAGCCCCCCCAGACCACCAGGGCGATCCGCCAGTCGATCATGATGGCGATGGTCCCCCCGGACAGGATACCCTTGCCCCCCTTGAAGTGGAACATGCAGGGGAACATGTGCCCCAGCAGGCACCAAAGCCCCGCCCAGTATTTCGCCAAAATGACTGCCTCAGCCGGTGTATTGACGATATCAGCGGCGATCCATATGGCAAGAACCGCTTTCAGCACGTCGCACAGGATGACCACCAACGTCAGAAAGCCGCCAAAGGAGCGGTAGAAGTTGGTCAGTCCAGCATTGCCGCTGCCATGAGTACGGATATCGTCACGTAGGATATACTTGGATACAATGACCGCCCCGTTAAAGCAACCGCAGAAGTAGGCGCAAAGCGCAATGGCAGCAAAGAAAAAGGGGGCATTGGCAGGCAGATAATCAAGCATTCCTTACCCCTCCTTCTCGCTCCGCTCCCGGACGGTGAGGCGCACCGGGGTGCCCTCCAGGCCGAAGGTGGAGCGGATCTGATTCTCCAGATACCGCTGGTAGGAGAAGTGGAACAGCCGCGCGTCATTGCAGAAGCAGACGAAGTGGGGGGGCTTAATCCCCACCTGGGTCATATAGTAGACCTTGAGCCGCCGGCCCTTGTCGGTGGGGGGCTGAACCCGGGCGGTGGCGTCGGCCAGCAGGGAGTTGAGCATTCCTGTCGTGATGCGCATAGCCGCCTGATTATTCACGTAGTTGATGAGCTCGAAGAGCCGGTCCACCCGCTGGCCGGTGAGGGCGGAGATAAAGACGATGGGGGCGTAGGTCATATAGGACAGGTCCCGCATCACGTCCTGGCGCATTTTGTCCATGGTCTTGCCGTCCTTCTCGATGGCGTCCCACTTGTTGACCACGATGATGCACGCCTTGCCCGCCTCGTGGGCCAGACCGGCCACCTTGGTGTCCTGCTCGGTGACCCCCTCCTGGGCGTCGATCATGATGAGGCACACGTCGCTGCGCTCAATTGCCATGGTGGCCCGGAGGACGGAGAACTTCTCGATCCGGTCGTCCACCTTGGACTTCTTCCGCATTCCGGCGGTGTCGATGAACAGGAATTTTCCCTGTTCGTTCTCGAAAAAGCTGTCCACCGCGTCCCGGGTGGTGCCGGCCACGTTGGAGACGATCACCCGCTCCTCCCCCAGGATACGGTTGACCAGGGAGGACTTGCCCACGTTGGGCTTGCCGATGACGGCCACCTTGACCACGTCGTCCTCCTCGGGCTCCTCGTCCTCGGGGGGGAAGTGCTCGAAGCAGGCGTCCAGCAGGTCGCCGGTGCCGTGGCCGTGGACGGCGGAGACGGCGATGGGGTCGCCCAGCCCCAGGTTGTAGAACTCATAGATGTCCGGGTTCTCCCGGCCGGTCTGGTCGGCCTTGTTCACCGCCAGCACCACCGGCTTGCCCGAGCGCAACAGCATGTTGGCCACCTCCTGGTCGGAGGCGGTCATTCCGGTCTTGATGTCGCAGACAAAGACAATCACCGTGGCGGTGCCGATGGCGATCTCCGCCTGCTCCCGCATGAAGGACAGAATCTGATCGTCGGTGCCCGGCTCGATGCCGCCGGTGTCCACGATGTCGAAGACGCGGTTTCGCCATTCACACTGGGCGTACAGCCGGTCCCGGGTGACCCCGGGGGTGTCCTCCACGATAGACAGTCGCTGTCCGCACAGCTTGTTAAACAGCATGGACTTGCCCACATTGGGCCGGCCCACAATGGCAACTAAGGGTTTCATAGTGTTCCTCCTCTCCAGGCCCCCTTCGCAAAGGGGGCTCCCGGCGAAGCCGGGTGGGGGTTTTCTTCTTGACAGAGATAGATACGTTTCGATAGGGGAAAACCCTCCGTCATCCGCTTCGCGGATGCCACCTCCCTTCGCGAAGGGAGGCTTTTTGCGCTCCTACGGATTATACCGATAAAATTCCTCATTTTCCCAGGCGGCTTTCTGGGCCTCGGGGGTAAGCCGGATGCCGCAGATGGCGTCCAGCAGCTCGTAGCCGTCCTGGGGGACGGGGACCACGGGCACCCCCAGCTCCCGCTCCACGTCGGCGGTGGTCACGTCGTCCAGAAAGACGTTCTCCCCGGAGCGGAGCATGTTGGCGGGGATCAGGAGGCGTTTTCCCAGCTCTTTCCCCCGGAGCTGCTTGATGAGGTCCCCCCCGGTGACCAGCCCGGCCACGGTGATGGTCTCGCCAAAAAAGCGGTTGACAATGGGGTAGACCCGCCCCTCTATTGTACCACATTTTTCCCTGGCCTGTCCCACCAGTTTTTCCAAAAACGGGGCGGCGGACACCCCGGTGGCGATGGAGAAGGGGACGGCACCCTCCAGCTCGTCCGGCTCCATCAGGTCCAGGGCCCTGGAAAATTCCCGGCTGAGGAGGGTGAGCATCCCCACCCCGTTGTCCAGCTGGGTGAACTCCTCATAGTAGTCCTCGGGGGGCAGCTCCCGCCCGGCCAGCAGGTAAAACTCGTCGGAGCACCACACCAGCCTTGTGCCCTGCTCCTCCAGGTGTTTCGCGGCAAAGGTCTCCACCTGGCCGATGAGGGCGGCGGCGGTCTCCCGGGTGTAGGTTTGCAGGGGGTAGAGCCCCTCACGGTATCTGGTCACCCCCACCGGCACCACCGACACGCTGTTCACCGCCGGGTGCATGGCCGCCAGGTCTTGGAGCGTCCTGTCCAGGGCGGGGCCGTCGTTGATGCCGGGGCAGGAGACGATCTGGCAGTTCATGGTGATGCCGTTTTGGGCGAAGCGCTCCATAATGTCGACACCCTCCCCGGCACGGGGATTTTTCAGCATCTCTGCCCGCAGGGCCCGGTCGGTGGTGTGGACCGAAACGTTGATGGGAGAGATGCGCAGGTCGATAATCCGCTGTACCTCCCGGGGGGAGAGGTTGGTCAGGGTGAGGTAGTTGCCCAGCAGGAAGGACAGCCGGGCGTCGTCGTCCTTGAAGTAGAGGGAGGGCCGCATCCCCGGGGGCATCTGGTCCACAAAGCAGAAGATGCAGTGGTTGGCGCAGGACCGGGCCCGGTCCATGAGGTAGGTCTCAAACTCCAGCCCCAGGTCCTCCCCCTCGCCCTTGCGGACCCGGAGGGTGCGCACCGTCCCCTCCGGGCCTTTCAGAGTGAGCTCCAGCCGGGGGTCGTAGCTGTAAAACTTGTAGTCCAGCACGTCCACAATGGGGCGGCCGTTGATGTGGGTGAGGACCTCTCCCACCCGGACCCCGGCCCGGCGGGCGGGGCTGCGGGGGTCCACCGATTTCACGGCCGTCATGCTCACGAAGCTGTCTCCTCCCTTTGACAATGGCTGATTTTTGTATTCCCGCCCCGGCGGGACGGGCCGATATTGCCTTATTTTACTATAAATCCGCAGGTAATGCAAGAGCGGAAAGCAGGGAACAAGCGGGGGCAAGTTTTAATATGTAAATGGACAGTCGGAATTTGTCCGACTGTTATTTTTCACCAACACGGTAAGGGGCAGGACCCCAGAAAGGAGCTCGAAAATGAGCGGATTCAAAGTAGATATGGAGTATCAGGGTTATGTGTTCCTTGGCGGGGCACAGGGCACGTTTGAGGCCCGGGACGGGAGGCGTGTCCCATTCTTCAACATGTTTGTACTCTCTCCCACCAGCACCTACACCTCCGAGGATTACCGGGCTTTTGGTTTCAAGGCCGAGAAAAAGAAGTGCCTGAGTGGCGATATCATGGAGGGCCTGAACCCTGGCGACCGGGTAAAGCTCTTTTTTGACGACAAGGGCCGGGTACAGGCTGCGGCTCTGGACGGTTAAGCGTCCACCCCCACTGGAACGTCGTGAGACGTGCCGAACTGACCAAGGAAAGTTCAACGTTCCGGGAGGCCTTCGCCGGTCTCCCGGACCCCCGAAAGTAATCACGGGGGTACTCATGACAG
>Ga0073908_1002730_pt1 | contig 20322 bp, 18 predicted proteins | sample MucameincwithD2O_FD_65484 | JGI IMG/M metagenome (GOLD analysis project Ga0073908, IMG submission 65484) | Mouse cecum microbial communities from Vienna, Austria - Mucus amended microcosms incubated with D2O | ecosystem: Host-associated > Mammals > Digestive system > Large intestine > Cecum...
CATGTCGCCCGGCGGATACGGCAGGCGTATAACACAATCGGGCCGCACGCCGGTCGGCATAACGCATTGAAACGCATAGCTTTCCGGCGGCATGATATCCGCAATCAGATCTTCCAGTTGGCGTTCGCCAAATGTTCCGCGTGCCTGCTTGTTGCCCATCAGGATATTTTTAAAGTTTGCAATATCGCCGCTGATGTTTTTCAGTTCCGCCGCATTCTGCGTCAGCTTCCCCAGGCGGTCGGCCAAAACCTCGCGCAGGCGGGTGTTGCTTTCATGCAGGGGGGATAAATCCGGCATCGCCGGCCGCCGCATCAAAAGTGCCAGCTGCAGAATAACAATCAGCACCAATAATATTAAAATATAAGTTGTCATTTCCCAATCCTTTGCTAATATCGATTATAAAAGGATTTATAGATGTTGCAAATGAAACTTTGCGGGGACATGGTTTTGCGTGAAAAATGTGCGCCGGTGGAAAATATTACACCCGATGTTTTGGCCGCATTGGACGAAATGGCCGAAATGATGCGCGAACAAAACGGTGTTGGTCTGGCCGCCCCCCAGGTGGGAATTGCCCGCCGATTTTTGGTAATGATGGACCCCGATACTGAAACGGTTTATAAAATGATAAATCCGCGCATTGTTTCCTTCTCGGATGAAACATGCCGCATGGAAGAGGGATGCCTGTCCGTGCTGGGGCCGGATAATCTGCCGGTGTTTGCACATGTTACGCGTCCGGCGGCGGTTGTTGTCGAATGGACGGATGAACGTGGCCAAAAACAGGGGGCGGAAATGAGCGGCATTCCGGCCCGCATTGTTCAGCATGAAACGGACCACCTGGACGGGCGTCTGTTCATCGATTTGCTGGCGCCTGTTCGCCGCGAAATGGTTATGCGAAAGGTACGGAAGCGCAAATGAAACTTGTTCTAATGGGAACGAATGGATTCGTCGTTCCAATTTTTGAAAAAATAGCAAATGCCGGCCATGAAATTATGGCGGTATATACCCGGGCACCCAAACCTGTGGGGCGCCGGCATGTGCTGACGCCGTCGCCAGTCCATGACTGGGCCGCGGGTCGCGGTATTGCGGTTTATCATAATCCGCGTGAATATGACATGCACCCCGATATGGTTGTTGTTGTGTCTTATGGTGCGATACTGCGCGACAATGTGTTAAGTTCTGCGCCTTGTATAAACATTCACCCCAGCGACCTGCCAAAATATCGCGGCCCGTCGCCGATACGCAGCGCGATTTACAACGGTGACGCGGCGTCTGCGGTCTGCCTGATGCAGGTAACGCCCGAACTGGATGCGGGTGATGTTTACATGCGCCGCGCATTTGAAATCGGCGAAAACGATACAAATGCGGATATAGAAAATCGTGTATCTGAAATCGGCGGTGATATGCTGGTGCAATATCTGGCGGCGCCGGAAAAATATTCGCCCGTGGCGCAAACGGGTACGCCGACATTCACGCGCAAGTTTACCGGCGATGATGAAATAATAGACTGGACACGCCCCCCCCGCGATATTCATAATCAGGTTCGCGCCCTGGGGGCGGGCCGGACAAAAATCAGCGGCATAGATGTAAAGGTTTTGGAAACAAAAGTAACAGATGGCCAATTGCAGATTACTCGGATTCAGCCTGCCGGAAAAAAACCGATGGACTGGAAAAGTTTTGTAAACGGTCTGCATGGCGCCGAAATTAAAAAAGGAGAATAAAGCATGAAATCTGGTAACAATGAAACTGTAAGCAAGATTTGTAAAAACTGTGAATCCAGCACCATAGAATGCACGCCAGGCAATATGTACTGCTGTGATGTATCGTGGCTGCGCATGTGGCTAGCCGGGCCGCGTTTGGTTTCGCCCACCCATACATGCCGCAAATGCATTCTGAAACAATTCATTACCAGGTCGCGCTAGAATGGCCACGAATGGAAAAAATATTTACAAGCCTATGTGCGGCCTGTGGCATGCAAATATCGTGCCGTCACACCTGAACGATAACGGTGCGTGCAAATGCATAAACTGTTTAGGCATTCATTGTCAGCGTTGTCCGACATATGCTGAAAAAGCCGCGTCGGCGGCCGGCCTGTTTGAAAAGCATATTTGTACACTGTGTATGGAATTTGTTGCGGAAAAGGGCAGATGACGCGATACAAGGTTATTCTTGAATATGATGGCACCGGCCTTATTGGTTGGCAGGAAAACTGCCAGGGGCCGTCTGTGCAGTCTGTTATGAAAGACGCGGTTGAAAAATTTTGCGGTGCGCGTCCTGATATTGTCGCGGCGGGGCGCACCGATGCGGGTGTCCATGCGAGCGCGATGACGGCGCATTTTGATTTGGACACCGCCGCGGATGCTAATACGGTTATGCGTGCGGTAAACTTTTATCTGACCGATATGCCCGTGTCTATTTTGTCCTGCGAAATGGTTCCGGATACTTTTCATGCGCGTTTTGATTGCATCGCGCGCCACTATCGGTATGTTGTACTGAACCGTTCGGCGCCGCCGGTGTTGGAAAAAAATCGTGTGTGGTGGGTGCCGCGTAAACTAAACGTCGATGCGATGCGGTGTGCGGCGGAAAAATTATTGGGCAATCACGATTTTACCAGTTTTCGCGCCACCCAGTGCCAGGCAAAAAGTCCGATAAAAACGTTGGATGTTTGTCGTATATCGCAAATCGGGGACCGGATTGTGTTCGAATTTTCCGCACGTTCTTTCCTGCATCACATGGTGCGAAATATTGTCGGCACACTGGTTGAGATAGGTATTGGGAAACCATACGATATTGATGAAATTTTCGCCGCACATTCTCGCAGTGCGGCCGGCCCCACGGCACCGGCGTCGGGATTGTATTTTATGGGTGCGGACTATTCCACGGACGCATCGGTGCATTCTGGCGAACACGACCCGACGGATAAATAACAAATCCGTCACGCAATATTTTATGATTGCAGCTCGGGGCGTATATTTTGAAATAAGAAACGATGTAGTCGACATTTTCATCCCGGCACAGTGATACTATTTCACGTTCCAATGGTACGAACTTTTGAATATATACCAGATTGAAATTTGGCGTGTCATACCGCCATACGCCGCGCTCGCCACGGCGCCGGATGTTCGGTGTTCCAACCGGCTCTCGGTTTAGTTGTTTCCATGTGTCAAACGCGAACAGGTGGCCAGATGCGCGGGCCTTGTTGAATTCCAGTTTGCCGTCATATGCAAACGCAACCAGTTCATGATCCGGTGATGCAAAAAATATTGGTTTTGGATAAACAACTGTAAATATTAATCCCGCGGTTATAAATATGGCGCCCGCAATGCTGTTTAAGTGGCGGATAAGCCGGACCCGTGCGGCATCCCACGGGCGCAGAAACATTATGGATAAGAATCCTGTGACTATCAGAATGATGGCAGTATTTGGGATGTGCGGCATTGTAATATTTGCATATGGCAGGTCTGATATCTTCTGGGCCAGTATCAGTGCATATTCATACAGGGTGTGTGCCAGATTCAATGGCCAATTCCATCCAATCGGTGCAGTAATCGTTCCGATTATTACCGCGGGCATTATCGCAAACGAGAATATCGGCAATAACACCAGGTTGCCAATCAGGCCGTATACGGGCATTGAATAAAAGTGTGCTGTAACAAACGGGGCGGTAAATATAGTTGCAACGACAGACGTCATTGTGGCGGCGTATACGGCATATGACATTTTCCCGATGCGCGTTGTCTTATAGCTGCGTCGTCCGTTCCAGAACCATATCAAACCAAAAATTGCCGAAAACGACAGCTGGAATCCGGGCTGCATTACATAGTGTGGATTGATAAGGAATATGATACAGAATGCAATGCATATGTTTCGCATCGACAGTGCATTTCGCCCCAGTATAAATGCCCCAAATACCAGTGTTGTCATCAGGAATGCACGAATGGTTGCAACGTCCGTCCCCGACAGGAACAGATAAAACAACAGTCCCGTCCATGCGCATATCATGGCTGGAATGCGTGCAGGGATTCTGCGTGTTACATATGGTATGAACCTGAACATGCAATAGAATATTGCAAACAGCCATCCCGCCACCAGTGTCATGTGAAACCCGCTGATGGACCATACATGCCCTATGCCGGCCGCGGTCCATATTGCGCCTTCGTCGCGCGGGATTGCGTTTTTGTAACCCAGTACCAGCGTGTCCGCCAAGAAAGATTTGCCCCGTGCATGCAAATAGTCGCGCAGTACGCTGATTCCGCCGCCGTGCCCGTGACTGATTACGCTATGCTCGGTTGCGAATCCTGTCGCGCTAAGTCCGTTAAAATATGCCCATCGTGAATAGTCGAATGTTTCCGGGGCATATGATGTACCCGGCGGAAATATTGTGGCTGTTGCGCGCAACTGGTCGCCGATGCGTGGCATGTCGCCATCTGATATGTTAATGCGTATGGTTGCGTTTTTGTCGGACTTAGATTTTATTTGCTGGGCCGGGATTGACATAAATACCCGTGCCTTTTCAGGTGTATAGTCTATTTTTGTAACGCGGCCTTGTATCTCTATGTTGCGCATTGGCCGATATATTCGCGGTGTGGAAACAGCATGGGTATAGATTACCGCATACGCCATTGCAAATAAAAAGATGGCCGCGGCCCGCATGACGTACTTGTTTTTGCGCAATGCACCAAATATTCCGGCGGCCATCGCCGCCAATGACCATATGCCGCATGTGATGTTTGATGTGGTAAAATACAAACCCGCCCCGGCCGCCATTATAAACGGCACCCATAAAAAGGCGTTATGATATTGTTGCCTCATCCATTCTTTCATATATTAATTATAGGAATTTATGCGCATATTGCGCAATGGCAAAAATTATTTGCCAAAAATAAAGTCGCTGTTGGCGGTAAGGCGTATAAGTATTTCAGTATCGTCGTTTGGTGCGGATTTTTGTCGGATGGTTTTTCCGCATTTTTGACATTTATGGGTAATTGTAAATCCATTCGGGGCCGGGGCGGCGGCAACCGCGCGCATAAGGCCGTGACAATCAGCGGCTCTGTCCCCGGGGTGTATGTCTACATGCATGGAACACAAACATTTAGGGCAATGGTTTGTGTATCCATTGCCCGTAACCGTTTCGCCGCAATTGGCGCATACAAAATCTTCGATGCGTCGCGCGAACTTTTTCATTATATGCCCAGTGCGCTGCGATACATTTTGGTCAGTTCGTCTGCCTCGTCCAGTTCGTCCGGATCCAGCTTGCGCAGGCGTATCATCTGGCGGATGTATTTCGGGTCAAATCCGGCAGATTTTGCCTCACTAAAAATTTCTTTGATATCGGCGGCAATGGCGGCCGTGTCTTCGTTAAGCTTTTCAATGCGTTCAATAATTATCAGCAGCTGCTGATTATCAATGGCGCCATGATTTGCGTTTTTCATAAATTTCCCCTTGTTTATTCCTAAACTTCATGATATACCATAAAAGCTAAAAATCAAGAAAAACAAATCAAACCCTAAGGAATGGAATATGAAAAAATTCACCAAAATTACTTCGTCCATCGGTCCGAAAAGCGGTTCCAAGGAAACGCTGGAAAAAATGATTGCGGCCGGCGTCAATGTCTGCCGTCTGAATTTCAGCCATGATGGCGGCGATGTTCAGGGTGCAAAAATAGACGCTGTTCGTGAAATTGCGGCGGCAATGGGCAATCCGGTTGCGGTTCTGGCCGACCTGCAGGGGCCAAAGCATCGTATTGGAAATTTTGAAACCGAAGATAAATTCCCGATTAAGCCGGGCCAGAAATTTGTTTTCGATTCCGATGCAACGCCGGGTAATTCCAACCGTGTACAGTTGCCGGATATGGATGTTATTCATTCATTGAAGCCGGGCGACCGCATTTTGCTCAACGATGGCAAAATTGAAATGCAGGTTGAAAAGGTAAATTCCGACAGTATTGAGGCTGTTGTTATTCGTGGTACAGAAATTTGGTCGCGTCGTGGCTTTAACCTGCCCGATACAGAGGTTGCCACATCTGTTCTGACGGCCAAAGACCGTGCGGATTTGGAATATGTTTTGACCAAGAATCCGGATTTCGTTGCAATCTCGTTCGTTCAGAAACCCGAAGATGTTTTTGAAACACGCGAATTTATTAAAGCGCGTACATCGCATCCGGTAAAGATTATAGCAAAGATTGAACGTCCCCAGGCGGTTGAAAAAATTGAAGAGATTGTTGATGCGGCCGATGGCATCATGATTGCGCGCGGTGACCTGGCGGTAGAGGTACCGTTTGAAAAAGTTCCGGCGATTTCTCGTCGAATTGTTCGCCTGTGCCGTGAAAAGAACAAACCGGTTATCATGGCGACCCAGATGCTGGGCTCTATGGTCAGCAGCGATTTCCCGACACGTGCGGAAATTTCCGATATCGCCACCGCGGCATATCTGCATGTTGATTCGACCATGACATCCGAAGAAACCACAATCAGCGAAAATCCGCCGTTTGTTGTTGAAACAATGGCAAAGATTTTGGCAAACGCGGACATGGATTCTATTGAAAACGCCCAGGATTGGTCCGATGTCGAAGATTTGGCTGAAAACGACTGGTCTCTGTCTGTGTCCGTGATGGCGGAACTGAACGATGCGGCGGCAATAGTTGTATTTGCAAACGATACTACGGCTGCGACTGAAATTTCCTGCCGTCGTCCGAACATGCCGATTATCGCAGTTTGTGACAAGGATGTTGTTGCGAACCAGTTGGCGCTGTCGCGCGGCGTTCGTCCGGTTATGGATGCGTCCTTGTTTGCGTCGCATGATGCGGTGGCTGCGGCATCCAAATTCGGTATCAATGGCACATTGGTTTCCGTATGTGGCGAAAAGCGCATGGTTGCACTGGTAAAATAATCGCAAATTTTTTCGATTGTGATTATATCCGCCCTTGACCCAAAGGGCGGATTTTTTGTAGCATTTAAGATTATGAGGGTGAAATTTCGTAATATTATAGTATTGGTGGCAATGTGCATGCCGCATTGTGTGGTTGCCGGCGGTTACCGTGCGGCCATGGTTGCAGATATGGATACGGGTCGCGTTTTGTATTCTGAAAATGCAAATGATTTGAACTATCCAGCCAGCCTTACGAAAATAATGACAATGTATTTGACGTTTGATGCGCTGGAACATGGACGCCTGCATCTGGACGATTACTTGATTGTTTCACAGTCGGCGGCAAATGCCTCGCCGGTAAAGCTGGGGTTGGCCGCAGGCAGTAAGATAAAGGTAGAAGATGCGATAAAGGCAGTGGTCGTCGTGTCTGCAAATGATGTGGCGCGTGTTCTGGCTGAAAATCTTAAGGGGGGCAAAGAGGGTAATTTTGCATCCCTGATGACGCATGTTGCGGGTGAAATAGGACTGCAGCGAACTAATTTTGAAAATTCGTCCGGCCTGCCAAACGATGACCATATGTCAACCGCGCGCGATATTGCATTGCTGTCCATGGCGGTATATAAGCACTTTCCGCAATACTGGAAATATTTCGGCATAAAGACATGGACGTATAATGGAAAAACATACACGAACGGCAATCGACTGCTGGGGACGTATCCGGGATGCGATGGAATGAAAACCGGATTTACGAATAAATCTAAATATTCATTGGTTGCAACGGCAAAACGTGACGGTCATCATCTGATGTCGGTTGTTTTGGGTGCAGAAAACAAAGATGTTCGCGCCGCGGTTGCGACAAACATGCTGAACAAGGGTTTTAATATGCTGGGGACGAATGCGGCGCCGGTTGTAAAAAATACGCCCGTAAAATCGCAAAACGCCCAGGCGCCGGCGGCCCCGGCCCAGAAACCCCAGCCGCCGGTCCAGGCATTGTCGGATGTGCACGGAAACGCCGGGGTGCAATTTGGTGCGTTTTCGTCGCGCAGCGCGGCCGACGCCCAGGTGGCGCGTGTAAAACAGGCAACCGGCGTTACCCCCCGGATAGAGGCCGCGGGCAATTTATACCGCGTTCGTATAAACGGCCTGTCGGATGGGGCGGCATCAAATATTAAATCGCATGCGGCGGCCGCTGGAATTGATTGCTATATTTTTCATTAATGTTAATATTGGCGGGTTATGAACTCAAAGATAGAAAAACTTATTAAACAATTTGCAAAGTTGCCGCGTGTTGGTGCTCGCGGCGGCCAGCGTATAGTATTGGCACTGTTACAGGACAAAACGGGCCGTGCGTCGTCGTTGGCGGCGGCACTGGCGGATGCGGCGCAAACAATCGCGCCATGCTCGGTGTGTGGCGTGTTGACAGACACGACCGCGCATGCATGCGAATTTTGCCGCGACGCCGCGCGTGCAAACGGACAACTGTGCGTTGTGCGTGATTTGGCCGACGTTTGGACATTGGAAAAGGCGTCGGTTTTTCGTGGCCGCTATCATATCATTGGGGGGCTGTTGTCGGGTGCGGCCGGAACGTTGCCGGATGATTTGAATATGGCATCACTGCCCGACCGTATTGCAAATGAAAATATTTCAGAGGTTATTTTTGCCCTGCCCAATACGGTTGAGGGCAAAACAACCCAGCATTATATAATGTCGCTGGTGGGGGATATGGCATCCGTCACATATACGGAACTGGCATCGGGCGTACCCTTGGGCGGGGATTTGGACTATATTGATGACGGAACGCTGACACTGGCGTTCGGGGGGCGTAAATCATTATGACAGATATGGTTGGAAATTTGCCGCCCGTGTCTGAAATGATGCGCGATGCGGGGCTGGAGCCGAAAAAGCAATTCGGTCAGAATTTTTTATTTGATTTAAACCTAACAGGGCGCATTGCACGCAGTGTCCCCGATATTGACACGACCCCCGTGGTAGAGGTTGGCCCCGGTCCCGCCGGCCTGACGCGTGCATTGCTGATGGCGGGTGCGCCGCGTGTTGTTGCGATTGAAAAAGATGCATCTACATCCCCCATTTTAACGCGCGTTTCCGATGCGTCGGCGGGGCGTCTGACGGTTGTGTATGGTGATGCGCTGAAAACAGATTTTGCGGCACTGGGGCTGGATGAATACGCGATATGTGCAAATCTGCCTTATAACGTGGGAACCGAACTGCTGATTGGGTGGCTGCATATGATTGCCGCTGGGGCAAAGATAAAATCAATGACGCTAATGTTCCAGCGCGAAGTGGCCCAGCGTATCGTCGCCACCCCCGGCCAAGAGCATTATGGTCGCCTGGCGGTGTTGACATCGGTGCTGTGTGATGCGCGTATTTTATTTGATGTTCCCAACACTGCGTTTGTTCCACGTCCCAAGGTTCAGTCGGCCGTTGTACAAATTAAGCCGAACGCAGATAAGATTTCATCTGTCAAGAATTTAGCCGCACTGGAAAAGATAACGGCGCGTCTGTTCGGCCAGCGTCGCAAAATGATACGCGGAATAATTCCGGGCATAGACTGGTCTCGGTTTGGACTTAGCGGGACCCAGCGTGCCGAAGAACTATCACCAGAAAAATTTATGGAACTGGCTGAAAACATAATGCTATAATAATTACGGAAAGGGAGGGGGAAATGTCATTATCGGTATTGATATTTTTTGCCATATTATTTGGTTTGGTTTTTATGTTGCGTGCGGCACGTATTGGAACCGTTGTGGCGTTTTTATTCGCCGGGGTGCTATCAGGACCATTTGTTTTAAATTTGTTTCAGCTGACCGATACATGGACCTTTTTGGGTGATTTGGGAATAATCTTTTTGTGGTTTAATATCGGTTTGCAAATAAATATGAAACGCCTGTGGCAGATGAAACGCACAATATTCGGATTTGGCGCGGCCCAGGTAATGATGGTGGCGGTAATGTTGTTCCCGATACTGCACACAATTACATCATGGACAATAATGGGTACGATAATGGTGGCGTTGTTGCTGGCCATGTCCAGTACGTCCGAAGACCTGCAGTTGTTGGCCGACCGGGACGAGCTTAATACAAATATGGGCCACCAGACATTTTCAATTTTGTTGTTCCAAGATTTGCTATCGATTCCACTGCTGGCCATGTTGCCGGTGTTTGCGGGGCGCTCTTTTAACCTGGGGGCGACGGCGATTGATATTTTGGTATTGTCAATTGGTTTGGTGCTGGGGGTTGTGATAGTGGGACGGTTTATCCTGAACCCGTTACTGCGCTTGGTTTCAAAATTAAAAAGTAAAGAGGCCTTTCTTCTGGTTATCATGCTGACTATCGCGGTATGGGCCGTTGCGATGGGGGCATTGGGGTTGCCGGCGGGTCTTGGGGCGTTTTTGGCCGGTATGCTGATGTCGGAAACAATTTACCGTCATCAAATCAGTGCAGAGATAAATCCGTATTCAATGTTATTCCTGGCGCTGTTTTTTGTTTCGTTGGGAATGGGGCTGAACCTGCCGTTCTTGGTGGACAAGTGGTATTGGATAGTCATAGGCCTGGGGGGCTTGATAGCGGTAAAGTTCCTGGCAATATTCATTGTTGCACGTGTACGCGGCGTTCCTGATTATGATGCAACGAAAATTGCACTTATACTGGCCCAGGGCGGGGAATTTGGGTTGTTAATGTTGCAAACAATGAAACAGGGCGGCATCAATGCCATACCATCCTCGCACGAGGAAATTTTGGCCGCGATAATAATTCTGTCGATAATAATGACGCCGTTACTGCTGGCGTTTTATGACTGGCTGCAACGTCGCGGAAAACTGTTCCCTCAGCGGCACCCGCGCAAGATTACTGAAATGCAGTCCGACATCCCCCCCCAGGTAATTATATGCGGATTTGGTCGTGTCGGCCAGATTGTTGCAAAGATGTTGGCGGCACAAAAAATACCTTATATTGCAATTGATTTAAGTGTAAATGCCGTAATGCTGGGGCGTGAATCAGGATATAATGTTGTTTATGGCAACTCTACAAATGCCGACGTTTTGCGCACATTTGGATTGGCGCCGCGCCATACGCGGGCGGTTGTTGTTGCGCTGGATAATGCAACGACTGCGCGCGAAACCGTGTTAACGGTCAAATCCATCGCGCCGCGCGTCAAGATATTTGCGCGTGCACGGAATCTGGCCGACTCTAAGCTGTTGTTGAAAGAGGGTGTGGCAGAGGCATTACCGGAAACAATGGAATCATCTTTTTCACTGGGGTATGGCCTGTTGGAGCATTTGGGCGTATCAGATGCAAAAATAGATGCATTGTTGACGGATATGCGCGCTAATAATTACGAGAAATTAAATACCATATCAGAGGCGCGTTAAATAAATCGCCCCCGAATGGGGGCGATTATTATTTGCTTTTGCCGACGTGTATGTTATATTGGCATCTGTTTAAGGGAAAGGTAAATGAAAAATATTTTTAAAATATCGGCGGTTGTTTTGGCGGCGGTGGCGCTTGACCAAATAACCAAGGGAATTTTGCTTTATTTAATCACCGGGGATGTTCCGTTATTTGGCCCGGCATGGCAGTTGGTGCCTGTTCCGTATCTGATGGCGCATGTGACGGATTTCTTTAACATAGTATTTACATGGAATCCGGGCGCCTCGTTTTCTCTGTTCCGTGCATTGGGCGAGGGGGCGCCCCTGCTGATTATTGTTGCAACAGGTGCCATCATAGGATTTATCGGTTATTACACATTCAGACGTTGTGCCGGGTACGAGCGTTGGCCCCTGGCCCTTATACTGGGTGGGGCAATTGGAAATCTGATTGACCGGATACGTTTTGGGGCGGTTGTGGATTTTCTGGATTTTCATGTTGGCGCGATACACTGGCCGGCATTTAATGTTGCGGATATATGCATTTGTGCGGGTGTCGGGCTTTATATATTAAACTGGTTTCTGGCGCGTCGTCGTGCCACAGCAAAAGGTGGAAAATAATCATGGTAAAATACTTAAACAATACTAATTCCGGTTTCAAGCAGTGGCGTGCGGCCGCCGATGCAGCCCCGCAGAAAAAGTCATGGCTGTCGTCGTTTTTATGGTGGTTTGCAATATTTGTTGCGTGTTGGTGGCTGATTGGCGTGTGGATGCGTCCGGCCCAGAAAAACACGACTGCGAACGCTGATGTTGCACCTGTTACAGATTTATCAGCGGTGGCTATTCGTGATATTTCATCAGATAAAATTGATTACGATGTTCAGGGACTGCGTATTTCCAACATTGAATTAAAAGATTTTTCTGCCAGTGCGGGTGATTCCGCGCGCCAGGTTTTGTTGCCTGGGGATGCGTCGGCGTTTGCAGAAATAGGATTCATATCGCAAAATACAACCGTGCCGGTTGCGGATACTGCGTGGCGTATGGATGATAATTCCATGATATGGCGCAACGGTTCCGGTGTGGAATTCCGCCGCAATGTAACAACGGATGGATATGTGATAAGAATTTCTGATACAATACAGAATCGCACGGCATCCCCAATTTCGATTTCGCCATATGCCCGCATTATTCGCGCCGCCGACAAGGCCGCCACTGCGGGTATTTATACCGGCGTGGTTGCATTTGCCAATAACGATATAGAGCACGAGGGTTGGCGCGATTTGGATAAAAAATCATATGCGTACACAACCACCGGCGGATTTGTCGGTTTTGCCGACCAGTATTGGGAAACCATTGCATCCATAGACTCGCCCGATCAAACAATGCGTGCAAAAAAACTTGGCGATATGTATGAGGCGGACACCGCCGCGGCAGCGGTTGTAATCGCGCCCGGTGCCACATCAACAATCACGACGCATTTGTTTGCAGGCCCGCGTGACCAGTCTGTATTAAATATCGCGGCCGCTGAAATTCCGGGTATTAACAAAACGGTGGATTACGGATGGTTTTGGTTTTTTGCGCGTCCGATGCTGTGGCTGCTGAATGCGATACATTCGGTGGTTATGAATTACGGTATTGCGATAATAATCATGACTATATTTTTGCGCCTGTTGATGTGGCCGCTGACGCGAAAGTCTTATACATCCATGATTGCCATGCAAAAGATGCAGCCGGAAATGTCGCGTATACAAAAACTGTATGCAAATGACAAGGCGCGTATGCAGATGGAAATGATGCGACTGTATCAAACGCACAAGACATCGCCGATGTCTGGCTGTCTGCCGATGCTGTTGCAGATTCCGATATTTTTTGCACTGTACAAGGCGTTGCTGATATCTGTTCCGATGCGTGGCGCACATTTTCTTTGGATAAAAGATTTGGCGGCGATGGACCCGTACTTTATCCTGCCCGTGCTGATGGGTGCTACAATGTGGCTGCAAAGCTATCTTCAGACGCCGCGTAACACATCATCTGGTAATGATGCCGTTGCACAAAGCATGCGCTTTATGAAATGGATGCCGGTATTGTTTACGATATTGTTTGCATGGATGCCGGCGGGTCTGGTGCTGTATTGGACTGTATCGAACATATTTGGCATCGGTCAGATGTATATATTGAAAAAGCGTAACGCAAAATAAAAGAAAGGCCCCCGTTCGGGGGCCTTTTTTATCTGCATAAATGTTTAAAAAGCCTGTCGGGCGTTTGTACGTGCAGTGCCCGCATACCCAGTGCCCGTTTTGATAAATCGACACAGCTGAATGCATGCTGGTCAAAATTTCGCGGTGGATCGCATGGAACATACATAAACTGCCACCCGTTTGCGCGCAATCGACGAATGCCGCTCATATTAAGGGGAATTTTTGTAACATGCCCTGGTGCGCAGAATTGATATAATACCATATATCTGCCTGCAGGAACAATCGGCGCACAATGTTTAAAACGGCGACATATTATGCGTGGCAAAATTTTAGATGTTTTTTCTGAAAATGCGATAATAACCATATCTGATACCTGCCTGTTAAATTTCATACTTATTTATACGTGTTTTATTCAATCCAGCCGCGTTCCATTGCCGCAGTCTGCAGAGTATTCATTGCATCACGCCACAGTCCTGCTGCCTTGTTTTCTGTCCAGATATACTGGTGTGGTGCGCGTCGTTTGTCGCCGAACTGTTTCATCACGCGCAGCTGTTCGTCACTGATTCTTCCTGCCAGATACAGTTTTGTAATCAGTGTTTCGACATCGATAAGTTCGCATATGCGTCTTGACTGGTTCGCGGTGGTGCGGCAGTGTATAAATCCTGCGCGAACGGATTTTGAGTACAAAAACCAAAACCACAGCTGTTCCGCATTTTGGAATTTTTCTGCGTTGATAAAGGTTTGTGCTGTTTGCGATGTCATATGTTTTCTCCTTCGTAAAGTATGACGGTTATGTTTTAGTTATATAGACTAAGAATAGAATCCTGTGAATTATTACAACCGAGGGTTGAACCGCGAATCGGTTTTCTGATTCGTTACGCGTTTTTGTAAACGCATAGCCGAATCGCTAAAAATTACCGATTCGGTGTTTTTAGTATTGGCGGTGGCCTGGCGAAAAAAAATGCGCGCCGACGGGCGCGCAAAACAACAACGTTATATAAATTCATATTCAGTGTATCTTCATGTTTATTATAGTTCTGTTGGTTAAATTTTAAATCCCCGCTTTCACGGGGATTTGATTAAAGTATCGGCGGGAAACAATCGCCACCCGTTTCCGGACAACAGTTGAAACCCTGGTCGCCCATATCGGTATATATTTCACCGGTACAGCATCCGTTTGCATCCGGATTGGTGCCGTCTTCACATGTGATGGTTGCCGGCGCCTCTTCCTTGGGCAGTGTCTGGAACGGGTTTACAATCGCCCCCGTATCTTCATCATATGTCAGACCCAAAACATTTTCATTATATTCCTTGCTGCCTTGGATGCCGGTCAGGCCGCCCGCCTCAGAATTAATGATGCCATTATTTTGCTGGAACTGCTGTTGTTGATTCTGGAATAAAGCATCCTGCTTTGCATTATTGATTGCTTTATATTGATTTGCTTGGCAGTAGAATAGAACAGAACTATAATCCAAGCCAGCTTTATGGATTGTTTCTTCCATCCCAGCGGCCAGCTTGCCATCTTTGTAGCCAATACAATACTGTGCCCAGTCAAATGAACGTACTTGACCTGTCCAAGAACCATCACCGTAGTCAGCTTTAGCGTCGCTTGACTGATCTCGACGTCTATCCGGGGAATAGGCGGCTATGGCACATTTCTTTGCATTGCTTGACCCGTCGTTCGCGCCGCATGTTACTTTTAAATCCATTGGAGAATATACTGTAATACGTGTACCCGCAGCGATAGAAAACGGCGGTGTTGTGTTGTCCATCATATCCACCAACAGCTTTTGTGCAACCTGATTCCATGCGGTGATAATCTCATTCTTTGCCAATTCTGATGAGCGCACAGTACCACTCTGTACAACCGTATTATTATCTAGGTCTATTTGATTTACAAACTTGTCCGCAACCGGTGCAATCATATTTACCGCCGCCGGTACAATCGCCGTCAGCATGGGCATAACAAACTGTTCCAGATAATCCGTACTACCGCGGCCTGGCACGCCTGTTCGTCCTTGTGCATCGGCCGAAAAAGGATCTTGTGCTTTACTCTGAAAATTAAATTCAACACCGCTGGGCAATATGAACTGATACCAGCGGATATCCATTCGGCCAATAGAAGTATACGGACCTGGCAATTTACCTGTTACATAGCCCATTAACAGCGTGCCTGCGGGAATAACTACCGTACGGCCATTGTCTGCATAAACATTCCGATCTACTGTCGCACGTACTGGCAGTGTATTATTTGCAAGCGCTTCGGGGTCTGCTCGTATTTCCGAAACGATTGTTGCCGGAATCGGTTTATATTGACGCAAAATAAAGCTACGATCAAAAGGCATGGTATTAGTTACAACGCCACCGCTGGAATCATAGCTAACATTCTGTGGGGCGGGCGTTAGTTCAACCTTGGACATATCGCCTGACGATGTGGTGGTGGCCAAAGAATTACTGCTAGTGGTGCTGTTTTTTGTTCCCGGCATCGGTGCCAACTGGGGCAGGGCACCGTTTGTTATAGACGCATATCCAATATGCTCTGCGTCGGTTCCAATTTTTTTCGATGCATCTTTTATATCTGTGATAATGCCGTTGTCAGGATTATAAACACCCGTCGGCGTGTCACAGTTTTTATCAGAAAACGGATGAAAATAATATGCACCGCGTTCTGGTCGAATCCATCCTATTTGACGTCCGGATGTGTTGTATCCCGGAAATGCGAAATCAGAACAGGCCTCCTGCGGCATTTCAACAGGTTCCGGTAATGATTTGGATACAGGCTCTGGCTGTTTTTCAGGGGCTGTTTTTACCGGCGCAATCAAAGAATCATTCGGGGCGATTGCCTCTATATTTTTCTTTATTTCTTCTTTTATCGGTAATGGCTCCGGCTCTGTGACTGGCTCTGGTTCAGGCTCGGGCTCCGGCTCTGGTTTTTTTGTGGGGGCCGGTTCGGGCTGTTGTGCGGGTGTTTCTTTTTTTGGGGCCGCTTTTTGTTCGCCCTCTGCACCCAATACCATTGTTATTTTCTTTTCTTTTTTCAAACTGTTTGTTTCACGTACGCCGCGCCATTCTACAATCAGTGACGCACTTGTTTTGGACATGTCCGCATCCGGTGCGTATTTGACTGTTATAACGCATCCGTTTGTTTCGTTTATGGTAAGTGTCTCCGTCGAACATTGATCAGATGTTGACAGTCCCTTGATATCCCCAATTTGTCGCACTTTCAAAATTTTTACAGGTGCACTGGCCGTAACGGTAAATTTTTTGGTTTCCGTGGTGCCGACTTTTGTGTTGGACCAGTCCACCGTTTCTGACGGATTAATAAATAGTTGCAGCTTTGTATCTTCCGCCGCCTTGATGTCATCGGCAGTCTTTGTCCATCCGCCAATCAACAGCGTCAACAGTATCAGCACCACAACGAACGCGGCCGCCAGCAACAGCCACTGCACATGTTTTGGCGTTGTTTTACGCAAATCGGAAAATTGCTGTTTTATTTTGCTCATAAAATATCCGCGTTACTTTAATTATTGGATTCGTACGACACTGCAACTGGCACCGCTGAACTTCAACAGCTGGTCGCACAGTTTTTGTGCCGTGTCAATATCGCTCATTGGGCCAATGCGCAGGCGGTACAGTCTAGCCGTGGAAGAACCCGCCCCCAGGTCGCCAACACCCTGTTCGTCAACCGCAAAGAACACCATGTCTTTATACGGGGTTAACAGACCCTGGCCGTCTTCGCCGCTGAATTTTGCCAGCAGGCCCGTCCAATAATCATCCAATGCTTTTACGGATGTGTCTGATTTCAGCTCTACGGCGACGCCGCTCTGATTACTGGTTATCAGCGGAATATTTGATTGCGGCAAATAACTGCCCGCGGTAACGCGCTGGGTCGGCATCATTGTAACACCCGATGCCGTTGCAACCGCCCCGCCGGCCAGTGCCGCCTGGCCGTATGCGTTTTGTCCATATCCCATTGGCATATATGTTCCGGCGCCGGTGGTGTTATTTGCACCCTGGCCGACATAAATTGGCGAGCCCGTATAATTTGTACCCGCCATGTTCATAGCGTTTACATCCATCTGATAAGAAATGTTATTCAGTGACTGGCCTGACATCATGGATTGCGCAACATTCGCCTCTGCCAATGCCATAACTGATGCGGTGTCCGCAATCAGGAACGGTTTTTCACGCTTTTTGATACAAACGATACGCTGGCCACTGCGCAGAATCATGTCGCCGACGGCCTCTACAATCAGCAGTCTGCCATCTTCGCCGTCCGTGCGGAATCCTACCGGGGATTCGCCACCCTCAACCAACAGGGACACAACCGGGCGCTGTGTCATTGCGATAACCTTGTCGCCAAAATCAATGTATGTAAATATTCTGTCACGCCATACGCGCTCTGGTGCGATTACATAATCATCTGGGTTGGGGACAAAAATATCCAAATCAAAGCGGAATTCCGACGGGTCGATTTTCATGGATTTTATCCATCCGTAATCTTCGCCATCAACACCGACAGTATTTGATGCGGCGGATTTTTTTGCAAATATTGAATTCATGCTGCCCGATGTTGTGCTGGTTGCGTTCGCCACGGTGGGCAGTGTCCCATTGCCGTCCAATATAACATCAACCTGGGAATATGTAATCTCGCTGGAGTTGGACGGTTCCGCGCGCAGATAAAACAGATATGTGTTTCCGGATTTTCCCTGAACAATCATGTTCGTATCGCCCACCTGGCCGCCTTTTGGGCTGATGAACATTGTGCGCGCGCCCTGGGATGCGTCGATATTGAACATCTCGCTGTTGCCGACAATAACATCGCTTATTTGTTCGCCATTTGGCAGGGTTATCATCGTCGCCATTCCATTGCGCAGTTTGATTGGCAAAACACTGCCCGATGCCCATGCCAATTGGGCATATCCAGGTTTCGTACTGCCGGCGGCCATGTTGGCATTCGGATTGTCCCACGCAGTTTGCGCGGCCACGGCAGGCGTCGCACTTATACAAGCCACCCCCAGGCAGAATATGGAAATATTTAATTTAATTGCGCTTGCGAATTTCATTACAATCCTTCCCTTGCTATGACTTTTATTAAAAACCATTTTCTTATTCAAAGTTCAGCGGATCACCGTCGCCGCTTTCGACTTCGTATCTTTTTACGCGTATCCCCAGCGGGTTGTTAAGGCGGTCGCCCCATTCAATGGCTGTTTCGTCTTCCTTTTCCAATTCGATAATAATTGTATACTCTTTTCGTGGCAGCTGTCCATCATTATTTGCACAGATATAGCTAAAATTTGCCGTCCATGTCAGGCCGTCGGCCTTTCGCGGGACAACGCCCATTGGCGGGAACTCTACCGTGCACGACATGTCAATTGTTGCGCCTGAATACATCAGTGCATCCCACATGGCTGTTTTAACAAAATTGCTGAATACATCCTGGGTTGACCACATGCTGACCACGCCGTCGGCGCCATTGCCCCACTTGCGCTGCATCACATTGGGGTTTTTGACGATTTCATTGCGTGCTTTTATATATTCTTTCACAAAAGACTGCAGATATAGGTCTACGTTCTTTTTTTCGTCTTTTACCGGCATGGAATACAGGCGTATTTCCATATCGGGCTTTGCCTGGGTGGTTAAAAAGAAAACCTGGGGACGGTTCAGCGGAAACAGCTGCCACAGTGTCAGCCCCAGTGCCCCCAACACGACCAGCGCCGTTGCGAATACAAACGTCATCAGCCTTGATATTAAAACAGGTGGCTCCACGCGGTCCGGCACTTTTATCTCTCCCTTCTTATAAATATGTGTGTTGATTGTAGAAGAAAAACAGGGCGCCCTGCAAGCGAAAAAAGCGAAAAATCGCCATTTGCACGAATTTTTAATCCTGTTTTTTGCAATTTGTGTCCAATGTGTTGTTTTTGTGTGCTTTTTTTCTTGCGAAAAGGGTAATAAAATCTTATAATACTTTCCGCTTGATTTTCTGTGGTTGTGTGGTATTGTAGCCCAGACTATTGTAAGCATATGCGGCACAACAGGTATGGCACAGGGGCATAGTTCAACGGTAGAATATCGGTCTCCAAAACCGCGGATGAGGGTTCGATTCCTTCTGCCCCTGCCAGATAAAAGTCCCGGAAATCCGGGAAAATTTGTGGCGACGTTATGCAGGCATCAGGCGGATTAAGGCGGGTTTATTTATGAAAAAAATACTGGAATATATTAAATCGGTACGCAGCGAATGGTTCAAGATTGTATGGCCGTCGCGCGACAGTGTTGTTCGTGCAACAATTATGATTCTGGTCTTTTCCGGTCTGGCGGCATTATTCTTTTTTGTTGTTGATTCTGCGCTGAATGCGCTGGTCGGCTGGATATTCTAAAACAGGGCAGGGGGCGAAATACAATGGATGGCAATATGCAGTGGTTTGTCGTAAATGTTCATACCGGGTGCGAGGATAAGGTCGCCCGTGGTTTGCGTGAACAGATTGATAAGCGTCGTTTGAATGCTCTGTTTGGTGAAATATTGGTTCCGACCCGCGAAGTGACAGAGGTTAAAGGCGGCAAACGCGTAAAGTCTGAAAGAAAATTCTTTCCGGGCTATATCGTTGTTCAGATGGTTATGAACAACGAAACATTTTCGCTGGTAAAACTGATGCCTCAGGTTGTTATGTTCCTGGGCGCCAAGAACAAGCCGATTGCAGTAACAGAGGAAGAGGCGCGCCGTCTGCAAAAGCAGGTTGAAGAAGGCAGTGTTGTTGCCGACGATATTGAATACGATGTTGGCCAGGAGGTTCATGTTATTGACGGGCCGTTCGCGGGCTTTAACGGCATCGCGTCCGAGGTTGACAATGTAAAGCAGAAAATGACAGTGACAATTCTGGT
>Ga0073908_1002760_pt1 | contig 20184 bp, 10 predicted proteins | sample MucameincwithD2O_FD_65484 | JGI IMG/M metagenome (GOLD analysis project Ga0073908, IMG submission 65484) | Mouse cecum microbial communities from Vienna, Austria - Mucus amended microcosms incubated with D2O | ecosystem: Host-associated > Mammals > Digestive system > Large intestine > Cecum...
CCCTTGTTTTCGCCGCCCGAAGAACAGCCCGTTCTCGTCATCCAATAAGGGGGCGAGTTGGAATAGTATTCGGTGATCAGATCCTCTTCATGGTGATTCTGAATCCAATCGAGCACCCAGAGTTGACGGTGATCGGGAGTTTGTTCCCAAGAAAGCGTGCTTCCGTCCGACGCCTCGAAGAAATAACGGTCATCGGGCGTGTAAAGTTTGGTTTTATCGTCGGAAAGGAACGAGCCCTCCGGCACCTTGATCTCCTCGCCCTCTTTCGTTTCCACCGTCTGCGTGGTCGCGCCGCGCCAGCCGGGAGTGTTGCGATCGTCGGTCATGTGCGTGTGCGTCGGGTCGTCGCCGCCGCCCACGTTGTAACGGGCGATATTTAGATTCAACCCGCTCTTGCCGTAGATTGCCTCCATCACCTCTTCGCGCTTCTGCATACCGCTCGAGCCCTGTCTCGTCCAGTCGCCGATTTCGGTAGCCCACCAAGAAAGAGAAAGCCCCCACCCGTCAAACTCCTGAAACGCGTTCGCAACGTCGAGATTATATTCGTTGCCGTACGACGCCGCCCACGAGGGAAGCGAGGCGATACCGCCCGCCGTCGACGCCGCAACGAGCATGACGCCCGTGGCGATCGCCGTGGCCCTCTTCCATTTCATAAACTTTTTTCGCATTTATTTTCTCCTCTTATCATTTACTTATCGAATATTAGCTTGCTGCGGATATCTCCGCATTATGTGCCGCACCGCCGGCGGAAACCCGCCGGCGGACGATTGCATTAACCTTTTACTGCCGAGAACACGATGGAACCGATAATCTTCTTCTGGAATGCCGCAAACACGATAACGATGGGAACGAGCGATACGAGCGAAGCCGCCAATGCGCGGGGCACGTACTCCATTTGTCCGCCCGCGCCGTTCAAGTCGTTTACGAGCAAGGGAAGCGTTTTCCAGTTCACGTCGCCGATGAAGAGCATGGGACCGAGGAAGTCGTTCCAGTTTCCGATGAACGACAGGATCCCTTGCGTTGCGAGCGCGGGCATGATGAGCGGAAGAATAATCGAAATAAACGTCCGCGTATAGCCTGCGCCGTCAAGACGCGCCGCCTCCGAAATACTGTCGGGAATTCCAAACAGGAACTGACGGAGAAAGAACACCGTACCGATCGATCCGAAGAATTTGGGAATGATTACGGCAAGCGGCCCGTTCGTAAGCCCCATACGACCGTATAACCAAGCCTGCGGCAACATGATTACCGCAAAGGGAATCGCCATCGTGCCGAGGAAGATAAGGAACATAACGTTCTTTCCCACGAAGTTCAGCTTTGCAAACGCATAAGCGGCAAACGCCGAAACAATAATCTGCACCAACACGACGGGGACGGTCGTTACAATGCTGTTGACAAAGCCGCGGATGATGCCGCCCTCCATCATATAGCCGCATTCTGTCCACATTTCCTTATATCCCGCAAACGTCCACTCGTGCGGGAACAGATCGCCGCTGTAAATTTCGTAGCCCGGCTTTAAGGTGGCGAGCAACATCCACAGGAACGGGAAGAGCATAATCACCGAACCGAGCGCAAGCAATACCGTTACAACGATATTCATAATCAGCTTTCTGCGGTTTATATGCTTGTTCTTTTCGCTCATCGGTTGAACTTGGGGAATATTCGTTTGACGCAAAGCTTCTTGATTTTCCATGATCAATAATCCCCCCTCATTTTTTTATCGACAAGCATCTGAATTGCCGTAAGAATAAAGATGATGATCGCAAGCACCCAGGCGCCTACGGACGCAAGCCCTAATCCGCCCGGCTGATTGAAGTAGTAGTTTACGAACGAAACCGTCGTCATGGCGTTGTTATCGATGCCGTATTTGGCAAGAATAAACGGTTCGTTAAAGATCTGCATCGCGCCCATCAAGCCCGTTACGAACAGATAAAAGATGATGGGATAGAGCGCGGGCAACGTGATTTTAATTAAAATCGTCCAGCTGTTCGCCCCGTCAATCTTCGCCGCTTCGATCTGATCGGTGGATACCGATTGCAAACCGGCGATAAACATAAGCGTTGTATAGCCTACGCCCTTCCAGATGAGCAGAAGGTTGACGACGAAGGTAATGCCGAAATCATCTTTCAGCCAATCCATGTTCGAACCGAGCAGTGCGTTTATGTAGCCATCGAGGTTAAACATGTTCTGCCATACGATCGTAACGGCAACGACGCTCATGACGCCCGGGATGTAATAGATGACGCGGAACGCCTGCACCCCTTTCATATCGCGGTTCATGGCAAGGGCAAGAAACAGCCCGATGATCATGCCCAACGGAAGTTGAAGCGCAAACTTCCAGGTGTTGCCGAACGCCTTCCAATACGTGGCCGAATCCAGCCCGCCGAAAATCGACTTGATGTTATCGAAGCCGACAAACTTCGACTCGAATAAAAGCAGCGATTTATCCCACTGGTAGAACATTGCCATAATCGACATGATGATCGGAATTGCGGTAAATACCAAAAGCCCGATCACCATGGGTGAAATATACACCCAGCCGAGAATATTTTCGGTTCGCTTTAAGCTCGCGCCCATACCCATGGGTTTTTTGGTCTTATTTCCTGCTTCGACGACGGGAACGCTCGGTACGGAACTTACGTTTTCCGCGTTCCCTGCATTTTCAACGTGATTCGCTTCCATACCCTGCTCCTTTAATTATTTTTCGTACGGTCGTAATATTGCTGCATGGTGCTCTGCGTTGCCGCCCAATCGGTAGAATTGTATTTAGCAAGCGCTTTGCCCTTGCCTTCGTTCCACATAACTTCGAGCGGGGTGTTGAATTGATCGATCCATACGCTGTCGTACGTGGAATATTCCGCGGGGAAGAAGCCGTGCTTGCCGCTGATTACGTCGAGATAAACGCCGCGGGAAGCAGGCGAATAAACGGAATCGTTCTCGGAGCTCTTATAATCCTCCTCCCAGCTTTTCAGGAGCGGAAGGGAAATTTGCGAATCTCTTACGAGTTTATTCTGCGTATAGCTGGACATGAAGGAGATCGCGATGCGCTTTGCAATGTCGCCCTTTGCCATCGAGGCGCACTTTTTGGAAACAACGTAGCCCGCCGAGGTAATGGTGCCCGCCCATTCCGTGCCGCCGTCGACCGTGGGCCAGGGCATAACCTCCCAGTTACCTTTTCCGAGACTGGGGTTATTGTTGTATTCGCCGATTTCCCACGAGCCCACGAGTCCGTAGAAGCAAACTCTGCCCGCGCTGAAATTGGAATAAGTAGCCCTCTTATAATCCGCCGCGCCGCAATCGATCAGTCTTGCCTGATATTCGATTGCCTGTTGAACCGCGCCTTCCGTAAGACTGTTTATTTTCCCGTTCGTTCTTCCTTCCGAAAGATCGATAAGCTCTCCGCCGAACGAATGAGCGAGAATTTCGATCGAGGGAACGTCGCAGGCGGCATATGTGCCCGATTCCGCGTGATCCGCTATCGTCTTGCACATCGTAAGATATTCGTTCCAGGTATAGGTTTCGGTTTCCCAATCCATTTCCCAAGGAAGTTTAAGACCCGCCTCCTTGATGTACGTTTGGTATTTTTCGACTTGCTTTCTGTTGTAACCGAGCTGTTGCGAGCTCAAATCCTTGGGGAACGCATATAAATCGTCCTCGGGATTGCCGAGCGTGCCCGTTTGGGGATTGAAGCGATACATGTTGAGCGCGGTTTCGTGAACGTCGCTTAAATCCGCATATTCCGCGCCCGCGCCGTCCGCATAGCTTTGCAAATTGGCGATCTTATCCTTATATTGCAGAATTTCGTTGGGGCGAAGGTAGAAGATATCGGGCAGAGAATCGCGCTGAACCGCCGATCCCAACTGATCCTTATAAGGACCTTCCTGTTGACCGCGGAAATTGATCTTGTACTTTACGCCCGTTTCTTCCAACAGCGTTTCTTCCATTTCCTTAAAATATTCGCGGTAAAACGCCGTTTCGTTGTTGTTGGCAAGCAAGAGTATTTCGATCGTATGCTCGGGATCTCCGCCGCACCCCGCAAGCGCTCCTACCGCCGACGCCGCCATCAAAGCTGCCGCCGCCACTGCCACTGCCTTTTTTGCTTTCATACTTTTCCTCCTGAAATTTTTCATTTTTATTTTTTATTATATTCTTACGGGTTTCCCCGTCACAGCCTTACGCCGAAAGGAACTTTGCACCCGTCAGACAGGCGCCCTCGCCCAGTGCTTCCGCATAGATGAACAGCTCGCCCTTCCATGCGTGACACCAATACAGCTCGGGGAACTCCCCGCCGTGCAACGCAGGCGCGTGATCCCAATTTACGATCAGCCTGCCCACGACTCTGCCGCCGACGACGCACGTGAGCTTCACGTTCTTTCCCTCGAATAAAATGCGTCCCTCTTTCTCTTCGTCGATACGAACACACAGCGCCGCGTGTTTTTGCACAGACAAGGGAAGCGTTACGCCCTCTCCCCTGCCCGAAATGCAAATCGTTTCGGCGTTCGTGAGCGCGCGGATTTTTACGGGCACGATGACGTTGATATGCAGAACGGTAATTTTTTCCACGTCCTGCGTCCAGACGCGTTTGCGATAAACAAGCGTAACGCGGCGGGTTTCGCCCCGTTTGATATATTTCGTCAATTCGAACGTTGCGAAATCGCACTCGCCCAGAAGCGCGCCGTCGAGATAAACGGCGACGTCGGTCTTTTCGGTCGTTTTCAGAATCAGTCGCTCGCTCTCCCGCGTTACGGGGAAGGAGTAGGCGCAAATCACGGGCTTTCTTGTGGAATTCCATTTGTCCACGCCCAAACGCACGGGGAAACGCTTCGTTTCTTGAAGTGTATCCGTACCATATTCGTCTAAAAGCTCGAAGTCGCACCGCTGTACGATCTGTTTTTTCGTAACCGCGCCGAACGAGGTTACGCCCTTTTTGCAGGAAATGCGAAGCGCGGGCGACTGCGAATCGTCGAAATTGCTGTGTCCCCATTTCTCCGCCGTCACTTTATACGCGCCGTCTTTGGAAGCGGGCAACACGATATCTCTGCCGTCCGCGTAATACGTATCCCCGTTCAAGCCCTCCGCTTCTACCTTTATGAGGTCGCAAGGGTGTTCCGCGAACAGTTCTTGCCCGACGGGGAGCTGCAAGGTATATTCCGCCGCCCCTTCGTTGATATGCAGTTCGCCGAAATTCGTATTTACCGTTACGGGAAGATTTCGCATTTGAGGAAGCTCGGCGCGATAAAAGCCCGTTATCGGTCTTTCGGAATATTCTTTTATTTCGATCGGTGCGTCCTTTGTGAGCAGGGCGATCGCCTGCGCTCTGTTTACGAAACGAACGGCAACGCCGTGCGAAACGCCGTCCTTTTCGAACAGCTCTTCCCCGCCGCCGAAATCGAGCCCCGCAAGCGGTTTATCCCCTTCCGCATAAAATACGATCTCGTTTGCCGCCGCGCGAATCGGTTCCGCCGTGGCGCGCGTGATACGGGCGGGAATTCCTATCGGCGATAAATCGTAATCGAACAGGAAGAACGGCGCGCGACCGAACGGAACCTCCGCCTCGACCGACCTGCCGCGATAAGCAAATCGAATTTTACCCGTTTCCGAAAAGTTGGGCGCGCAGACCGCCGCGCCGCCGCCTTCAAATTCCAGAACGCGCAAGCCCTCTTCCGTTGTCGTAAACGAACAACAATCGGGTACGACGCTCTCTTTGCTCGGAAGAGCGCGGGAGAGAGCCTGCCCCGCCGTCTTTAAAAACGCCGAAAACAAAACGGCTTCGAGCGCTTCCTCGCGGTAATTTCCCGCAACGTCGATGAGCGACCAGAAATCGTAGAGCGTTGCAAGAAGCGCGTCGGGCGAGCCCCAGTTGTTCACGGCTTGATAGTATTCGAAATTAACGCCCGCGACCTGATTGTACGCGCCCAACAGCTTCGCCCCGCACGAAAGCTCCCTGCGCAGCAGGAAATGATCGCGGTTGGTTTCCGAAACGAGCAAAGGCTTACCGAGCTCGGCGAACCGCAGCCCGTAGGCGTGTAACTCCTTATCGAACGCGGCGTCGAAGCTGTCGGGATAGCAGTTGAGCGTGGCGTTGAGACCGTTTGCAAATCCGCCCGCGCGCGTCACGTCGAACTGACCCGCACAGCAGAACGCGGGGATATCGCCTATCGTTTCGCGTGCGATTTCATAGAGCTTGCCTATGTATGCCTCGGGGGCGGGACAATCGAAAAAGTCCAGCTCGTTCTCGATTTGCAAAAGAATTACGCTCCCCCCGCACGGATAGGTAAACGGCGCGATCTCTTTTAAAACCGCCCGATACCACTTTTGGGTTTCGGCAAGGAAAGCGGGATCGTCGCAACGGATCGGTTTTCCCGATTCGAGCAGGCGCGCGGGAAGCGCCCCGCCGTTCCACTCCGAACAGATATAAGGGCCGGGGCGCGCGATCACGTAAATACCCGCCGCTTTTAACTCTTCGAGAAAACAGCGCACGTCGCGCTCGCCCGTAAAATCGAACGAACCATCCTCGCGCTCATGATAGTTCCAGGGAAAATATACATCTACGCAGTTATACCCCGCGCGTTTTAACTTTTCGATGCGATCCTTCCACACCGCTCTGGGCAGACGGAAATAAAAGAGAGAGCCGCATAAAAGCACTTCGTATGTTCCGTTTAATTCGACTCCGTACTTCGTTAATGCGACTTTCCTTGCATTGTTCATAAAAAAATCTCCCGTTTTCGTTGTTCGATCATAGTTTCGATTGTTTGATTTTAATTTTCACGTTTACGATTTAAATGTAATTAATTATCGTAAAATGTTTGTTTTTAACCACAAAAATAGTTTAATAACAGAGCTTTTTCTTGTCAATATAATCATTTAAAAACAGTAAAATTGTCCATAAAAAAGCCGTCTTCGGTATTTGAAATGCACCCCAAAAGTTTGACAAACTAATGGAGGTGCATATTTTTTATGAGAAAGAAAGGAACAAAGAATAACGTTACGAACTATATATGTAATGAGGACAAACTGTAACGCGGTGTGTCGAAAAAAATGGGCACAGGCGACCTAAAACCCAAGGGAGTAGCCGAACAAACGGCTACTCCCTTTTGCTTCAAGATTAAGAGATTTTTCTCACTTCTATGTCAAGAGGTACAAACTACAATAAATTTTCATCCTCGCCTCTTTCTCCACTTATTTCAAGGTCGTCCATGATGTCGTCATAACTATAATCATTTGTTTTTTCCTCATAACGGTCAACCTGTTTAGCCTCATCACGTATAGCAACCATTCTAACACAGTCATACAACCATTTTACTTTTTGCAGATTAAACTGATACATAATAACAAATCGAGGTTCTTCGATAGACATTTTTTTCTTGCGATTATAACGATAAGAAATAAGCACGCCCATCTTCTTTAAGATTTCAATACCGCTTTCTTTTGCTTTGCGCCCTATTAACCACTTTTCCCAAATGCTCGGAGAAACAAAAAACGATGTCTTCATATTGAACTTATTAATCGATTTTTGAAATTGGTGTACAAGCAACGCAAAAACGCGAGTAGTATTTAATGCGCGTTGCATATTTTGTTGGCTGGGGTGGAAGTCCTGCTTTTTGTTCAAACTTTTCCCAATACTCTTTTTTCTTCATATAAAATTGGCGTCTTTCTTCCGCCGCTTCACGGCTGATAATACTAACGCCCTTCGTACTTTTTTTCATAAATTACACTCCTCAATATCTGTCCTCTTTACAACGACCTATTAAACAAGTAGAAAAATCAGCCGACCCGCAAATCAGTCCGCGCGACAACCGACCGCAAAACGAAGAACGCCCAAAGTATTTGTTTTTTATCAAGGCGTTCATTTTTCGCCGCCAAATACGGAGTAGGCTTGTTGTTCCTAAAAGTAGCAAAGGTTTTTAATTCATTTGTAATTCCGAGTGAAAAACCCGTCGCAACACCAAAAAACGCAGCCGAAAATATTCCTTCGGCTGTGTTTTTCTATTCCATAAGGTTTTCGGATCTTATTCAAACAGAAATATCTTGCTTGAAGCCTGCGAAACCCCGCATTCCTCTACGGAAAAACGGGATATCCGAAGATATCCCGCTTAATTCGTTTTTTACGCGTTCCGCTTGATTACGCCGTAGCCCAAACGATATTCGCTTCGCAGCCCGTACGCCAATTCACATCCCAAGTGCTCGGAACCGCACTTTCCGCAATGCTCATGGTAACGGTTTGCGTCGCCGTCCACCCGCTGAACACGTTTGCGCCCAACGTCGTAACCGTTGCGGGAAGCGTAATTTGCGCAAGCGAGGTACACCCGTCGAAAGCATTTGCGCCGAATTCTTTGGCTTTCTCCGAGAAATTCAGCTGCGCCAGCTTTTCGCATCCTTTAAATGCGTTGGTACCGAAGCTGACAGCGATTCCCTGTTCTGCCGCAAGGAAGGTAACCGATTGAAGCTTTGTACAACCTTCGAAACAGCTGTTACCGACTGCGTTGAGATAGGGTTGGGCGGTAGCGATGTAATCTTGCACCTGCTTAGGCAGCGTAATTTCCGTGAGCGCAACGCAGCCCTTGAACGCAGACGCTCCGAGCGGCAAGACGCCCGAGAACCATTCCTGCTCGTCTGCTTCGAATTCGACGGTAGCGAGCTTTTCGCACCCTTCGAAGCAGCTCTCGCCGATTCCGTATTTGTAGCTGCTCGACCTGACGCGTGCGGGAATTTCGATCGATTCGAGAGAAACGCAATTCTTGAACGCAGCGTTTCCGAACCGCATTACCTCCCTGCCCTCTTCGAAAATAACCTCCCTCAGACTCGTGCAGTCCTCGAAGGCGCTTGCATCGATCATCGAAACCGACCCCGGAATGGTAATCGACTGCAATTTTTCACAGCCCTTAAACGCGTTGGCGTCGATAGACTGAATACGGCTGTGCAACACGACCTCCGTCAACTCTTTGCAATCCTGAAAGAGCGATGCTCCGACCTTCATAACAGTGTAGGGCATAGTTACCTTTGTAACCGCAGTGCCCGAAAAGGCGCCGTCGGTAATTTCCATGACCGAATCGGGAATGGTAATTTCGCCCGAAATACCGAGAGGCAGATACACCATCACCGACAAGTCGGCATTGTAGAGTATTCCGTCCACCATAACGTATTCCATACACGCATCCGAGATATGGAAAGAAGTTAACGAGTCGCATCCCATAAACACGTTTGCACCCAACGCTTCAAGCGATGCCGGCAGGGAAATTTCCGAAAGCTTTCCGCAACCCTTAAACGCATCGTCCCCAATCGTAACGAGCTTGTCGAAAATATCGACCTTTGTGAGCTCGCTGCAGTTCATAAAAACTTTATTCCCGAGCGCCGTAACGCTTTCCGGTAAACGGACTTCTTTCAATTTGACGCAATCGTAGAACACGTCGGTTCCGAACGTTTCAATCTTACTGTCCTCTCCAAAATCGATCGAAACCAAGTTTCCGCAATTTTTAAACGTCTGATTTCCGATGGCAGTCAAAGCGCTTCCGTCCTCGAACGTTACCGATTCCAGAGAGGCGCAATTTAAAAACGTAGATATTCCCATATTCCCGACGTTGCTCGGAATTACGATTTCTTTAATGCCGCTGTTCTCAAATACCGTTTTGCCCAATTGCGTCAGGCGACTGTTCTTCCCAAAAGAAACGCTCGTAAGCTTCGTCGCGCCCTTAAACACGCTGTCGCCGAGCGAAGTCAGCGATGCGGGAAGCGCAATCGACGCTTCTGCCTCGCAAGTCTTAAACGCACCGCTGAATGCCGAACCCGCAATCGAATCCAATAAGCTTCCGTCTTCAAAGGTAAAGGTTTGAAGCTTTTCGCAGTTAGCGAACGCGTTTGCTTCGATTGCCGTTACACCCTTAGGGACGTTGTTGACCGCCGCCAAATCTACGTTATTGTTAAATAAAGCGTTTGCCAGCGTCGTTAACCTGCAATTTTCTTTAAACGTTACCGACGGAACGTGCATTTGCTCCGCAGCTTTGCTTCCTCCCGCAAAGGCTTCCTTCTTAATAGCGGAAACACGGCTCGGGAAGCTGATTGCCGTATTGATACCTGTGCAGTAATAGAACGCCCGTTCGCCAATCGTAAGCGCCGAATCCCCGTCGGCAAAGGTTACCGACTTGATTCCCGTACAATATGCAAACGCATAGTCGCCGATCGTTTCCACAGCGGAGGGAATTGTAAGCGAAGTGAGGTTGATCGCGCCGAAGAACGCGCTGTGTCCGATTGCCGTAACGTTTGCGGGAATCGTAAACGATGCGTCGGCTTTGCCTAACGGATAGAGCACCAGCAAACCGTCGCGGTAAATAACGTTATCCGTAACGGTAATGCCCGCTTCCGCGCTTAAGCTTTCCGAAACCTCTGCCGTCGTAAACTTCGTGCAGCCTCTGAAACAGTTCGTCCCCGAGAAGCCCGTAAACGACTTCGGAAATACGATTTTTTCCAAATTGGTGCAACCGTCAAAGGCGCTCCCACCAAACTCTTTCAGCAATTTATTGGCGCCGAAATCCACCGATTTTAACTTTACCGCCGATTTAAAGACCTCTTTGCCGAGTTGTTTTAACCCGACGGGAAGCTTTAACTCGACGGGATTTGTACCTGTTTTAAACGCACCGGAGAACGCGCTGTCGCCCAAGGATTCCAGCTTGCTTTCCGTGTAGCTTTCGAACGTAACCGTCTGTAATTTCGCACAGCCCATAAAAGACGAGGATATTATCGTTTTTACACTGTTCGGAATTCCCGTTACACTCAAAAGTTCCGTACAATTCACGAAAGCCGTAGTGCCGATAGACTGTAACGCGCTGTTTTCTTCGAACGTAATCTCCGTCAGCTGCTTACACGTACCGAATGCTTTCGGCCCTTCGATTGCCTGAACGCTCTTCGGAATATGGATTTTCGTAATACCCGAATCGCAGAATGCCAAGGTCGGAATCGCCGTAATTTTACAGTCGCTTTCAAAAATAACCTCTTTGATGTTCGAGGAGCTCTGGAACGCGCCGCTCGCTAACTTCTCGACTGTATTCGGAACCGTAAGTACGATCGCCGCTTTCGCCGACGATACCTTTGTAATATTTGCAAATCCTATGCCGATATCCTTGATAGCCGTTCCCTCCTCGAATACGACCGACTTCAAGCCGGTGCAACCGGAGAAAATTTTGTCGCCGATTTTCGTAACGCTCTTGGGAATGACGAACGAGGAAAGCGCGGTACATTTGGAAAATGCCAAGTTATCGATCGTTGTTAAACGGGAGGGCTCCGCCGTTGCTTCCGCACCTTCGTCCCCTTCCGCCGTCGTCGCCTCGCCGCTTGCCGCCGTCTTTACGCCTTCGAACAGGACGGATGTTAACCCCGTACACCCGACAAACGCATTTCTTCCGATAGAAACCGTACGCGCGGGAATCGTAATCGTTTCGAGATAAGTACAATTCTGGAATGCGTACGAATTGGTTCCTACCGCGCCGATTTTTAAGTTCTCCGTACCCGCCTCAAAGGTAACGGTGCGCAATTGCGTGGTCTTAGGTGAAACCGCTCCTGTTCCAAGGGAGCCGAATGCATAATCTGCAATTTCGGTAACTTCCCCCGGAATAATAACGTTCTGAATCGTCGTAGGAGCGAAAATCAGTTTCTTTCCGTCCTTACTGTACAGAATATTGTCAATAGTTTTAAAAGTTTGATTCTCTTCGGCAACCGTAAACGACGTGAATGCCGTACTCCTAAACGCATCCGACGCAATGCTCTTGACATTAGCCCCAAGATTAATTGTCGTAAATTCAACACAATGAGAAAACGCAAGACTGCCGATGGATTCCAACAAAGAGCCTTCTTCGAAGCGCATCACTTTAAGGTGAGATGCGACCGCTGCGGTTCCGCCTCCGGCAAACGCGCTTTTACCAATCGTCTTTACGCTCGCCGGCACCGTAAATTCCGTGAAACCGCCCACTTGACTGAATACCGTATCGCCAATCGTTATCAGCGTATCGGGCAGCTTCGGCGCCGCCATTTTGTAGTTGCCGCTGAAGGTAGCCTGCTTCAAAACCGTCATCCCTTGGGGTAAAACGATATCAAGCAAATTCTCGCAACGCGAGAATACCTGCGTTCCCCAATCCTCGCCCGTCATGTAGCTACCCTCGGCAAACACAACGTGCTCTACGCTTTTACACCCGCTGAACGCGGAAGTTCCAAGCTTCTTTACGGTTGCAGGAACGGTAATCGTGCCCGTGAAATTACAGTAATAAAACGCCTTTTCTCCGATCTCCTCCAACACGCTGCCGTCGCCGAAACTAAGCGTTCCGTTGAGTTTGTTGGTAGAGCCCATGGCAAACGCCGAATCGCCGATTTTCTTTACGCTTGCCGGAATTGCAAGCTCCCGATTTTCCAGCGCCGCACCGTAAGTTAAGCCTGTGCTTGCAAATGCGGAATCGCCGATAATTTCCAGCTTCGAGCCCGCCTCGAAGTTCAACGTCGCTAAAAACTTGCAGCCTTTAAACGCGTTTTCTCCGATTTTCGTTACGCTCGCGGGAATCGTAACGCTCGTAACCTCTTCGTACCCCTCGAAGATGCCGTTACCGATAACCTCGATCTTATCGGCAAAGACGATATCTTTCGAACGTACTCTGGGATAGAACAATAATTCCGTTCTGTCGCGATTGTAGAGAATACCGTTATCATCCGAAAAATTGGAATTTTCGGGGTCTACGGTGATCGTGTCCAGATATGTACAGCCCGAGAAAACGCCTAAATTAAATGCTTTTACATTTTTCGAAAGCCGTACGCTTGTCAACGCGTCGCACAGGTTAAACACGCCCGACCCGAACGTCAGTTCGGAATCTCCGCCCGCAAATATAATCGTTCTGAGCGAAGTGCAACCTTCGAACGCATTGTTTTTCACCGTATGCAGGCTTGCAGGGAACGACAGATCCCTGAATCCGCTACACATATAAAACGCTTTTTCGCCGATTTCGGCAACGCGGCAGGTCTCCTCGAACGTAACCGTGCGCAAAGACAGGCACCCCGAAAAAGCCGATGCGCCGATCGTCAAGTCTTCTACGGCGTTGCCTTGGAATACAATCGACCTCAAGCTTGCATTGTTGAAGAACGCACTTGCTCCGATCGAAGTTACATAACCGGGGATATTTACCTGCGTCAGTTTCATGTTGTTATAGAACGCACCGTCGCCGATTGCCGTAACGCCTACGGGAACGGTAATTCTGCCGCTCGTGCCTGCGGGCGCATAGATGAGTACAGACCCGTCTGCCGAACAAAGCATTCCGTCTACGGACGAATAATACTGATTGCCCGCCTCTACATGAATGGCTTTCAGCGAAGTACAACTGTCGAAGGTGTTCGTTTCGAATTTTCCCGTGCGCGCAGGAAGCGTAATGCTCGTAAGCGCAATACAGGAATTAAACGCTTTCTCCGAAATCGTCAATTCGCCCGTGCCGCCCGCCGTAAATTCTACCGACGACAGATTCCTGCAATTATAGAAAGCGTTCATTTCAATGCTCGTAACGCTCGTGGGAATGGTTACCGAGGTGATTTTCGTGCCCGAAAACGCCTTCATGGGGATCGTCGTAACGCCGTCCGGAATGACGAAATCGCCCGTCATCGCCGCCGGCACGTACGAAATCTCCGTCGCCGCCGTAACGTCGTTATAGGCAAAGATAACCCCCCCCTCGGACCAATACGTCCGTTGGGTATTACCGTCTACTTTGTAAATATCCACCGTTTGCAGCGCGGTGCACTTGCTGAACGCCGTGTTCGTTTCGATAATCTTAACCGTATCGGGAATCGCGATATGGATCAGACTCTTGCAGGACTCGAACGCATAACCTTCCACGACGGTTACAGGCTTTCCGTTGTACGTTTCGGGGATCGTTATGCTCGTCAACGAGCCGATATTCGTTCCCTTCTTCACCGAATACGTTCCGTCCGCCAACGGCAGAAACTCGAATACGTCGTTGATCCAGTTCGCGTAGATTTCCGCGTCCCGCGCCATATCCCAGCGCGCCACGCCCTTTCCTTCCGCGTCCGTCAGGCGGATTCCTTGTCCCCCCTGCTGCGTATACCACCCGTCGAACGCATCCGTCGCGCTCGACGCCGTCGGCACCGCAAATTTAAAGTCGCTCGTGTGGTATACCACCTCCGCGCTCGTCGCATCCAGTATTCCGCCCTCCGCGTTCAACGCCGCCTTGTACGTCTTCGGCGTATAGTACGCGTACAGTACGATCTCTCCCGTTCCGCGGAACGTGTCGTCCTCATACTTCTTTCCGTTGCTGTCCGCTCCTCCGGGTACGTTGTACCAGCCTTCGAAGTCGTATCCCGCTTTCGTTACTTCTGGCGGCGTCATCGGATCTCCTACCGCCTTGTACTGCTCTTCGCTGCCCGCTCCGCCGTTGCTGTAATAGTACACCCTGTGCGCGTATACCTCGATACTCGCTTCCACCGAGACGTTCGCTCCGTCCGTGTATCTCACGCCGATCACGTTCGTTCCCGCTCGCTCTAACCGCACTTCCGCTTCGCTGCTTCCGTCCGTTACTTTCGTCTGCACTCTCCCGTTCACAGACACTTCGTACTCCGTCGCTCCGATCGCAAGCGTCCAGCTCACCTTCCCTCCGGCGTATCTCAGCCTCTCGCTCATCGCGTTGCTCCGTACGGTGATCTCCGTCCACGACGACACGTTGCTTCCCTTGATCGCGCGTACCGCGATCACGTGGTCTCTGTCCTGCGTCAGGTTGTACGCGCTCAAATCAAACTCGTTCCTGCCCGCGCTCACACCATTCGCGTCGTTCACCCGCACTTCGTATGTCGCTCCCGACACCGCCTTCCACGTCAGAATTTCGCCTACGATCTTCAGTTCCGTTGGCTTCGCCACGCTCGTCTTTTCGTACTTCACGCTCGTTGCTTCCGGCGAGATATATCCCTCCGTTTCTGGATACACGCTTACCTCGATCTCTCCCGCGTCGTACTCCGCAAGACTGTAGCTCGTCTTCGTTCCTACGTCGATCCTCTTTCCGTTCACCACTACGATATACCGCACTGCTGCCGCCACGCCGTCCCAGCTCACCGTATCCGTTGCGCTGTCCGTATACAGCCGCTCGATTTTTTGCAATACCTTGCTGTACTCGTAGCTGCTCGCTTCCCCCGTAGCGTAGCCTTCCGCCGTAGCTACGACCGTAAACTTTATCCTTCCGTCCGCCTTCGGCGTACAGTTCGCAAAGTTATAGCTCGTCGCCGTTCCGTTGTCGAATTCGCTATGCTTGTGGTGCGCATTCCCGCACTCCACCGTGATGATATAGTGCTCCGCCTTCTCCACTGCGCCGTACAACAGCGTCGTCCCCTCGACCACTGAGTAGCCCGACACCTTGCTCAACGCCTTATTCTTATAATAGATCTCGCTCTCCGCATTGTTCGCGCTTGCCGACGCTATCGCCGTTACCCGCACGACGTAATCCCCTGCCGCCTGCTTCCCGAACTCGAAGTTGACCGACAGGCTTCCGCTCGTGTTCAACAGCTCCTTCCCGCTCGCGTCCGTTACTACCACCCGGTATCCCGTCGCTCCGCTCACGCCGTCCCACACGATCCTGTTCGGCTCGATCCTTACTACCGGCGCGTCCAGCTTCCGGCTCCCCGCCTCCTTCCACACCGCGTACAGCGTCGTGTCCTCCGTGAGCACTCCGCCCGTGTAAAGGTACGACAGCTTCTTCGCATCGTTATATTGGCTCACCCACCAGCCCTTGAATTCGTAGCCTTCACGCTCCGCCTCGGGCATTTCGTACAACTTTCCGCCGACCGTCGTCCTGCTTGCCACGCTTTCCGCATTTTCGTAGTTCAAATCAAAGTTCACCACGTACTCCGCCGCGCCCGTGTTCTGCACCCAGTACGCGTACAGCGTCGTGTCCCCCGTGATGATATCCGATCCGAAGATGAACGGCTTCGTGTACTCCGCATCCGCATACCAGCCGATAAACGTATATCCGTCCTTCACGCTCTCTTCCGGACGCGCGAGCGTTTTGCCGTTGATCACTCGCACCGACGCTATCTCGCTCCCACCGTTCTCTTCAAACTCCACCCGATACGCAGTGCGCTTTAAAAATCGCATCTCGGAGTTGTTGTAGTTCAAAGTGAGTACGTCCGCCTTCATCTCCGCTTCGAGCTCTTCCTTCTTCCCGAATTTCAGCGTAAGCTTCCCTTCATCCAGCGTATACGTCCCCGCGCGGTTCGTTCCGTCTACGTAAAACGTAAACTTCTCCCCTTCGCTCAGCGTTACGAGATATTCCTCCCCGTCCCACTCGTAGTAGTACACGCCGTACTCGCTGCCGTCCGACGTCTTCTTCGCCGTACACGACACGCCCACCGCCAGCGTTGCCGCCGATAAAGCCGATATCACCGCTATTGCGAGCTTTTTCCGCTTTCTCATACTCTACACCTCCGTCTTTCCACACATTTTTCGAAAATTAGGATACTTTTTGGATTATATTTTGATTAATTTTATCATTTATACAATTTTATGTCAAATAAATATCTTATTTTTATCTATTTGATTTACTAATACCATGTATAAGCTGTACTTATAGATAAAATTTAAAAATGGCAATAATTAAAAATATTTAATAAGTCGATACAATAAAACCGCCCATTTTGGACGGTATAATGATTTATCGAATGAACAAAAAGACCGCCGTTTCCCCATTGGAACGCGAGGAAACGGCGGTACCGTTTTAACTTATTTTAAAACATTATTTATCAATTGTATTTGGTATGCGATTTGAATATCAGCGCCATGATAAAGGAAAAGACGACAGCTGCCGAAACGCCCGCGCTGGCTGCCGCCAATGCACCCGTGAGCGCCTGAAACAGCCCCTCCTGCGCACCGCGCATCGCGCCGTTGGCAAGCAGATAGCCGAAGCCCGAAATAGGCACCGTTGCGCCTGCGCCGGCAAACTCCACAAGCGGCTGATAGACGCCGAGCGCCGTCAGCACGATTCCGCCCAGCATAAACAATACGAGAATCTTGCCCGCAGTCAAATCGGTAAAATTGATGATGAGCTGCGCAAATGCGCATATCAGCCCTCCTACCGCAAACGCCTTTACAAACGCCAGAATTATTTCAAGAATCATTATTTTGCCTCCCGTTCGAGCACGACCGCGTGTGCAATGCAGGGGATACTTTCACCCTGCCCCGAAGTAACGGTGGAGAGCAACGCACCCGTCGCCACGAACAATATCCGTTTTAAACTGCCCGTCATCATTTTTGAATGAAAGTAAGAATTGAGCACGACGGCAGAACACCCTGCGCCGCTTCCGCCTTGAAATTCGTCCTCGATAACGTTATAGATGATTTCTCCGCAATCGACGTGATTGGCGGAAATATCGAAGCCCTTTTCCCAACACAGATCCTTTAAAATCCGACTCCCCAATGCACCCAAATCGCCCGTAACGATTAAATCGTATGCGGACGCCTCTTCGCCCGTCGTACGGAAATGCGTGAGTATGGTGTCTGCCGCCGCGGGGGAAGATGTCAATAAAACACCATAGGGGTTTAAAAAATTTTCTGCCGATGCGATCGAAGGGCGCGTTGTATCGCGCCCCGCCTTAATCACGCCGTTTCCGACCCGTTTTCCACCCTTCGCAACTCCGAAATATACTCTTCCGCCAAGCTCAGCGAATCCCGAAATTTCAAGCTGAGTTCAATCTCTCCGCCCTCGTGAATACAGACGTTTTCCACAAGCTCGCATACGACGTCGCGGGTCAGCTCCCGAAGTCCGCGGTATTTTTTAAAAGTCGCAATAAATTCGTTCTCTTTCCCTATGCCGCGTTCGAAATTTTCCCGTTCCGTCTTGATGCGTTCAATTGCGGTCGCCGCCTGCGCCGCCTCTCTTTCGTACTTTTCCTTTAACGCGAAATACTGCTCGCGCGATAAAATACCGCTTTTATAATCGGGGTATAGATCAAGAAGCAGTGCGTTTGCTTTGGAAAGCGCCCCCTCGCTTCGCGCAAGCTCCTCGGAAAGCCGTTTGGACGTCCCGCTCTTTGTTTGCTCTACCTTGACCCTTTCGAGCAGGCGGTCGAAATCGACCGCAAGGCGGATATACCCGTTCAGTGCGGCGAGCACCGCTTCCTCCACCGCATCGGCACGAATCGCATGTTTTGTGCACGCCTTGCTGTGCAGTTTTTTATAGGTGGAACAGCAATAATACTCGTACGTCCGGTACGGCTGCTTTACCGTGCGTTTCTGCATGGCGCGCCCGCAGTCGGCGCACTTCAAAAAGCCAGACAGCACGGAAAGCTTGCCCCCGCCCGCTCCCGTACGCGTATCCCGCCGAAGAAGCGAACGCACCTTTTCGAAGTCCTCATGAGAAACGATTGCCTCGTGCGTACCCTTCACGACGATCCGTTTTTCCGCCGCCACGGGCTTTGCGACGTGAACTTTATAGCTGACGATTTCGTTCTTTTTCTGCACGAGATTTCCAAGATAAAGCTCGTTCGTAAGAATGCGCCGCACCGTGGAGTCCGACCAAAGCCGACCCTTGAAAGAACGGCACAGCCCTTTCTGCGCCCTGTATGCCGAGGGATTGGGCACGCCTGCTTCATTGAGCTCGCGCGCAATGCCGAGAATGCTGTACCCCTCCAAAAATTTCCGAAAGATCCGCCGCACGCAATCAGCCGCCTCTTCGTCGACGACGAGCTTATTGTGATCGGTTTCGTCCTTTCGATATCCGTACGCCGCAAACGAGCCGATAAACTTGCCCTGCCGTCTCCGCACATCGAGCGCCGAGCGCACTTTCATGGAAATATCGCGGCAGTACTCGTCGTTCATAATATTCTTGAAGGGAACGAGAACGTTGTTTACCGAGGACGGATCGCGCACGCTGTCGATCTGGTCGTTGACAGCGATAAACCGTACCCGAAACAGCGGGAACACCGTTTCGAGATACTTGCCTGCCTCCACGTAATTCCTGCCGAACCGCGACAAGTCCTTCACGATAACGCAATTGATTTTTTTCGCCGTAATATCGGCAAGCATTCTTTGAAAGGACGGGCGGTCGAAGTCTGTGCCGCTCCACCCGTCGTCAATATAGAAATCGCACGGAAGAATATCGGGACGTTCGTTCAGAAAGTGCTCCAGAATTGCGCGCTGCGAGCCCACGCTCTCGCTTTCGAGCCTGTCGCCGTCCTCCCGCGAAAGACGAATATACAGCCCCGCCCGCCACTCGTTGAGAATCGCGGGAAAAGCTGTATTTACCGTTTGATATTTACTTGTTCTTGCCATATTTTTTACGAACGCAGGCGCTTTAACACGCGTTTATTATAGCTTACGCGCGGCTTTTTGGCAAACATTTTACTGCATTCTCCTTATGAGAATTTTTGCCAGCGCCTCCTCTGCCGTCGGCGCGGACGCTTCCTTGGAAAATTTCACCGAAACAGTGTATTTCCCGCTCTGAACGCTGAACATGCACCCTCCTGTCTGCTTTGATTTTTCCCGATTCGGCAACCGTCTATACTTTAAATATATAGAAAAATACGGACCTCCGCGAGATCCGTATTTCGATTTTGTTTTGGATTACTGCGTTTTATTCGCCTTGCGCTTTAATAAACGCTGCTCTTTGGCGTACTCGACGTCGCGGTCTACCTGCTCGGCACGCAAATCGATCACTCCCTTGGCTACTTCGTACGTCGATTCGTCGTACACCTGCAGTTCGCTCATCTTAAAGCGTACCTTCACGCCCTCTTCCTGCGCCGCCTTCTTGCGGAGCGTGCGCAGCTGCTCTCCTTCCGTCGTGTACTGCATCGTCGGGAAGCCCTTCTTGATGCACAGCTTTACGAACTGCTTTGCCTTGCACTTGAAGGTGATCGCAAACTTCCCTTCGCTTTCCACCGTTTCGGACTTCGCCAGAATATACTTTTCCACTTGGTCGAACAGCTTCTGATAGTTCTTCGGCATCAACGCGTACGCCTCGCGCAAAGTCAACCGTTCCGCAGGTTCAACTTCGGGGCGAGCCACAGCCGCCTCGTTGTTGATATACACCGTTTTGTTTACGTTCTCCTTGTTCATCAGCGCGTCGAGCATTTCGCCGTGCTTTTCCAAAATATCGCGCAAGCCGTCGTCCGTCTGCACGATCGTCTGCGAAGAAGGATTCGTTTCGCGTTCGCTAAGCTGCATCATCA
>Ga0073908_1002765_pt1 | contig 20141 bp, 18 predicted proteins | sample MucameincwithD2O_FD_65484 | JGI IMG/M metagenome (GOLD analysis project Ga0073908, IMG submission 65484) | Mouse cecum microbial communities from Vienna, Austria - Mucus amended microcosms incubated with D2O | ecosystem: Host-associated > Mammals > Digestive system > Large intestine > Cecum...
TACATTCTATCGCTGACACGGCCTGGAAAAACGGACAATCCCCTCTTAAAGCTATATTGGCGCTCGTCTAAACTGACGGGCTAATTCTTCGTATCCTTTGTTCTCGCTGAATAGTTACTTGTTACAATAGTTCGTTAGGTTTTGAATTAACAGATAGAATTAGGTCAAGCCCTCCCAATCCATTATATTAAGGGCTCCTACATCCTGAAAAAAATGAATCAGAACGAACTTGACCAATATTTAGATTTAATACAACGGTATCGTTAGCAGTTTGGTCGCAGGTTCGACTGGCTATCCTTTAATGCCAACTTAGCAACATCCCAGATAGGCAGTCGTAAGTGCTATGCCACAATATTTTCCTCATGCAATGATTTATTTCAATGTTAGGCATTGAACCGAATCCAGAAATAAATCGAAAACTATGGGAAGAGGAAATTAAATCTGCGGCAATCGTTGCATAAGTGTTAAGGAAATGTTTAACGAACTATTGATGATATATACACTTCAATTGATGCTTATAAAAAAGCGGTGGAGAGCATAAAAAAATTCCGTCCACCGCTTTTTCATTGTTTATCCTAAATCCAATCTTTCTACTTTACAGCTGCAATAGCTTTATCATAGTCTGGTTCTTGTGTAATTTCAGGTACCAATTCCGTCCAGGCAATCTTTCCATCCTTGCCGATAACCACTACCGAACGCGCCAACAGACCGGCAAGCGGTCCGTCCGCCATACGTACCCCGTAATTTTCATCAAAATCGGAAAAACGGAAATCAGACAAAGGAATCACATTCTCAATACCTTCCGTTGTACAGAAACGTGCATGTGCGAAAGGCAAATCCTTGGAGATTGCCAGCACCACGGTATCAGACAGACCGGCAGCCAGTTTATTGAACTTACGTACAGAAGTAGCGCACACACCAGTGTCAAGGCTGGGGAAAATATTCAAGATAACATTCTTCCCGTTCAGTTCCTTCAAAGAGAATGAAGACAAATCTGTTTTTACCAATTCGAAATCGGGGGCAACAGAGCCCACCTTTATAAATTCACCGATAACCTTTACCGGTTGTCCTTTAAATTTTGTTGTAGCCATAGTTTTATCAAATTATATGTATACACAACAAATTACATACAGAAAAAGTTCATCCGAAGCATGTCAAAAGGAATCCCGCCTGTGACATTTTCGTCTAGCCGAATTGCTCAATATCGTCTCAGAAAACGAAACATCGTAGTCCGTGACACTCCCATCTGCCGGGCAAGTTCGGCACACGACTCTCCTCTTTGGTGCTCCCTCACAAGTTTCCTCTTGTTCGCATAGAGTATCTTCATTTTGGGCGTGTCTCCTTTCTTCCTGCCCAGATGCTTTCCCTCCTTCCTCCGTCGTTCCAGCGCTTCTTTGGTACGCATGGAAATCAGATTACGCTCTATCTCGGCCATCAGTCCAAAAGCAAAGCCCAGCACTTTGCTATTGATGTCATTCTGAAATACATACCCCTCTTTGGTACTGTACAACACCACTCCCCTTTTGATGCAAGAGTTAAGAATGGTCATTATCTCCAGCAGTGTCCGACTAAGCCGTGAGATCTCCGTTATAATCAAGGAGTCTCCCGGTTTCATCCGGTCCAACAAGCCCGCCAGTTTACGCTCTTTGCTACTCACTTTTCCGCTGACCGTCTCCATGTACCATCTGTCGATGCTCAACCCATTCTTTTCCGCGAATCGTATAATTTCCTCGCGCTGATTCTCTAGAAACTGTTTTTCTGTACTTACTCTTAAATAAGCTACTACTGCCATAATTGATAAACGTTTATTGGTTATTATTCACCACCAAAGAACGGTTATTCAAGCAAGAGTGGCAACACACAACTATGACTCTATATCACAGAGAATCACATTATGAACATCCCCCGAAGTCAAGAAAGACTTCTCGGTAAGCATCTCAAATATGCCTACAAACAAAAAAAACAGCCCCACTGAAGCTGTTTTCTAAAATTAGTTCATAAAAAATTGATACTATGTAGATTTCATCGTATACTCTTCTTCATTTCATCCACAATGTATCTCACATCCTCCTCCGTCACGTAAGGACCACTCGGCAAGCAAAGACCACACTTAAACAAACTCTCACTGACACCATTTACATAAGAAGGACTCTGAGCATAAACCGGTTGAAGATGCATAGGCTTCCATAAGGGACGGCTCTCGATACCGGCTCTGTCCAAGCAAATACGCATGGCTTCCACATTACGATTGGGTTCACAAGAAGTATGGGCGCTAACCGACTCATGCGTAACACCCGCAGCACCACCTACGGCACCTTTCACAGTCTCACGGTAGGCATCCTCCTCATCCCTCACATGCAGATTCTCGTCAAGCAGTACCGTGTTCAACCAATAATTGCTGTCATAACACTCCGAAGGATTCTCATGAAGCGTGATTCCCTCCACATCAGCCAACAGCTCACGATACAGACCGCACAGATGCTTATGGTGTGCTATGTGCTCATCCACCACCGTCATCTGACCGCGACCGATACCGGCACAAATGTTACTCATCCGATAGTTATAGCCTATACGCTCGTGCTGGTAGTAGGGATAGGACTCACGGGCCTGGGTGGCATAGAACATAATCTCTTTCTTGACATCCTCATCTGGGCAAATCAAAGCACCGCCACCGCTGGTCGTTATCATCTTGTTGCCATTGAAGGAAAGCACGCCATATCTGCCAAAAGTTCCGAGGACTTGCCCGTCAAACTTGCTGCCAAAGCCTTCGGCGGCATCCTCTATAACCGGAATATCATATTTATCTGCCACCGACATGATTTGATCTATCTTGTAAGGCATTCCATATAAAGCCACCGGAACAATCGCTTTGGGTTTCCGACCCGTCTTATTGATACGGTCTTGAATCGCTGCCTCCAAAAGTACAGGATCCATATTCCAGGTATCCTCCTCGCTGTCCACAAATACGGGTGTAGCACCGAGATACGTCACTGGATGACTTGAGGCACAAAATGTAAAACTCTGTACTATCACTTCATCACCCTGCCCCACTCCACAGGCCAGCAGAGCCAGGTGCACCGCTGCCGTACCGGCACTCAATGCGACCACTTTCTTGTTCTGACCAACAAAATGTTCCAGTTCCTGCTCAAAGGCATTCACGTTCGGACCGAGTGGAACCACCCAATTTGTGTCAAAGGCTTCCTGTATGAAGCCCATCTCCTTGCCGCTCATATGAGCAAGGCAAAGATAAATTCTCTTATCCATAAAATTACGTGATTTACAAAACTATATTCTTGATAATCTTACACCTATTCCCTACAGCCAACACACCATCCGGAATATCCTTTGTAACAACGGAACCGGCACCTATAATACTCCACTTCCCTATCTTAACACCCGGAATAACAACACTGCCGGCACCAATCCATGTCCCCTCGCCAACTTGCACATTGCCACAAAGCGTACAATGGGGAGAAATATGCACATAATCAGCAATCAGACATTCATGATCCACCGAAGCACCGGTATTGATAATACAATGGCTGCCAATACAAGCATCCGACTGCACAATTGCTCCCTGCATAACTACCGAGCCTTCTCTTATCTCAGCTTCTTCAGATATAATTGCAGAAGAATGAAAAGCCTTGCCATATTCCACCTTCAACTCCTTGGCAATCTTCCTGCGAATGCCATTATTCCCGATACTGATTATCAATGGTCCGCAGACCTTCGACGGGCGTAATACGGGATAGTCAAAAAGATGATGGACTTTCTCATTATCATCAAATAATGCTTCAATCGGTTCATGATTAGCACGTAATATATCAATGATCACTTTGGCATGACCACTGGCACCATATAAATACATTTTCTGATATTAGTTATTTCCAGTAAAAACTTCCATCGTAGCCGAAGTATCAGAGCTGATACCTTCCCTTATAAATACCTTTCTTATCGTCATAAAAACAATTTTCAAATCAAGTAGAAAAGAACAATGATCTACATACCACACATCCAATTCAAATTTCTTAGACCAAGAAATGGTGTTGCGCCCATTTACCTGAGCCCAGCCCGTAATCCCCGGACGGACTTCATGACGACGGGCTTGCTCTTTACTATAAAGCGGTAAGTATTGAGGCAATAAAGGACGGGGACCTATCAAAGCCATATTTCCTTTCAAGACATTAAGTAATTGTGGAAGCTCATCAATCGAAGTAGAACGTACAAAACTTCCAACTTTTGTCAAACGTACGGCATCTGGCAACAAATTACCCTCCGCATCCCGTTCATCCGTCATGGTTTTAAACTTTATAACCCGAAAGATTTTTCCATCCTTTCCCGGACGCTCCTGAGTAAAGAATACTCCGGCACCCTTATTGGCAAAATACAACCAAAGGGCAACGAGAAGCAGTATCGGCCAAATCAAAGCCAACACACAAAACACGAGAATGAAGTCAATCACCCTCTTAAAAAAATGAGAATACATGGTCAAAAAAATAAGATTGTGTGCGAAAGATTACCCCAAATTATCTGCTATATCATGAGATACTAAATCTTGTTTTTCGTCAACATAATCCTTCAATAAGGAGATTATATCATTGTCTTTGAGGGTAATCAAACCTTGTGGTCCTCGTTTGGGATAGATATATAAAAAAGTAATCTCTTCTCTTTGTTTATGAACTAAATAAATAAGTCTGAAACCATCTTTTTTACTTAGCTTCTGTCCGCTATTGGGCACTCTAAATTTGATAATAGTAAAATTATCTTCATTAAGCACCATGTCCCGATTTATGCGAATTTCCTCTATAGATTTATCCTTAAATGAGTTACATATATCTTTCACAACACTGCCATAACCTTCTTTGGGCTTAGAACAAAGCTTTGTTAGGGCATTTCGAAATGCCTGAATGGAATAAAAAACAAGCACAACAATTATAAGCTATTGATTAAACCAACCAAATTCCTATAATCATTATTTTGAGGAAGTGAAACAATAAATATTCTAATATCATTCCCTATCTCCTGCAAATCATCAATGCCATTTTTAAAATTCTTCAAATCGGTTTTTATACCGGAATAAAAATGGGATGTTCGATAAGTTGTATATAATCCAATCAGATTCCGAATTAGCTTTTTATACATATCAGCTATCTGAGAATAGTCTTCTTTTGTTAATTGAGAGAAATTATCATGAATCAAATCATAAAGTTCAGTTATAGATTTATTCAAACTACGTATGTTTTTCTGAATATCTAAAATTATATCCAAATAAGTATCAATAGCCTTATCCATAGCCTTTTTATTCATTGCCGATTCCGTTTGAATAGCAACAATATTATCTTTAATGACTTCAACACAACACATTATATATCTTCCCTTTCTAATTACCAATTAGATTTTGTTAAATAATTGATTTTGCAAATATAACAATAGACTATAAATAGTCAATATAAATACCGGCAAAACATTGATTATTTAACCTTTTGCTATATTATTGGTTATCAACAATGATTTTTATACAAAAGAAATCACTTCCTCTAAAAAAGAAACAAATTTATCCGCCAACAATTTCCTTGAGAAATTAGCTTCTGCAAATGCCCGAGCTCTTTGCCCACACTCTGCTCTGTATGTATCATCGTCCAATAAAGAAATCAAGCCTTCGGCAAAAGCATTTGCATCCTTAGAAGGAACAACAATCCCTAACTTATTTTCTTGAATCATATCAGCAAGCCAACCTGGATAATTGTTTAAGACAGCCAATCCTGAAGATATATAATCAAAAAACTTATTAGGTGAAGTTCCATAGTAAAAAGCCGGGACATCAGCTAATACCATCAAACCCAAATCTGCTGATGCAACAACTTTATTTAGTTCCTTCTTAGGCATCGGATTATAAAAACGACAATTATCCAATTGCTCTTTTCGAGCTCGTTCCATCAAATGCGGTTTCATTTTACCGTCTCCTATAAATGCCAACACAATATCCGTCCGTTGCTTTGCCTTCAGCACTGCAGCAGCATCCAACACTGCGTCCAAACCATTAGCAATTCCATGTGCACCAGTAAAAACCGCCACTTTATCTGTTTTGGAAATGCCCTCCAACGAAAGATTATCACGTGAAGATGGCTTGAATATCTCCAAATCACACCCGTTCGGAATCATCGAAATACGCTTGCCCGACTGGCTCCTTCTTTTAATTCCTTCACAAATTCCAGGAGAAAGACCAACACAAGCATCCGCGCAATGATAACTCAACCACTCCAAAATATTCATCCCCCACAATAAAAAAGGATTCTTCAGACCTAAGGCCTTAGGTAATTCAGGCCACAAGTCACGAACTTCAAAAATAAATTTTTTCTTCCGGAACAACTTCATTACTATGCCTGGAATACCGGCTGTCAAAGGAGTAGAAGTCGCAAACAACAAATCATAATCTTCTTTCAATGCTATTTGAATACCCTTCCATCCAAACTTCACGAAAGTCCATGCCCTTTTGGCGATGCCATCCTTATTAGAGTAAGGCAAAGCTATCTGAATCACATCTATACCATCGACCATTCCTCTATGAACATTTTTCATCGTTGTGTTCGGCAAATCCAGCTTGGCCGTTTCACCACAAACCACGCAAACAGAATGACCTCTGGCAACCAGATGTTTTGCCAATTCATAAGAACGTGTCCCCCCCGCTTGGGTGGGAATGGTAAAATGTTGATGGAAATAAAGTACTCTCATCTTATATAAATTGAAGGATTGTTTTTATCGAGCTATTTTTAGTCTGAAATTCGATTTGCCTACATTTAGTCGTTTGACCATAATAATTAGAACATAATTGTTCTGTATCAATAGTTTCACCGTTTGATTCCAAACTAAGATTATCCTTATTTGTATGCCATAATTGACGCATATTCATATTTTTGGGGTTACCATCTATACAATCTTCTATCTCCCACTTACATGTGTTTTTCCATTTTACAATCTTTCTATAATGTTTTATTTCCTTATTCAGATAAGTAAAACAAGAAACTTTTCCTTCAAATATGTAAGCATCCTCTGTTTCTTTCAACGAACTCCACTCTGCTTGCGACCAATTATACCAAATAAATCGATCTCCTTTCAACATTTGATCATGTCCTTCAAGCATTATTGTATTATGAGATTCCGTACCCATAAAATATCGAAGTAACTTCTCTGTTGTATTGTATTTATAACTCCCCCCATCAAACAAACAATTCTCTCCCTGATACCAAATATCCAAATGCAGATTATCCGCATGCGCAGGTCGGTCCTTATATCTTCCACATCTGATAAAAGAAAAAGTATCCTTTTCACGAATACAATAATATCCTCCCTTATCAAAAGAAATGCAACCAAACTGTTTTTTTATTGGTGGATACATCTGTCGGTTTGCTTTCCACTCGCACAAATACCATTCTCTATCCTCATATTGCCGATCATACAAATGTTCGGAAGTAAGCAAATAATGTAACGCATCGAGTTGAGGGTGATAATCACGATAATCGCAATCATTAAGTTTAAAAAACAAAGCTCCATCATTTGAGCCATAATTGGGTAACCGACCGGTCAAATCATCCTGGCACTGATACAAAAAATTCACAGACTGATAAGCACGTTTATATACTTCTTCACAGAACCGCTCCCCATTTCTGTCTGCCAGAGTAATGGCCCATGTCAAAAGCTGAACCACTACCCGATGATAATTCATACTGAATTGCAGATAAGTACCATCTTCTGCCACCTGGTATTTTATCTCCTGCTCAAACCATTTTTTCCCTTTCTTTTTCCACTCTCCAGATTCTGGAAATTGAGGAAATAACAGACCTATCAGATACAACGCCAACGTTTCCGTTATTGCATGATTATTACGCACTGCAATCCGGGAAAAATTTATATTTGCACATACATGCTTTATTTGCCAATAAACAGACTGGATGATTAACCTAAAAACATCTTCCGTCAATTCAACCGAATCTTTATAATAATAAAGTGCGAATAACCAATTCAATACACGCAAAGATATTTCCTGACTACATTTATAATTAGGTCCACAATTAAGCGGGTTTTTATGAATCCAGTCCTCTATTTGAGAAAATACAAAAGACGCATGATTCTCACCAGACTTTTGATCATAGCGGATAATGTCATAGAGAAAAGAAAAACGGGACTTTTCCCATACATACTTTATATCCCCTGCTTCAGGCACAATATCCTCTACTGTCGTCCAGTGTACATTCGCATTATATTTATAGTTCGTATCAGGGTTTGTCAGCCAGTCATAATCCGTTCCAAGGTTGTACCAAACGGCAGAAAAGAAGCAATATTCACCGCGCTTCATTCTATTGACTCTCTCTGAAAGTACCCTACTATCAGTATGGGTCAATTTCACGCTCTTTCTACTTGAAAAGAAAAAGGGTTTTGCGTGCTTTCTCCAATCCGCCAATGACAAATATTCTTTATCCTCCCAAGAAATAGGGTATGCTCTTTTCAACATTCCCCCTTTACAGCGTATTTCATACTGGATACGAAACAAAAAGTACTTTATTCCCATGTTATGAAATAACTGAAAATAAAGAAGAAGTTTATTCATAAGGAACACAGAATTATTCAATCTCAATCCACTTGTTCTGCTTCAAGCTATCGATACAAGCAAACGATGCCTTGGCTGTATTTACAATAGAGTCAAACGGAATTAAAGCTTCTCCTCCGTTTTGTATTCTATCATTCAATAAAGCAAATTGGGTAGTATGCCCTTTATCCATACCTTTTTTCATTTTAGAGAATCCTTTGCAACCATATCCTTTCAGTTCTCTCCAATTGTCAAGAACCAGCGTCTTTTCTTGTGTATAGATTTCTATTCTCTCTTTCGAATAAGACTTGCTACCATTAGCAAAATAGTTTATCACGGCATTTGTTCCATTCTCGTATCTTAGTAAAATACTTGCATTATCCGTATTCTCTTCAGGATTTTCCCCCATTGCATTCATACATACGGCAACAACCTTACTGTCTGCGAAAAATGAGCACAAATCAATAAAATGGCAAGCCTCACCAATAATACGTCCTCCTCCTACTTTCAAATCATGCACCCATACTTCAGACGGTATAAATCCGGCATTCATAGTTGCCACAATATTTTTCACTCCGCTTCCGGCAAGCTGTTTCATTTTTACTGCGAAAGGAGAAAAACGTCGGTTGTATCCCACAGTCAATGTTACTCCATTCTTTTGTGCTTCCCGATAAGTTTCAGTAATCTCATTCAATTCCGTTTGATTCAAGCACAACGGCTTCTCTACAAATACATGTTTCTTTGCTCGTAATGCATCCAGCACCATTGAAGCATGAAGATTATGACGGGTTGTAATCATTACTAAATCCACAGCCTCATCTTTCAAGATTTCCTTGTAATCAGAAGTTGCTTTCATGGCACCAGCCTTTTGAGCCAGAACTTTAGCAGACAAACCTTGCGCACTCGCAATATACCGAATATGCGCTCCTGCTTTCGTCAAAGCAGGCAGCATCGTTGCCGATGTAAAGTTTCCGGCGCCAATAATGCCTATTTGTCCTTTTGTTGCTGAAAAGTCAGCAGAAGCAACCTCAACTATCGTATTTCGTTTTGCATCAACGGGATATTTCAAGATAGAAGCGATAGAACCATGTTTACGCATGTCCCCATATATCTTTTCATAATCCTTCAAATCCACTTCTTCAGTAATCAATGATTTCACATCAATATTTCCCATGGATATTGCCTGCAAAACAGTCTCGAAATTTCTTTTTTCTGTCCAGCGTACAAAAGGTAACGGATAATCTATTCCTTTATTTTCGTAATCTTCATCATAACGTCCCGGACCATAGGAACAAGAAACCTGGAATGATAACTCCTTTTTATAAAAATCATCCCTACGAATATCCAATCCTATTACACCTACAAGCACGATACGGCCTCTTTTCCTTGACATCTCAGCCGCTTGGTGAATCACTTCATCTGTTTTAGCAGAAGCAGTAATCAATACAGCATCAGCCCCATGTGAATATGTTTCTTCAAGCACATATTTTACAGAATCTGTTCCTTTAGCAGGATTTACCCCTATCACTCCTTTAGTACGGGCCAATTCCACCTTTTCTTCATCAAAGTCAACTCCTATAACTTTACATCCGTTCGCCTTCAATAGCTGCGCCGTTATCAGTCCAATCAACCCTAATCCGATTACAACAACGGTTTCTCCCAGTTGCGGATTCAACAAACGAATACCCTGCAAACCTATAGACCCAATTACAGTAAAAGCAGCTTCTTCATCCGAAACATTTTCCGGTATTTTAGCTACCAAGTTTTTAGGTACACAAACATACTCGGCATGTTGTCCATTAGAGGCTACACGATCGCCCACCTTAAATTCTGTAACTCCATTTCCTACAGCAACCACTACACCGGAATTACAGTACCCTAAAGGCAACGGTTGTCCCAGTTTATTAAAAACCGCCTCCAATGTAGGTTGCAAACCATCTGTCTTTATCTTATCAAGTACTTGTTTTACTTTATCAGGCTGTTGACGAGCCTTGTCTATCAAATTTGCCTTTCCAAACTCGACAAGCATACGTTCTGTCCCTAAAGACACTAAAGAACAAGATGTTTTAACCAAGACATAACCTGATTTTACCTGAGGAACCGGAACTTCCTCAAGTACAGTCCTCCCTAATTTCATATCTTGAATTATTTGCTTCATGATTAATTTCCTTTATAACACCTTCTAATACTCAACAGAATCTATTTTAATGCAAAATCAATAATATTATTATACAGATTTGTATATATCCCATAATTGTGAAACCGTACTATCTACAAAAGAGACATTTCTAATTTGAGATTGATTATGATTCTTATAGAAAGCTAAAACTTTTTCCTCCAAATCTTCGTAATTCCTATTTTTAAATAAAATAGCTTCACTAGGCCTTTTGCAAACATCACTTGCTATAGCAGGAGTACCACAATACAGAGCTTCCTTTACAGAAATGCCTTCTATATCAGTATATGTAGGTCTGATAAACAAATCAGATAATTTCCAAACCTCAAATCCATTAGGCATTTCTTTTTGTACAACTAAAATATTATCGTCAATATTCATTTCTTTTATCAAAGAAAGGCATCTCTGATAATATTCCATATCTCCAATCATCGGTAAACAAAAAACAAGCCCTACATTAATACCTTTCTCTTTCAAAGATTTCACTAACTGTATCAATAAATCAAAACCATATATATCAATGCCATTTTCATAACGTAGCTTATAAGCATTTGCTGAAAATAAAAAAGAATGTTGCTTCCTAAAAAGTAGTATTTCATTACTTAATCCTAAATATTCGGATTGGGTCGGAGGCAAAAAAGCAGGAAGTATATGGAATTTATCATTTGAACATCGAAAGTACGAACATAACTTTACTGAATAATTATCATCATTTAAAATAACAAAAGCCGCATTTTGAAGAAAAAGCTGAATAATTTTTCTTTTAATATAAGAGGTTTCCCTTATCAGATTCTGATTATGTAATGTAACGCCAACCTTATGCCTTCCTCCTAACAGAAGAAATAAAGCAAATGCAGAAAGATTATTGGAATGTAAATGAATCACTCTCTTCTTTCTAAAAGGTAAAAGAAGAAACTCCATCCAAGGATAAGACACGCGTTTTACATAGGAAATATCAGGTACATGTTTCCCAAAATTACGCAATATTATAGAAGAATCCAATTTATGCAAATTATGAATCAATCTATATATATGAATGGAAACTCCACCAATTGGAGGAGGATATGTTCCCCAAAGTTCAACCTTCATCACTTACGATACTATTTACAAGATCAACCATATCAATACTATTATATAATTGATAAGATGATTGAGAATATCCCTCATAATCAGAATCAATTTTAAGTATTGCTTCACTAATTTCTTTTGCAGATAATGACCGCAAACAAACCCCTGCTTTGTTTTGATAAAAAGCCATATTCAATGCTGGTAAATCATTGGCAACCATTGGAATTCCAAATTTAGAATATTCATAAAGCTTATTCGGAGCACAATACAATACATTAATTGCATGATTAATAGGAACTCCATTTACTATATACACAAGTATTCCTATATGTGCCAATTTGGTTATTTCTAAATGCAAAGGAGGGGCTAAAAATGGCAAAAAAACTATTCTATCACTTTGATATTTATTTTTTAACTCATCATATAAAGAAGTTCCTCCCCCCATAAGAAACAAGACATAATCATTTGGCAATAAATTTACAGCCTCTATAAAATCATCAACTTTTCTTTCAGCAATAAAAATACCTTGATACAATATAATTTTCTTGTTCTTGTATTTTGCTACTATTTCCTGTATAGAAAGAGGCAATACTACCGATTCCTCCGATTGTTTATTATAAGGTTTATTGGGCAATATATAAGGTAATTTTTCTAAGTTATAAATAGCCTTAGTGATATGAGCCCTATTATACTCACAGCAAATAATTTTCTTCGACTTCTTTAAATTATCCTCAAAAGAAGAAAAAGGATTTAATAGTTTGTATGCCCATTTTTGTGATGGATTCTTAAATTCAAACAAATGAGATATCGTATTATAACGTTCTAATACACCAGAAAATAGACTGACTGTTTCAGAATGTAACAACCACAAAAATGTATTTTTGGAGCTATACTCAGTTTTCAATACTTTCAATACTTGCTTTCGATATTTCCACTGTTGAATTATTCGTTGCATTCCATTTCCACCATACAATGGTGTCTTATAGAATTTTACATGATTTTTTTCTATCAATGCCCTTTCAATGGCCACATTCGAACAACCACCGATATATACTATTTCATAATTTAATTCCGACAATATGTTACATATAGATATCACTGGTGGAAATAACTTGATATCATATATCATTGTTAATATTACTTTACTTTTCATCTCTTAAAACTATTTAAAACAATCAATATAACAATTCACAAGCATTTGAAATCTTTATGTTAGATTCTTTTATTGCATAACAAGGCCATTTCCAATTATTATAACATAACTGCACTACAAAATGAGCAATAAGAATTCCCCATATTCCCCAATCTGTATATTCCAATAGTACTATAGCTAATCCTACCCCACTTATTGCAGAAATCAAGTAAGGAAAAACATATGGAAGTTTATTAGAAGTAGAAATATATGAAACAAACAAAGATTGATTAGATTCCAAAAATACATATAAAGAAACAAACAACAACAATGAATTTCCCAACATTACATTAGGCTTTATATACTCAATTATAGGGATTCCTATAATAAAAAGTAATAATAACATCATTATATAACTGACAACATATATAAACCATGTTTTAAACAAGAGTCTATTTCTCAATTTTACATCTCTCGTAACTTGCGCTGCATTCAATTTTGGTAAATTAGTAGTAAAATAAATCAATGAAACTGATGAAATTATAGTCAAAATTTGTATTGCTAGTGCATAAGCAGCCGTTTCAGATAAATCAATATATAAAGAACATAAAATTGTATTAGACTGGATAATAAGATAACGTGAGATCATTACAATACCCTCTCTCCAAGAATTATGCCAGATAACATCCAAAATTCCAACGTCAAATACATTTTTTTGCTGCGTTCCAAAACTTTCCTTTTCAAATTTACTTAATGCAATTCCTAAATATATACGTAAGCATACGCCTGAAAGAAAAAAAGAAAAAGCTACTGCAAAAAGTCCATATCCCAAATACAAACCTATATAAGCAAAAATAATTTGCGTACATTTAGAAAGCAGCATTGCTTTATTAATACTAATAAAATCACCTATCCCTCGAAAAAAAGCGTGATAATAACCATACAATATATTTATGAATGACGCTATAGAAAAAATAATCCAAGAACATAACACCTGCCTATAAGGCAAAGTCTTACTAATTACAGTAACATAATAAGAGCCTACAGTTATTAATAAAATAAAAACAAATAAAGATAGAAATAAATACAACCTACGAGATGCTATCAATAATTTCAATAATAGTTCAGCATTCATTTCGGTATGGACTGCTGATACAATTCCGCTTTTCTTAAGAGAATCAGCGCCTGCATATGCATAAGTAACAAAACGAGCAATTTGAGGAGAGAAACCAAAATCAACCATTGTTACAAAAGTTCCAACACTCATAAAAACATACCATAATCCAAGCTCTTCCCCACTTAAATACTGCAAGATAATAGGTAATAAAAATATATTTATAGACAAAGAGCTTCCATAACCGATATAATTCCATAAAAGATTCTTATTGCAGTTCATAAAATACTCTTTTTAGCTATTTATCTCTAACATCTTCTATCCCTATAAACAACGATGATAATCCTATAGACATCAATGAAGAAGAATACCCCCAGAAAAAGACAAACCATAAACAGCCAAGAACAAGCCACGGTGATTTATTACAAACAAGGCAATGCCGGAATAATAAGGTTCCACTCAAGACTAGCCCCAACAAACCAAATTTTAGAAAAATAGTATTCACTGATTCATGCATTCTAATAAAATATTCATTATTGTATTCTTCTAAAGAAAAAGCCGCAGGATTATAACCACCATATGCATAACGATAGTCTTGATGCCCTCCTCCAAATCCTTTTCCAAATAATGCAAACGAAGGATGCTTCACAAATTCTAAATTAGTATTCAGCAATTCCTCAATACGTATTTTAGGCGAAAGGGGCAAATTGGTATACCAATCAACATCAACAACAGAAACTAAAGACAAAGCCTGAACCAATTTAGATGAAGATAAAGAGTCTCCATCAGTTTTCTTCTCAACAATATTCAATAAAAAAGGAAATAATAAAAATACAACTATACTTCCTAATATCAATTTTAACTTGGCTCTTTTATACCAAAATATTAAGCAAGTCATTAATATCAGAAAAAAAACTAACCAAGATTTACCACCTAAAGCATTAGAGTAAGCAAATTGCATAAAAAAAGTAATACATGACAAAAATATTAGCAATACAAAATGATTATTACTATATTTCTTATAAAAAAGAAAAAAGACTATAGTAGTAGAAAAGAAAAAAGACAAAGGCATTAACATTATTTCATTTGTACCATAAAATCCCTTAGCTCCAACTAATGAAACAAATAAAGCTGCCAATACCATAGCCACTAATACTGAAAATATTATTAATTCCAGTTTCTGCTTAAATTGAGGATAAATCAAAGATGAATACATGAAATATAATGCATACACATTAAATACCCCAAGAATCATTAAATCTTTTACAAAAAAGGAAAAATGAAATGTTTTTGATGTACTATCTGTAAACAAGGACAATACTCCCATTACAATTCCTAAAACCAGCGTTATAGATACAAAACTAAATAAAAAAGGAAATTTTTTAGAAATAGTTTTCCAAATAGAACCATTACCTAACATTTTAGGCAAAGGCCATAGAGATAATAATAAGAAAAAATAACCACTTATTAAAGGAAGCATTATTATTGATGGAACGAACTTCAATGATTCATCTACAAACATTGGAAACTCAAACGTGGTTGCCAATATGATAACTAATGTATAAAGATATAAATCAAGTCTGCGTTTCAATGCTAAAAATAATAATATACCGCTTTCACAAATAGCTATAATAGAAGCAACAACTAATATTTTTACCGTTAGTGCATGTAGCAAGTATAGCAAAAACACTAATACTACAATACGCCAATCCAATATTCCATTTTTATAACAAAATTTCATTCAATTGAGATGTTATTACTTGATCTGAATGTGCACTCAAAAAAGAAGTATAGACTTCTTCATTTACATTTAGAGCTATATTATCTAAAAGTATTTTCTTCATTAAATCATCAACCCCTTCAAAAAAGGAACAACAAGAAGGATATCTTTGTGCATAATACCTTACAATAGGAATATTTCTCCCTATAACTTTTTTCTTCGCAACCAAAGCATCCAACAAAACACCAGAAAATCGATATTTAAAATAATCTGGATAAAGGATTAAAACCCCTTTCGCCTTTCTATAATAATCTATATAATGCTCTTCTGCCAAAAAACCTGTCACTATATTTATAGATAATGGTAACTCATTAAATGAGTTCTGCGTTCTCAAAACAAGATGAATATTGTTTCTTTCTAAACAATGTTTTTGCTTCTCATACTCTATCAAATCATGAATGATATTTTCATCATTTGCATGTCCTAATGCTATATACATATTTGGTCCATTAGTATTTTGCATTTTTGATGTAAAAGAAAGATCTGGCAATGGATGTGATATTACAAAAATCCGGTTTGCGCTTACACCAATACTTACTAAATAGTCTTTTATAAAATCCGCAAATACTACATGGTTTACTTTATTCATATACGTTTTGAAAATCTTGCGCTTATATTTATTCAGTAAATGATCTGTATTATTATGATGGAACAAATATATGGGTTTACAAATAACTAAACGTAAGAAAGTAAAAGACAGTGTATCAAACGTAAAAAAAAACACCTTATCATAGCGTATTCTTAAACACAGAAATACTATTAATATCGAGTTTAAGAATTGACAAATATAATTTAGATAGGCATTTTTACTTTTAAAAAGGAAAGAGACATTATAACTTGTCACTTTATTGGAATGGTTCGCATAATAATCTTGATAATCTATGAGTTTTACTTCTGCTATTTTCTCATTTCGAAGTAATATTTCCAATAAATGTTTATTCAAGCAACAATGTCCCTTTGGGAATATCGTATCAGCGATTAAAAGCCTCATACAAAAATTATAAAAAAGAAGTTATTCTTCCGCAAGCCTTTCCGTCCCCATAAGGATTCACCGCCTTACTCATTCTTTCATAACGCGCTTCATCATCCAACAAAGCGGAAACTTCACCTACAATCTTATCATAATTTGTTCCCACCAACTTCACCGTACCAGCTTCCAATGCCTCCGGACGTTCCGTCGTATCACGCATCACAAGTACCGGCTTGCCAATCCCGGGAGCTTCTTCCTGAATACCACCACTGTCTGTCAGAACAATAGTAGATTTCTCCATCAGATAAACAAAAGAGAGATACTCCAAAGGCTCTATAAAAAACATATTCCCTAAATTGGATAAATCCTCACCAAATACTTCATGAATGGGTTTGCGAACATTGGGATTCAAATGCATCGGATAAACAAAGTCAACATCGGGATATCGTTTTGTAAGAGCCTGAATAGCCTTACACATAGACATGAATCCGTCACCGAAATTTTCACGACGATGACCTGTTATCAAAACTAATCTCTTTCCATCCTGCAAACGGTTAATGTCATAACCGGAAGTTCTCAAAACACCTTCCAATTCTTCATCAAGTTTCTTATCGCTCTTTATCTTATCTACAACCATGTAGAGTGCATCTATTACCGTATTTCCGGTCACAATAATAGAAGATTCCTTTACCCCTTCATCCAACAGATTCTGTCGGCTTAACGGTGTGGGAGAAAAATGATAAGTAGCAATGCGTCCTGTTATCAGCCGATTCATCTCCTCTGGCCAAGGACTATAAATATTATGAGTACGAAGTCCCGCCTCTACATGCCCCACCGGAATCTGCTGATAAAAAGCAGCCAATGCCGAAGCCGTAGAAGTGGTTGTATCACCATGAACCAAAACAACATCCGGCTGTGCCTCTTTCAAGACATCCCGCATCCCCGTCAAAACACGGGCTGTCACATCATATAAATCCTGCCCTTGTTTCATAATATTCAAATCATAGTCAGGAGTAATATCAAATATATGTAACACTTGATCAAGCATTTCGCGATGTTGACCGGTAACGCATACGATTGTCTTGAACTCCTCCGGATATTTCTGAAATTCTTTCACCAGGGGAGCCATCTTTATGGCTTCGGGACGAGTCCCGAAAACCAACATAATTTTCTTCATGCTATAGGGGATTAATTATTTCTTATAGATTCCGCAAAAATCAAGAATTACTTTCCGGTCATTATGTGGCAAAGATTTAAATACAGAATGAGCAACCAGAAAAACGACTATATCAGCCTTCTCATAGGCTTCTTTATAGTCCGTAAGTTTAAACACGTTGTGCTCCTGCACATTAGGTTCCACGACTAATATATCCGCATTATTACAGCTTTGCATCACTTTGGTAGTAATATACTTGGCAGGAGCTTCACGCAAATCATCAATATCGGGTTTAAAGGCCAGTCCCATCATGGCAATGATAGGTTTACGATGATATTCCAATTCAAACTTCAACATGGCATTCTGCACTTTCTCTGCACACCAGAATGCTTTATAGTTATTGATTTCGCGAGCGGTAGATATGATTTTAGATTCCATAGGAAATTCTGCCGTAATGAAATAAGGATCAACCGCTATACAATGTCCTCCAACACCACAACCTGGTTGAAGGATATTCACACGAGGATGTTTGTTCGCCAAGTTTATCAATTCCCAGACATTGATTCCTGCTTTGTCACAAATCAGAGAGAGTTCATTGGCAAAAGCTATCTGTACATCACGGGAGGAGTTTTCTGTCAGTTTACACATTTCTGCCGTTTTACAATTAGTGCGATGGAGTGTTCCTTGTACAAACCTACTATAAAACTCAATGGCCTTATCTGTAGAAGCTTCATTCAGACCGCCAATAACTCGATCATTATGAACTAACTCATAAATGACGTTCCCTGGAAGAACACGCTCCGGACAATAAGCAATATAAATTTTATCTCTCAATTCCGGACGTAATCCAAATATCAAATCACACATTTTATCAGTAGTACCTACCGGTGATGTAGATTCTATGACATACAAATCTCCCTCTTTCAACAAAGGTATTACGGCACGGGTAGCAGCTTCCACGTAAGAAATATCAGGCTCATGATTTCCCTTAAAAGGAGTAGGCACCACCATAAAATAGGCATCACTCACTTCCGGAGTTGTAGAAGCCTTCAACTGACCGGTAGTAACGACTTCTTGAAGAAGCTCCTGCATACCTGGCTCAATGATATGCAACTTACCCTGATTAGTCATTTCTACAACTTTGGGATTAATATCAACCCCGATAATCTGAATTCCGTGTTTAGCAGCAATAATCGCAGTAGGCAGGCCAATATAGCCCAACCCCATAAAACATGCTTTCATATCAATAAAAGTTATCTATTTTTTTATGATTTCCTTATCACACCCAAATCCTATTCCACTTCCTCAAACGGATACGGATTCTCCTCAATATTCCTCAACTCCTTCACTAACTCCACTTGCTCTGCCGTCATGACTTCCTTACCCCAACCATCTATAATAGCATGAGCTTCCTGAAGCAAAGATTCCTCATAAACCTCACCATACATATAAGCTAGCAAACGGACTTTGAGCAAAGAAGCCGGAAGCCGACTCAAAACCTGACAAGCACGATTCAAGACAACCTGTTTCTTTTGCTCTTTATCTCCATCATCATAGATAGTGGCATTATACCCCATCAAAAGAGCCAGGCACAAATTCGCCTCCTCTTCAACATCGGAACCTTGAACGGGAAAAAGGGAATCGGACTGAACAAGCACCTCCTTGTTCAATCGACAAAACGTATCGGAATAGACGGGAGTACCGTCCATGCCAAGATACATCAACTCATGAGCAACACGTTGAAGCTCAAGAGCACGGGAAAGTAAAGAATTCATCTTTATATTAAGTTTTCTATTATTTGTGTGAATCAGGAATTGTTCATCACTTGCTTGTTGCTGCAATGTGGTAACAGCAATGCTCTGAAAGACAGAATCTTTCTGCTTTATACTTTTTTATCGATACTAAAGTGCCGCTTTATACGCGTTAAAGTACTGCTTTATTAGCATTAAAGTACTGCTTTATCGCAGATAAAGTAACGCTTTATTGCAGATAAAGTAACGCTTTATTGCTGATGAAGAGTTTGCAAAGCTGCTATAAATTGATAGGGTGTTCAGTTTGATGTTCCGAAAAACGTCATTCAAAACACCTAAAATTTTAATAAAAACACGTGCTTAAAAATATTGAATTTTAGCGCAAAAGAGTACATCGGGAATTTGGATAA
>Ga0073908_1002783_pt1 | contig 20048 bp, 24 predicted proteins | sample MucameincwithD2O_FD_65484 | JGI IMG/M metagenome (GOLD analysis project Ga0073908, IMG submission 65484) | Mouse cecum microbial communities from Vienna, Austria - Mucus amended microcosms incubated with D2O | ecosystem: Host-associated > Mammals > Digestive system > Large intestine > Cecum...
GTATGCTGCGGCAGTCTGGAATTCCACCTTGGCCCGCAGAAGGCGTTTCTGGATTTTTTCCGGACTGTCGGTGCCCCGAAGGGTCAGGCGGCGCTCCAGCTCTTCCCAGCTGGGAGGCGCGATGAAGATCAAAATAGCATCCGGGCGCTTATGGGCAATTTGCAGCGCCCCCTGTACGTCAATTTCCAGAATCACATCCCGTCCCTCGTCCATGGCCTCGTCCACGAAGCGCTTGGGCGTGCCGTAGAAATTGCCTACATATTCGGCATACTCCAGAAACGCATCCCGCGCAATCCAGTCATGAAAGGTCTCCACATCCAAAAAATGGTAGTGAACTCCGTTTTCCTCCCCCTCCCTTGGCGGGCGGGTGGTGGCGGAAACGGAGACATAGATATCTTTCCGTTTTTCCAGAAGCACCTTCAAAACGCTGCCCTTTCCCACGCCGGAGGGCCCGGACACAATAAATGTCTTTCCCTTTTTCATGTATTCTCCTCCTTTGTGTCTGCCGCGATTCCGAATTTCTCAGGCGGCAGAGCTGACAAAATCACGTGGTCGCTGTCCATAATGAAGATCGACGCGGTTTTTCGCCCATAGGTGGCGTCAATCAGCATCCCCCGCTCCCGGCTCTCCTGGGTCATACGGCGGATCGGGGCGGAATCGGGACCGACAATGGCCACCACCCGCTCCCGGGAGACCATGCTCCCGAAACCGATATTGATAAATTCCATAATTACTCGATATTCTGAACCTGTTCCCGCATTTTCTCCACTTCCGCCTTTAAGTTTACCACCACTTGGGCGATGGAGACGTCGCCGCATTTGGAGCCGATGGTATTAGCCTCCCGGTTGACCTCCTGAATGAGGAAATCCATCTTCCGGCCCATGGGTTCGGCGGATTCCAACATGGTTCGCAGTTGGGCCACGTGACTTCTGAGCCGCACCGTCTCCTCGTCAACGGCGACTTTGTCCGCATAGATGGCGGCCTCCGTCAAAATACGCTGGGGATCGATGGAAACGCTTTGCAGTACCTCCTGCATCCGCGTGGTGAGTTTTGCCCGGTATTCCGCCACCGTCTCCGGAGAGCGGGCCTCCACCTGAGCCGTACAGCGCTCAATGGTGTTGAGTCGGTTTCCAATGTCCTCCGCCAGACGGGCGCCTTCCACGCTTCGCATCTCGTTGAACGCCTCCAGCGCCGCGTCCAGCACGGCGCAAAGGTCGGCGGTAACGGTATCCAGGTCCTCATCCGCCTTGGTGACGTTGAGGACGTCCGGAAAACGCGCCAACGCCTCCGGTGTGATGGAATATGCGGCGGAACCGCAGACCTCCGCCAATTCCCTCAGCGCGGCGGCGTATTGTCCCGCAAGTTCCCGGTTGACAGCCACCTTGGTGACGTCGGCGGCGGAGGCGTCCACCGTGACAAAAACATCTATCTTTCCCCGGGAAACCGCCCGCTGAACCCGCTGCTTCAGCATGTCTTCAGCAAAGATATACAGTCGGGGCATCTTCACCGTGCAGTCCAGATAGCGGTTGTTAACCGCCCGGACCTCCACGGTAATATCCCGACTGTTTCTGGTCTCTCTCGCCCGGCCATAGCCGGTCATACTCTTAATCAAGTCAATCTCCCCCTATCTCAAAGGCAGCAATAGCCCCCATTGCAGAGCGTATACGCGCAGCACAAAGTCAGGCAGGGATTTCCGGCGCACAGCGTGCCGAAGGGCTCTCCCCCAGGCCGGTAAGGCGATCCGTTCTGCATCAGATTCAAGGCCCTCCGGTATTCGGGATTGCCCGGTTCCATCTGGCAGGCGGTCTGATAATACCGCAGCGCCTCGTCCATCCAGCCCCGGCGGTAGCACACCGCGCCCTTTAAGAAATTCCACTCCGCGCCATGGTCGCCGGTGTTGTTCAGCAGCGCCTCCGCGCGGGCGATGTCCCCCATCTGAATGGCGGCGCGGACCTGCTGAAGAACCGAGGAACCGCCGGAGCCGTACTGCTGCTGCCAGCCTCCGGCATAGCCGGAAGCGCTGGAAGCGCCGGAAGCGCCCGGCCTTCCGCCGCCGCTGCGCCGCTTGTTGATCTCCTCATAAGCGGCGTTGATCTCCTTCATCTTCTCCTGAGCCAAATCCGCCAGCGGATTGTCTTGGTAATTGTCCGGGTGATACTTCCTGGCCAGCTCCCGATATGCCCGCTTGACTTCCTCGTCCGAGGCGCTCTCTGCAATGCCAAGTACCTGATAGGGATCATTCATGTGCTTCTCTCCTGTGTTTCTCTCTGATTGCCCCCGCGCCGGAAGGTGCCGTCCAGCACCGCCTTGCCCACATGGAAAAGGCCGGTATAGAGGGTTTTTTCCAAAACCGGCGTCCACACGCCGAAGTCCCAAAGTTCGTAAGCTGTGACCATCATATGAATGGAGTGGTCCAGGGTGGCCGCAAAGCTCCGGCGGCTCTCCTCCGTCCAGAGGCCCTGTTCCAATCCATAGCGCAGCGCCACCGGGTTATAGCAGCCGGAGCGGAAATCCTTCACCAGATCATCCGCCGCATCCACCAGATAAATCCACCGGCCCAAATGATACAGCAGTTGCTCCAGTACCCGGCGGCGGACCGGCTCGTCCACCGCCCGGGCGGCCCCTTGCAGCAGCACGGCAAAGGTGTCCGCCGCCTGATCCATGGAAGGGCACTGTTCCCTCTCCAGCGCCGCCAGCAGTTCCAGCTGGCGGCGGGTGCTCCGGTCAAATTCCGGACGGGCTTTTGCCGCCTTGCGGTAGGCGGGCTCCAGTATCCGGGAGACGCTCCGGTATTTCAGACCGCGGAACCAATCGTGATCCTCCACCCCGTCCCGCAGCTGCCAATAGGCCAGGATTACGCTCTCATCCGCCGCCAGGGCCAGCGCCTCGCTGGACTCCAGCCTCTCCCGCCCGTGAATGGGATGCGCGGCGCAGCGGTCGTGATAAACGGGGCCCTCCTCCGGGCAGCTGAGAAGAATGGCCAGAAAGGTAAAATCATAATTCAGGATAAACCGGGCCGCCGTGCCATACCGTTCCCCCATGGTATGGCAGAGACCACAGTATGCCCGGCCAAAGCGCTTCCGCTCCTCCTCCGGCAGGTCCTGGGGCGGTCTGACATAGCCAAACATCAGAACAGTCGGACAATGGTAAAGGACAGCCCCCCTTTGGCGCGGAGACGGCGGTCATATGCAACGGCCCCCAACACGCCCAGGATAAAGCCTGCCACGGCGGCGGTATATTGAACCGCCACGCTGGCCGTCACCGCCATCGCCAGGAAATAGCCCAGGAAGAACAGCGCCACAGGAATCAAGTAAACCAGGGCGACGATGCGGAGCATTTTTTGGGTGCTGCTTTCCACCACCACTTTCTGCCCCGGAGCGGCGCCGATTGGGTTGGCCGCCCTGGCGTGAACCGCCGCGCCGCTGACGCCGCAGCCGGCGCACTCCTCGCAGTCGTGGCCGCAGGCCGATTTCCGGGGAACGGATATCTCCGCGTGGCCGGAGTCCAAAATTCGTTCTACAGTTGCAATCTGCGTCATCTTATCCTCCCAATCTGGGGTGCCCGGGCGGTCATTCCGCCGCAGGCTGGTCCTCCGGGGACTCGTCCGGGGGCTCTTCCTCCTCCCCGGTGCCATCCCGAATGGTCACTTGAATCTGGTAATCGCCGCTGATGCCGATGTCACCCTTCCCAACGGTCACTTCCGCCGGAACGGTATACGTGCCGGAGGCGGCGGAGTAATCGCCGAGGTTCAGCGTCACGGAGATGTCCTCCGGCGTAAGGGCGGAAACGTCCGCCTCGGTGCCGAAGACCTTCACCGGCAGGCTGCTGGTCAAGAGCTCCACCGATTTTCCCTCCGGCAGATTCGACCAGGTGATGTTCTCCGTTTCCACCGTGGCGCTGGTCATATCCTCAAAGCGGATCCGCAGGGCGGCGCGGGTGACGCCGCTGAGGTTCTGGCAGCCATCAGGGGGCATGATGGGGTAGTTGGTGGTGGTGTAATTCTCAGAGGCGGTGGTGCCCAACTCTGACAGATCATAATCGTCCAGCTTCAGCGTCTCCACATTTTTCAGCTGTGTAGCGTCGCCGGAGACAAGGATGGTCTGCGGCTCGATATAATACCGGGCGTTCTTTATCCGGCGTCCGGGAGATTCCACGAAATTGACCACCAGGCGCAGCTCCTTGGTGACATATACCGGCAGAGTGGCCCGGACCGTTTCCACGTTGGCGTGGATGCCGGACTTGTCCAAAAGCTGTCCGTTCTGATCGTAGTATTGCAGTTCCAAATCTTTGGATACAGTCTCCGCCGCGCTGCTGCCGATGTCCAAGGTGACCTTGGCATAGCTGATGGGATCGATGTCCTCCTGAAGTCCCCGGACCTCAACCTCCGTGTGGGAGAGCTGAACCTGGTCGGCGGAGCAGTTCTCCGCCACATTGCCCACCAGCTCGCAGCTGACATCAATGGTCCGGCTGTAGAGTTCGCTGATGTTGACGGAGGCCATTCGGAAGCTGGCGTCCTCCGTCTGGATGGTACTGGGGCTGAATTTTGAGTCGGTATAGCTGATGCTCCACTTGATTCGCTGTTCTCCGGCGCTGGTAACGTCAAAAAGGCTGACGGTAACCCGTATTTGAGAACGGTCCAATTCGGAAATCAGCCAGCGGGTGCCTTCCAGCGTCAAGTCGATGGAGAGGTCCGTGCCGTCCTCCACCAGCATCAGCCCCCGATCGGTCAAGGTACCCTCCTCCAGAAATTCAATGGGAATCCCTTCGAATTCCCTGGTTACGGTTCTGGCCGTGTTGTTGGGGCCGGTGGTCAGATCGGCGTAGAGCCAGATACCGGAGGCCACCAAAATGGACAGCAGCAGGTAAATAACCCTGCGGTGTCCCGTCTTTCCGCTTTCCATACTCACCCGTCCTTTCTGGAGCGCAGAAGGCCCATCAGGCTGAATTTCGGCCTGTCCGTCTCGGATTCCTCCTGCGGAAGCAGTTCATTCCGCAGGAGGTTATCCAACGTCTCCGGCTTCAAATGCCGTTTCAGCATTCCGCCGGTAGCCACGGAGATGGAGCCGGTTTCCTCCGACACGATGACCACCACCGCGTCCGAGTTTTCACTCATGCCGATGCCGGCCCGGTGCCGCATCCCCAGATCCCGGGAGAGGTTCACGTTTTTGCTCAGGGGCAGCATGCAGCCTGCCCCCAGCACCCGCCCGTGGCGGACGATGACAGCGCCGTCGTGCATGGGCGCTTTGACAAAGAAGATGTTTTTCAAAAGCTCGCTGGAGACCGCCGCGTCCAGCACCGTGCCGCTGCGGACCATGTCGTCCAGAAGGATTTCCCGCTCGAACACGATCAACGCTCCGGTACGGGACTGGGACATCTCGGAGCAGGCCAGCACGGTCTGCTCAATGGTCTGTTCCAAGACGCTGGCGTTTTCCGCGCGGGTAAACAAGGCCAGTATCCGCCGGCTGCCCATCTCCTCCAGAATCCGGCGAATCTCCGGCTGGAAGAGAATGATCAGCGCCAGCACGCCCACCTCCACCATGCGGCTCAGCAGGTAGTAGATGCCGTGGAGCTGAAACAGATAACTCAAAAGCAGCGCCGCCAGGAACACAAACAGTCCCTTCAGCAGACTGGCGGCCTTGGTAGTCTGCACCAAAGTCAGCACCTTATAAAGAGCGAAGGCCATAATGGCAATATCCAAAATATCGGTGGCTTCAATTGTCAGCAGATACCGGCCAATGGTGGCACACAGCTCTGTCAGCGTCACATTCATTTTTACGTCGTCATCCCTTTCCTCCCGGCCGCCGGAACAGCGGCTGCATGGGTTCCGATGAAAAATCTGGCTTCAGGTTGCGAATCATTTAGATTAGATTATATAGAACCTGTCGGTAAAAAGCAAGGTAAACCAAGGGAAAATTCCCGGAAAATTCACGAACTGTTCAGAAAATTATCCCAGGATACCGCGAATTGCAAAAATCAGGCGGGAAACCTCCTCCGGCGTGTTGAAATCGGAGAAGCTGAGCCGGACCGTGCCGGTGTCCAGCGTTCCGGCGCTGCGGTGGGCGTAGGGGGCGCAGTGCAACCCCGCCCGAACGGCAAAGCCTCGCTCCGCCAGCGCCGTGCCCAGAGCTTCCGCGTCTCGTCCCTTCGCGGTAAGGGAAAGCACCCCTGTCTGATTGCGCAGCTCCGGCGAGGCGTAAAGCTGTAAACCAGGAATACTTTCCAGGCCTTGGACAGCCAGGCGGGTCAGGTACCGCTCATGGTCCAGAATCTTGTCCAGACCTCGGCGGCGGACGTAGCGGACGCCGGCCAGAAGTCCCGCGATTCCAGGCATATTATGGGTTCCGGCCTCCAATTGGTCCGGCAGAAAATCCGGCATCTGCTGCTGAATGGAAAGACTTCCGGTGCCGCCTTCCAAAAGCGGCTGAGCGGAGACGCCCTCCCCACAGAGCAGCACGCCAGTGCCCTGGGGACCGTAAAGCCCCTTGTGTCCGGGCATGGCGGCAAAAGCGGCCCGCAGGTCCGTCATGTTGAGGGGCAGGACACCTGCGGACTGCGAGGCGTCGACGATAAACGGCACGCCTCGGTTCCGGCAGATTTCGGCGATTTTCTCCACCGGCTGAACAGCGCCGAAGACATTGGAAACATGGCTGCAAACCACCGCGTCCGTATCGGGGCCAATCAGGCGGGCAAACGCCTCTTCCGCCGCCGCCGGGTCAAAGAGCGGCGCCCAAGCCACAAAAACACGGGCTTTCAGCGCCGCGAGAGGCCGGGTAACCGCGTTATGCTCATAGCCGGAGATCACGGCCTTTCCCCCTGGGGGAACCAGGCTCTTGATGGCGATATTCAGCGCGTGGGTGGCGTTGAGCGTAAAAACCACCTGCTCCGGATTTTGCAGGCCAAAGAGTTCTGCCAGCTCCGAGCGGCACTGGAAGGCCGTATCGGCGGCCTTTTCCGCAGCGGGATAGCCTCCCCGCCCCGGCGAGCTCATGGAGGCAAGAGCCTCCCACATGGCGGCGGCCACAGCGGGAGGCTTTTGAAAGCTGGTAGCCGCACTGTCGAAGTAGATCATGGCCCCACCTCCCGGTACAGCCCCTGTTGATACATGAATATTTGAACGGGGTCCAGATTGTCCCGGTGAAGAGCGGTCAGGGCCTCCGGCAGATCGGAAACCGCAATGCGCACGGCATAGGCGCAGCCCATTTCCGTCAGGTCCCTGGGGGGGCGGAAAATATGGCAGCGGATGCCAGCCCGCCCCAGGGACTTCTGCATCCGCTGGGCATAGGTTACGGAGCGGGCGAGGATGATATAGTGCTCCACAAAACACTCCTCCTTTCCTCCCATTCTATGGGAGTCCGGGAAAAAGGTGCGGAAGCCGGACACAAAAAAGCCCCGCCATAGGGACAGGGCTTCCAGTGTTATTTTATGCATAGGAGCCTTGCGGTGAAACGGTCCCGCAGATAGGTCCCCTGAACCCGCTCCAGCCCGCTGTCTGGAATGTCAAGGGCTGGCTTCGCTTTTTCATGGCATCTTTTCCACCAAAGCCACCGCGTGGGCCGCCATGCCGGAGCCGTCTCCGGTGAAACCAAGCCCCTCTTCCGTGGTTGCCTTGACGTTGACCCGTTCCTCCTCAATTCCCAAAGCGGCGGCGATGTTTTCCGCCATTTTCGCCTTATAGGGCGCCACCTTGGGCGCCTGAGCCAACAGCGTAGTGTCAATGTTCACCACAGTGGTCCTGCGTTCCCGCAAAAGCTTTCCCACCTCCGCCAGCAGCCGCAGGCTGGAGATACCCTTGTAGGTGGGGTCCGTATCTGGGAACAGCTTCCCAATGTCCCCCAGCCGGGCAGCCCCTGCCAGAGCATCCATCACGGCGTGAACCAGCACGTCGGCGTCGGAGTGCCCCAACAGGCCCTTTTCCCAGGAAATCTCCACACCGCCCAGAATCAGCTTTCGCCCCTCCGCCAGCCGGTGGACGTCATAGCCATGACCAATACGCAGGTTTGTCATCTTCCATCCTCTCTGGCCCGCAATATGGCCTCCGCGATCACCAGGTCCAGCGGCGTGGTAATTTTCAGGTTCTCCTCCTCGCCCTCCACCAAAAAGACCACCTTCCCCAGGCGCTCTACGGCGGAAGCGTCGTCGGTGACGGGAACTTCCTGCTCCAGGGTGGACTGAAGTGCGGCCTTTAAAAGACCCGCCTGAAAAACCTGGGGCGTCTGCACGGCCCGGAGGTGTTCCCGGTCCAGGGTTTCCTCCACCGCGCCTCCGTCTCGAAATGTCTTCATTGTATCCTTTACCGCGATGGCCGGGGCGGCGGCGGAACAGCGGGCAGCAGCGGAGATCACGCGGTCGATCAGCTCCGGCGACACCAAGGGACGGGCGCCGTCCTGTACGGCCAGCAGCTCCGTCTCCGGCGCAGCCTCCAGGGCGGCCAGCAAAACGGAATGGACCCGGCTCTCCCCGCCCCGGACGACCTTTGTGCACTTCGCGATTCCATAGGTCCGGCATAGCTGGGAGATTTCCAAAATGTCCTCCTCCCTGGCGGCGATAACGATCTCGTCCACGCCTCCGGCGAATTGAAGCGCCGTCAGCGTTCGGACCAATACTGGCACGCCGTCCAGCGGCTGGAGCAGCTTGTTGATGCCGCCCATCCGCTGCGAGCTCCCGGCCGCCGCCACCAGCGCGGCGCAGCGGGGTCTCTGGGCCTCCCGCACTTTCTTGAAAAATGGCAGCATTCCAAACCCCTCTCTGCCCCGGCGGGCCTCACTGGGAGACCGGCAGCTTCTGCATGACCGCATGGTCCAGCCGGGCCTCCACATCCTGATAGTCGCATCCCTGCACCAGCGAAATCTCAGAGATGATAATCTGCTTTGCGTTGTGGAGCATTTTCCTTTCCCCGGTGGACAATCCCCGGCGGGAGTCCCGCCGCATCAAGCCCTTTACCACTCGGGCCACTTCACTAAGGTCCCCGCTTTTCAGGCGGAGAAGATTTTCCTGATACCGCTTGTTCCAGTTTGGACTCGACTCGACTTCCAGGGAGGGAATGCTGTCAAAGAAAGCCTCCGCCTCCGTAGGAGAAATGATGGACCGAATGCCGATGGCTTGTGAATTGGCGGTTGGAATTTTCAGAACCAACCCCCCCACCGGCATTTTGAATACATAGTACTCCTTTATCGTGCCCGCCACTTTTTCCTGGACGACGTCGGCAATGACGCCAGCGCCATGCATGGGATGCACGATCAGGTCCCCGATTTGGAACATGGACACCCCTTTCTCTGTCGCGGCCTCCGCCGCATATGTTGTTTGCCTCTTGATACTATGAATTCCATGCTAAATTTGATGGTTCCATGCTATGATTGATTGCAAACTGCTGTTTAACGAAGCACCCACTCGATGAGACAAACACCATGCGGCAGAGGCCCCGCAAAGAGCGGTGACTCAGCGCTTATTCGAGCGCCGCCAGATGTGCATTTTTTCCGCCTCGGCAATCAGTTCTTCCCGGAACTGGGGATGAGCCAGGCCGATCAGGCCCTCCGCCCTCTCCCAGGTGGATTTTCCCTTGACATTGAATTTGCCGTATTCCGTTACGATCCAATGGAGATTGGTACGGGTGGCGGTGACTACGGACCCCTCTACCAAAGTCGGTCGGATGCGGGACTTCAGCTGGCCAGTCTTCTTGTCCATAAAGGAAGAGGAACAGCAGATGAAGCTCTTGCCTCCCTTGGCCAGATAGGCGCCCATCACAAAGTCCTGCTGGCCGCCGGCACCGGAAATGTGCTGGATTCCGGAGGACTCGGAGGACACCTGGCCGTAAAGGTCAATGTCCACCGCGCCGTTGATGGACGTGAAATTCTCAATCTGAGACACCCGGGCAATGTCGTTCACATAGCTCACCGGGGCGGCCATGCACTCCGGGTTGTTGTTCAGAAAATCATACAGTTTCTGCGTGCCGGCAGCGAAGGCGTAGGTCTGCCGGCCCCGATCAAAGGGCTTGCAGGCGCCGGTGATGCGGCCCGCCCTGGACATGTCCACAAAGGCATCCACGTACATCTCGGTATGTACGCCCAAGTCCTTCAAATCGGACTCGGCGATCATTTTTCCGATGGCGCTGGGCATAGAGCCGATGCCAAGCTGGAGGCAGGCGCCGTTGGTAATCTCCGGCACCACCAGGTTCGCGACGGCCAGATCCACTTCCGAGGCCGTTCCGGCGCCGCCCAGGGTCTCCATGGGCGGGTTCTCCCCTTCCACGATCATGGCCACGTCGCTGATATGGACGCAGTTCTCAAAGCCGCCCAGACACACGGGCATATTCTGATTGACTTCCACAATAATGGTCTTGGCGCATTCGCAGACCGCTTTCATGTGAGAGCCGCCGGGGCCGAAATTGAACCATCCGTGCTCGTCCATGGGAGCCACCTGGAACATCGCCACATCCAAAGTCTTGATGCAGTCCCGATAATAGCCTGGAAGCTCGGAGTAACGCAGGGGAATGTAATAGGCAAAACCCTCTTTGATGGCCTTGCGCTCTATGCCGCTCATATGCCAGGAGTTCCAGGTAATGCGCTCCGCAACATCCGGCACGTCGAAAATGGCGGGCCGCCGGGTCAGGATTCCGCCGCGGAGCTTCAAATCCGTCAGTTCTCCCATCCGGGCCGCAAGGGCCTTGTCCAGGGCGTTGGGAGAGCAGACGCTCCAACCGTAATCCAGCCAGTCGCCGGACCGGACGGCTTTCACCGCCTCCTCCGCGCCGGTCAGCTTCTGCCGGTATTCCTCCTGATAGCTCATAGTCGATTCCTCCAATAATCCGTTCTATTTCTTCGCCAAAAACGAAGGGAAAATTTCCATGGTATGACATCTACGTTCAACAGTATAACATCTCTTCCAAAATATTGCAATGGGAAAACGTGAAAAAAATAACATGTTTTTGTGAAAAAAGGACAGGCCCAGCGGGCCTGTCCTCAAATTTCAAAGGTTTTGCCAGTTTGCGGAGACTTACTCCTCCACATCCCCGGCTTCCTCCTCTTCCGGCTCCTCCACAGAGGGGGCCAGCAGAGCACGGATGGACAGGGAAATCTTTTTCCGCTCCTCGTCGACAGCGGTAATCTTGGCATCCACAATCTGCCCCTCGGACAGCACGTCCTCTGGCTTCTCAATGCGGCGGTCCGCGATCTGAGAAATGTGAATCAAGCCGTCCACGCCGGGAACCACCTCGGCGAAAGCGCCGAAGGTCATCAGCTTCACAACGCGGACAGAAGCCACGTCGCCCACGGAGTACTTATCCATAAAGACCTGCCAGGGGTCCACATTGTGGTCCTTGACGCCCAGGGAAATCTTCCGCTTCTCGGGATCAAAGGAGATGACATAGACCTCCATCGTATCGCCGACCTTGCATACCTCGGAGGGAGTCTTGATGCGGCTCCAGCTCAGCTCCGAGATATGTACCATGCCGTCCACGCCGCCGATGTCGACGAACACGCCGTAACTGGTCATGGACTTCACGGTCCCGGTGTAGCGCTTGCCCACCTCGATGTTGTTCCAAATCTCCTCCTGGGCGGCCCGGCGGGCCTCGTCGGAGACGGAGCGGATGGAACCGACCACCCGGCGGCGGGCGCGGTTGACCTCCGTGACGCGGAGCTGAACCTTCTGCCCCTTCATGGCAGAGAGATCCGCGCCTCTGGGCTGACCGCTCTGGGAGGCGGGAACAAACACCCGCACGCCCTTGACCGACACCACGATACCGCCCTTGTTCTCCTCGGTGACGGTGCCCTCCATGACGGTCTTCTCCTCCACGGCCTGCTCGATGTTCTCCCAGACCTTCACAGCGTCCAGCCGCTTCTTGGAGAGCTCGGCATACCCCTCCACGTCGTTGACACGGACGATGTACGTCTCAATCTCGTCGCCGACCTTCACCACGTCCTCCGGCTTGGCGGCAGGGTCGTCGGTCAGCTCGCTGAACTTAATGTAAGCCGCCTGCTTGGCGCCCACATCCACCTGCACTTCCGTCGGCGTGATGGCGGTGACAATTCCGGTTACCTTCTCCCCTGTATTTAAAGTTTTGAAGGACTGGTTCAGCAGTTCCTCAAAGGACTCCTCGTTGTTCTCCATCGTCTTGATTTCTTCACTCATGGCTGCATATACCTCCTTAATAATGCCCGCTGGCGTGGAAGCACCGGCCGTAAGGCCCGCAACAGAACAACCACTGAAAAAATCCGGCGGGAGCTCGTCCGCGTTTTCGATCTGGATTACGCGGGAGCAGCTCTCCTTGCAAATTTCCGTCAAATGTTTGGTGTTGGCGCTTTTACGGTCTCCTACCACGACCATGACGTCCGCTTTCGCGGCGAGTATGGCCGCTTCAGACTGACGCTTATGCGTAGCGGTACATATTGTATCAAACTTTTTTGCGTTTGTACACTCTTTTTTTACGATTTTCCAAGAAGTTTCAAAAAGTTCACGAATACACGTGGTCTGAGCAACCACGGTGAGGGGCGTTTCCCGAAGGCCGGGGTCCTTTTCCAGCCGAACCTCCACCTCTTCCGGTCCGCTGAAAATCAGGGAATGGGCACAGCGGCTGGCGATTCCCACCACCTCCGGATGCGCCGCATCCCCGATGATGACCGGGGTGCGTCCCTCCGCTTCCGCCTCCGCCACTAAATTCTGAATCCGGCGGACATTGGGACAGGTGGCGTCCACCAAGCGAACGCCTTTTGCCTCCAAATGGTCCAAAATTTCCTTTGGCTCTCCGTGTGAGCGAATGATTACCGCATCTCCAGGCTGTAAAGTGTCTATACTTTCAGTCTGTTGAATTCCAGCTCTTTTCAGTGCTTCCACAACATGGGTATTGTGAATCAGGTCTCCCAGCATCCAGCAGCGCCCCGTCTCCTCTGCCGTCTGGCGCGCCAAGTCCACCGCCCGGCGCACGCCATAGCAAAAACCGGCGCTCTCCGCTAAAATTACCCGCATCGCGGCTTTCCTCCCACAGCCTGACCACCCAGGGCATAGGCGGCCTCCAGCAAATCGTCGGCAATTTTCTGCATCTCCTCCGAGGTGCCCCGGCGGCCGGTGTACTGGGGCACATAGGGATCACCGAAGATGATCCGGGTCCGGTGGAACAGCTTCTTCTCCCCGTCCACAAAGACCGGTATCAGCGTGGCTCCGGTACGAACGCCAATCATGGCAACTCCCGCTTTTGCCTGAGGAGGCAAACCGTCGAGGTACCCAATCCCGTTACGGACAGTGGTGCCTTCCGGGAAAATCAGGAGGTTATCGCCGTCCTTCAGCGCCTGGATGGACTGCTTGACGGCGTTGATGTCGTTGTTGCCCCGGCTCACCGGGAACGCGCCCACCTTTCGCAGAAGCCAGCCGAGAAGAGGATTTTGAAACAGCTCCTCCTTCGCCATAATGTGCAGCCGGTAATTGATGGGCAGCCTCAGTGCCACCAGGATGGGGTCCCAGTTGCTGGAGTGATTGGGGCAGAGCAGCACGCCGCTTTTGGGCAGCTTCTCCATTCCCTCCACAGAAACGGGATGCAGGATTCTGGTAACGAGACCCACGACATAATAAACGACGACAAACAGGCGGTTGAAGGGTTTCATAGGCCCGTCCTTTCCCGGATGATGGCCAGCAGCGCGTGCAGGCTCTCCTGAAAGTTCAGGGCCGAAGTGTCCAGCAGTACCGCGTTCTCCGCCTGCCGCAGCGGCGCTGCGGCGCGGTGGGTATCCCGCCAGTCCCGGTCCTCAATGTCCCGTAGCACCTCCTCAAAGGGCTGGGGCGTTCCCCGTTCTTCCAGCTCGCGGCAGCGGCGCCGCGCCCGAACCTGGACGGAGGCTGTAAGAAAAACCTTGACCTCCGCGTCCGGCAGGACCACCGTGCCGATATCCCGTCCGTCCATTACCACATTGTATGTTCGAGCCAGCTCCCGCTGGGTTTCCAGCAGATAGGCCCGCACCGGCGGCAAGGCGGAGACGGCGGAGGCGTAGCGGGAGACCTCGGGCAGCCGGATTTCCTCGCTGACGTCCTGTCCGTTCAGCAGCGTCCGCTGCTGTCCCTCCGCATCATAGCGCAGCTCCACCTGTATCAGCGGCAGAATCGCCGCCACAGCGGCCTCGTCGCCGGGGGCGACCGAGCGCTTCCGAGCGAAGAGCCCAACAGTTCGGTAAATTGCGCCGGTATCCACATATACAAATCCCAGGGCTTTGGCGGCGGCTCTGGCTAAGGTGCTCTTCCCTGCGCCGGAAGGCCCGTCGATGGCTACGCGAATCGTGCTCATATGAATCCTCCACAGTGTTTAATCTTCATTCGCCGCCGCAATCCCGGCGGCTCTGCCTGTGGACCAGGCAATCTGCAAATTGAAGCCGCCGGTATATGCGTCCACATCCAGAATCTCCCCGGCAAAATAGAGTCCCCGTACCAGCTTCGACTCCATGGAAGCTGGATGGACCTCCCCCACCTTGACGCCTCCGGAGGTGACGATGGCGTCCGTCACCGGACAGGGTCCCGCGATCACAACGGGAAAACATTTCAATACCCGAAGCAGTCCCCGGCGCTGTTCCCGGGTAATATCGTGAACTTTCTGGCGGGGATCAATGCCGGAGGCCCGAACGATTTCCGGAATCAGCTTCTGGGGCAGCAGATCGTTCAGCGCATTGCAGAAATCGTGGTTGCTGTACTTTTCAAAATCTCCCAGCAGCCGCCGGTCCAGCGTCTGTTCGTCCAGCGCGGGCTTCAAATCGATTTCCAGGTGATAGGCCCGCTCCCCAAACCGCCGCATATGAGCGGAGGCCGACAGGATCAGGGGGCCGCTGAGGCCAAAATGTGTGAACACCAATTCCCCGAAGTCCGTATAGATTTTCCTGCTGTCTTCCAACACCGTCAAGCCCACATTCCGGAGGCTGAGACCTTGTAGGGTTTTTCCAACTCCAAAATCCCGGAGCGGTACCAGAGAGCCCCGCAGAGGCGTCACCGTGTGCCCCGCTTCCGCAGCCATGCGGTGGCCCTCGCCGGTGGAGCCGGTGGCGGGATAAGAGACGCCGCCGGTGGCCAGAATCACCGCAGAGGCCGGATAGCGCCCCCGCTCCCCTCTGACGCCGGACACCCCGCCGTTTTCAATTTCCAGGGACACGGCGCGGTCCTTGAGAATGGAAACCTTTTGCTTTCGAAGCCTCCGTTCCAGCGCGGCGCTGATGTCGAAGGCCCGGTCCGACACCGGGAACACCCGGTTCCCCCGCTCCGTCTTCAAAGGGACGCCAAGCTCCTCAAAAAAGGCCATGGTATCCTGGGCATTGAAGCGGGAGAAAGCGCTGTAAAGGAATTTCCCATTACGCGGAATGTTGGCCAGTAATCCCTCAAGGCCGGTATGATTGGTCACATTACAGCGGCCTTTCCCGGTAATGTTCAGCTTTTTTCCAAGCCGTTCGTTGGGCTCCAGAAGCGTAACGGAGGCCCCGCATTCCGCCGCTGAAATGGCGGCCATCATGCCGGCGGCGCCGCCGCCGGCCACCAGAACTTCTCTACTCATCGTCTGCCCTGCCAAACACACCATATCGATTCCAGATTTCCTCCAGCTCCGCAAAGGTGCCGGAGACGTCCGCCCCCATCCGGTTGGACAGCGCCACCAGCAGCGCGTTGATCAGCGACAAGGGCGCAACCATAGAGTCCACAAAGGAAATCATTTCACAGGGGGCCAGAAGCGCCGCGTCCGAAAGCTGATAGACCGGCGAGAGCTCGTTGTCCGTAATGGCGATGATGCTGGCTCCCCGGTCACGGGCAAACTTCACCGTATTGATGGTGACATTGGAATAGCGGGGAAAGCTGATGGCGATCAGCACGTCTCCGTCTCCCATGCGAAGCATCTGCTCAAACATCTCCCCTGCCGCGTTGGACTGGATCAGCGTTACATTTTCCGACAGCAAGTGCATGTAAAAATGCAGGTAGCCCGCCACGAAGGAAGAGGAGCGAACCCCCAGAATATAGATATGGCGGCTGTTCATAATCTTGTCCAGCACCCGGCTGAACTCCCGTTGATCGATCCTGCCGGACATTTGACGCAGCTTGTCAATATCAGACTGGAGGACCGCTGGCAGAATATCCTGTCCGGAAAACAGGTTTCCCGCCTGCTGTATGCGCTGTGTGGACGTCAGACGGCTCCGGATCATGTCCTGAAGGGCCCTCTGCATGCTGGGATAGCCGTCGTACCCCAGCTCGGAGGCAAAGCGCACAACCGTGGATTCGCTGACTCCCGCCAGCAGGCCCAGACGGCTGGCGGTCATGAAAGCGGCCTTATCGTAGTTTTCCAGAATGTAGCTGGCAATGCGCTTTTGCCCCTTGGAAAAGCCGTCCTTGCCCTGCTCTAATTGATGCAAAATGTCTTTTGCCATTGGCCTCTTCCCTCCGGAACGGATTTCCAAGGAATTTGATCGAACCATGGATTCTCTTCTCCGCTTTCGACACCGCGCCTATTGAAACAGCTCCGCGTCGATCTTCCGATCTTTGAAATAGTATTTCCGGTCATGCTCGCCCAGCGCGCGCAGAACTCTGCACGGATTTCCCACGGCCAGGGAATCCGGCGGAATATCCCGGGTGACGACGCTTCCCGCCCCGATGACCGTTCCGTCCCCAATGCTGACGCAGGGCAGAACAATCACGCCGGCCCCCAGCCAGCAGCCCCTGCCGATCCGAATGGGCGCGTTGAACTGATAGCCCTGTTCCCGAAGCCCGGGCCACAGCGGATGCCCCGCCGCGGCCAGCACCACATTGGGCCCGAATTTTGTATAATCTCCCACGTAAATATGGGTGTCGTCCACAACAGTCAGGTTAAAATTCGCGTAAACATTCTTCCCGATATGCAGATGATGGCCGCCCCAATTCGCGTGAAAGGGCGGCTCAATGTAGCTGCCCTCGCCAAACTCGGCAAGCAGCTCGCGCAAAATGGCCGTCCGGCGGTCCTGCTCGGCGGGGCGGGTGTGGTTGAAGGCATACAAACGGTCAAGATACCTCTCCTGCTCCCGAAGCAATTCCTCATCCGCAGATTGATAGAGCTCCCCGCTGTGGAGCTTTTCCCAAATCGACATAAAACGCCTCCCAAAGCAGCTTAAAAACCCGCTCAGTTTTTCCGCACCGCCAGACTGTCCGCCAGCTCCAGAAGAAACCGCGTCTCTCCCGTCCAGCCGCAGCCTTTCAGCGCCTTTTTGGCCAGTTCCGTATAGGTCCGAACCTTCTCTTCACAGGCTGGAATGCCCAACAAAGCCGCAAACGTGCTCTTTTGGTTCGCCGCATCGGAGCCGATGGGTTTGCCAAGCTCTTCCTGGGTGGACACCGCGTCCAAAATGTCGTCCCGAATCTGAAACGCCAGACCAAGATTGGTGGCGTAATCCCTGGCGGCGTCCATGCAAGCATCATCCACTGTCCGGCGGCCCATAGAGGCGGCGACGCCCATCATGCACGCCGCCCGAAGCAAAGCTCCCGTCTTCCGGTCGTTAATTTCCGTCAGGGCCTCGGCGGTACGAGACTGGCCGTTGCCGATGGTATCCCAGTACTGCCCGCCGCACATGCCCGTCTCCCCGGCGGCCTCCGCCAGAATCCTTGCCGCCAGCGCCTTGCACGCGCCGCCGCCGTGCCGCCATTGGCCCCCGGCGGAGAGCACCGTGCGAAACGCCGCCGCCTGAAGGGCGTCGCCCGCCAGGGTGGCCACGCACTCACCGTAAACCTTGTGGCAGGTGGGCTTTCCCCGGCGGAGGTCGTCGTTGTCCATGCAGGGCAGGTCATCGTGGATGAGAGAATAGGTGTGAAGCATTTCCACTCCACAGCCAAAATCCAGCGCCTCCTCCATGGACCCCCCCGCCGCCTCACAGAATTTCATGGTTAGAATGGGCCGGATGCGCTTCCCGCCGGCCAGAAGGCTGTAGTGCATGGCCTCCTCCAGCCCTTCGCCGGGGAAAAAGTCCCGCAGCCGGGTTTCGACCATTGTCCGGGCCGTCTCCAGTTCCCGCTGAAAGTCCATGCTTCAAGCCTCCTCCGTGGTTTCGAAGGGCAACTCCTCCGGCGCGCCGCCGGGGCCCTTCATCAGCTTTACCACCTGCTGCTCCGCCTGATCCAGCTGATTGGTACAGGCGGCGATCAGCTTCGTCCCTTCCTCAAACAGGGCCAGGGAATCCGCAAGCTGAACGTCTCCCTGCTCCAGGGCGGAGACGATCTCCTCCAGACGGGCGATCTGCTGCTCAAACGTCACTTTTTTCGCGGCCATGCGCGTTCTCCTCCTCTTGATAGGGCTCGTCCACCGTGCAGATAAAGCCCCCTTCTCCCAGGGTCACGGCCACCCGTTCCCCGGTTTGAACATCCTGCCAGGTCCTTAAAATCTCGCCCGAGGGCCCGCGGGCCATGGCGTAGCCCCGGCCCAGGACCTTCAAGGGGCTCATAGCGTCCAGCGCCGCCCCCAGGACGGACACCCGCTGCCGTTTTCCCGCCACCAGCCCGGCGGACAGGTCCCCCAGCCGCTGCTGGACGTGTACCAGTTCCATCCGCTTGTCCTGGACGTAGGCCATCTGGTCCCGAAGGACCCGCTTTTCCGCCAGCGCCGTCAGTCTCTGTCGCGCGGACGCCAGCCGGGCGGCCTCGCTCTGCTCCATCCGGGACGCTGCTCCCCCCAGCCACTGCCGCAGGGCCTCCTGGTCCGGCACGGCAATTTCCGCCGCGTTGGAGGGAGTGGACGCCCGGGCGTCCGCCACGAAATCGGAGATGGTCACGTCCGGCTCGTGGCCCACGGCGGAGATGACGGGCAGCTCCGAATCGTAAATGGCCCTGGCCACCCGCTCATCGTTGAAGGCCCACAGGTCCTCCATGGACCCGCCGCCCCGGCCGGTGATGATGACGTCTCCCACCCGCCACTTGTTGGCGTAGCGAATGGCTCCGGCAATTTCCGGCGGAGCCTCGGCCCCCTGGACCCGAACGGGCAGCAACAGCACCTTCGCCAGAGGATAGCGCCGTCGCAGAATGCGGATCATGTCGTGAACCGCCGCGCCGGCGGAGGAGGTGACAATGGCGATTTTCTCCGGATAGAGCGGCAGGGGCTTCTTGTGGGCCGGGTCAAAAAGACCCTCGGCATAGAGCTTAGCCTTAAGCTGTTCGAAGGCAACCGCCAGGTCCCCCGCCCCTTCGGGAGTCAGGGCGTTACAGTAGAGCTGATAGGCCCCGTCCCGGGGAAAGACCGTAATCCGTCCCTGGGCAATGACCTTCATGCCGTTTTCCGGGCGGAACCGGAGGCGGGACGCCTGTCCCCGGAAAATGACGCAGCGAAGGGCCCCCTCCGGGTCCTTTAAGGTAAAGTAATGGTGCCCGGAGGGATACATTTTATAATTGGAAAGCTCACCCCGGACATAAATGTTCTGAAGCATAGGCTCTCCGTCCAGCAGAAGCTTGACCAGCTGATTGACCTCGGCGACGCCGAAAATGTGCTGTTCCATGAGTTACCTCTCGTCGGAGCGCCCGGCCAGATAGTCCAGGCTGACGCCAAAATGGTCTGCCAGGGCGCAGAGATTATAAAAATTAGGAACGCTGGTTGCCCCCTCAAGTCCTTGGTACTGGCGGGCCGTAATTCCAACCGCCACCGCAACTTGCACCTGAGTCTCTTTGCGTTCCATCCGCAAAGCCCGCAATCTTTCTGAAAATTCCATGATAACTCCTTGACACGAAATGGATTTCATGCTATGCTAAGAGCACGAAATGGATTTCATGTTCCCAAAATGTCTCAAAAGAAAGGTGGTCATTATGTCCGACTTCATGCTCTGGCTTCACGCCAACTATGTCCGGCCCCAGATTGACGCACAGAAAAAGGGGGATTACAGCTTCCATTTCGACCTTGTGCGGAACAGTCTTCCGGCCTCCGAACGGCTCTCCATGGACAACAAATGCCTGGAGTTTACAGCCCTCCACGCCTTCACCCTGGGTCTGCGGACCGGCGCGGGGCTGGCCGGCGCCGTGCCCCAACGCTGACCGGAGAGACGGAGGTTCCGGCCCGCCGGACCCCTCCACGGGAAAAAGCAGAGCCGGACATGGTGCAC
>Ga0073908_1002802_pt1 | contig 19954 bp, 18 predicted proteins | sample MucameincwithD2O_FD_65484 | JGI IMG/M metagenome (GOLD analysis project Ga0073908, IMG submission 65484) | Mouse cecum microbial communities from Vienna, Austria - Mucus amended microcosms incubated with D2O | ecosystem: Host-associated > Mammals > Digestive system > Large intestine > Cecum...
AGATGAGTTTTTAAGCAAAAACCAGGCTGCATCAAAATAAAGAAAAAAAGATTTTATCTGCTGCATTTCTTTGCAGGGCAGATAAAGCGGAATATGATGGGGGCGATGCAATGGCAAAAGCAAACAAAGGCGGTTTAGGAAAAGGGTTTGGTGCATTGCTGGGTGAAAGCCTGGAAGCCGAAGGGCAGGGGATTTCCACTTTGCCAATGGCGCTGGTCGAACCCAACCCAGACCAGCCGCGAAAAGTATTTGACCGTGAAGCAATGGAAAGCCTGCGGCAATCCATTGCAACCCATGGTGTGATTACGCCAATTACCGTGCGTATGGGCGCCGATGGTTATTATCAAATCATTGCTGGAGAACGGCGTTGGCGCGCGGCGCGCAGCGCCGGACTGACGGAAATTCCCGCGATGGTGATTGAAGCAACAGACAGTCAGGTGATGGAACTTGCGCTGATTGAAAATTTGCAACGGGAGGACCTCAACCCAATTGAAGAAGCCAAAGGCTATCATGAACTGATTGAACGGTTTGGTATGACCCAGGATAAAGTTGCCGAACGAGTGGGCAAATCCCGTCCTGCTATTTCCAATGCCTTACGGCTTTTGGCATTGCCGGAAGCCGCACAGGATATGGTCGCTTGCGGCAGTTTGTCGCCAGGCCATGCGCGGGCGGTTTTAGCCATACAGGATGAAACCTGCCGGTTGGAAGCGATTGAAAAAATCGCTGGTATGTCAGTCCGGCAGGCAGAACGGTTTGCGCGTGAAGTCAATCAAATCAAAGCAAACCCACAGCAAATGATGCAAACACCATTTACTGTTGATTATGCGGCGGAACTCGCCAAAACCTTAGAAACCCATTTGGGGCGTAAAGTACGCATTGAACAAGGAAAAAAGGCAGGCATTCTTACTTTGGAGTTTTATGGCGAAGATGATTTAGAACGCCTTGCCGAATCCCTTAAACGTTTGGAGGTATGAACCCAAAAAAACAATCATTACAGCATTCCTTATTAGGAGGATGAGAAATGGAAGAAAAAAAACAAGACTGTGAACAGGAAAATAAACGGGTAAGCAAACGTTATTTAGCGTTTTATATCATTGCGTTATTTAGCGTTGCCCTTGTCATTATTCTGCTGAGTTATCTGACCCAGCTTCGTGCGGATAGGGAACTTGCCAATATGAACAATGCGTTAGCGCAAAAAGATACCACCGTACAGGGCACCCAGGAAAAAATGCTTGCCTTGCAGGATGCTTTGCAGCAGCAGACCATCCAGCTTGAAGCAATGCAGCAGCAGCTTGAGGAAATCCGTGCCGTACTTGGCACAGAAGGTGAAATCCTGCCGGCAATACAGCAGCGCATGGATGAATATGATGCGTACCAAAAACTGTTGGAACTTGGCATTGCGGCAGCCAAAGAAGAAAAAGAAACAGCAAAAGCTTGTGTTGCTTATCTGGAAACCACCTATGGGGCAGGACGTTAGATGGCACAGCAGCAAACGCGGTTTTCACGGGAAACTTTGCGGAACAATATTTGAAACTGAAAGCCCAAGCGGGTTAAATCAAAAAAATAATCATTTGGAGTTGAAAAAATTATGTTAGACATCAAATTCATTCGGGAAAACACCGCCAAAGCCAAAGAGCGTTTAGCATTGCGCGGCACAAATTATGATGCTGCCATTGATGAAGCCATTGCGCTGGATGATAAGCGTAAAGAAATCATCGGGGAAGTGGAAACCTTAAAGGCCAAAAAAAATAAAGTATCCAAAGCCATCCCACAGATGAAAAAAGCAGGGGAGGATACCGCACCCATTATGGAAGAGATGAAAGAAATCTCGACGCGTATCCGTGATTTGGATGCTGCCCTTGCCGATACCGAAGCCAAATTAAAGGATGCCTTATTAGGCATTCCGAATGTTCCAGCTGATAAGGTGCCTGCCGGCACGGATGATAGCCAGAATCCGGAACTGCGGCGTTGGGGCACACCGCGTGAATTTGATTTTGAACCCAAAGCCCATTGGGATATTGGCGCGGAAAAAGGCATTCTGCTGCCTGAAGTGGCAGGCAAAGTCACCGGTTCCCGGTTCCATTTTTACCGCGGCTATGGCGCACGGCTGGAACGTGCAGTCATTAACTTTTTCCTGAACACCCATACCGATGCCGAGGGCGGTTATACTGAAATCCTGCCGCCATTTATCGCAAATGGCGCATCTATGACCGGTACCGGTCAGCTTCCGAAATTCTCTGAGCAGATGTACCAGCTTGGCAAAGAAGACAGCGATTTATATTTAATCCCAACGGCGGAAGTGCCAGTCACCAATATGTATCGAGATGATATTATCCCTGCTGACCAGCTTCCAATTCGTTATGCAGCTTATTCCGCTTGTTTCCGCCGGGAAGCGGGTGCGGCAGGGCGCGATGGGCGCGGATTAATCCGGCAACATCAGTTTAACAAAGTAGAACTGGTCAATTTCACTGCACCAGAAGATTCTTGGGAGCAGCTTGAAAACTTAACCCATGAAGCAGAACGGGTGCTCCAAGGTTTAGGACTGCCATACCGTGTGGTATGCCTGTGTACAGGGGATATCGGATTTTCGTCTGCTTGTACCTATGATATCGAGGTTTGGATGCCGTCATATGGCCGGTATGTTGAGATTTCTTCCTGTTCTAACTTCCTGGATTATCAAGCACGCCGTGCAAATATCCGCTGCCGCAATGCGGACGGCAAACCGGTCTTTGCTCACACATTAAATGGTTCCGGTGTTGCGGTTGGGCGCACCGTGGCAGCCATTTTAGAAAACTTCCAAAACGCAGATGGTTCTGTGACCATCCCGGAAGCATTGCGTCCGTTTATGGGCTGCGATAAAATTTAACCATAACACAAAAGGGGAAGCACAAAAGAGCTTCCCCTTTTTGCTTGCCGGATAGGGGTTTCACGTGAAACAGAGGAATTTGTTCCACTTGAATAACTGATAAAGCATATCGTATAATGAAAGTAATGTAAGCAAAAGAGGAGAAAAATGATATGGACAAGTTACCTGCGTATGAAGGGTATTTATTATTCGGCGGACAGCCTGAACCGGCAGCGGCAAAAAACGTTTGCGGCTGGCTGGCAGAAAAATGCGGCGGTGCGGAACAGAAAGAAGATGGGTGGTACCATTTAACCGCTTATGATGCGGATGTGATTTGGGATGCGCCGGAAGCATTTGCACAGCAGCGCATATCTGATTTTAACCGGGGGCAGTTTTGGAACATTAAAAATGCCAATGGGCTGCTGGCAGGGTGCAGTCACATGGTGCGCCTGCAAGCGGTCAGCAAACAAGGGATAGATTACAAACAGCATGGCAAAATGCTGGTGCAGCTTATCGAAGCGGCTTTGCAGGTTTATCCAAGCTGTATAGCAGTTTATACCCCGGCATCCGGACGGCTGGTGACAGCTGAACAAGTGCAGGGCAATCCAGCGCGTGGCGGCGACCGGTTCTTATATTTATGTGTGAACACGCGGTTTTTCAGCATCAGCGGCACAAACAGTGATATGATGATGGATACAGTTGGGCTGCATTTATTAGGCTTGCCTGATGTGCAATATCATTTCCACAGCATTGACCCTAATAAGCTGATGAAGCACGCATACAGCGTCGCGTCGCTGCTTTATACCATGGGTGCAATGATGCGGGATGAGGAAACCATTGATGGCATGGATGAAGGTGGCATCACACGGGAAATCCGCTGGAAGTTCCAATATGAACACGCATTGATTGAACCGCCACGCATTGTTATGGCAATCCAGCCAGGCGAATACGCGATATAAAGGTAATATCTTAGAAAGGGCTGGTACAGTCCACATGAGTATGGATTTTGCATTTTGGAAATATAAACATACCCCATCAGCAGGTTTATGCGCAGCCTGATGGGCAAGAGGGGGGATGTTTCACGTGGAACGGCAGAGGGTGAATATTTATTGGCCAACAAAATCATCGGTTTGCAGCCCATCATTGGAATAAAGATGGGCAAAGGCATTCCAAGTGGAGGCATCCAGCCTGCCGTTTGCGGGCAGTCCTGCGGAGCGCTGCAAAGCAGCGACCGCATTTTCTGTTGCGGCGTCATAAATGCCAGTATAGACAAGCGGCAGGCAAGCGGGGAATTGGGCAAGCAGCCCATTAAACATACCCTGCAAAATATATAAGAAGCGCCCATGGTCGCCAGGCAGGACAACCTGCGCCGCATTGGGGAAAATCCGCACAGCAAGCGGCTGGGCAGTGCGGCTGCGGATGGCGTTGGCTTGCTGTACAATCATATCCCAAGTTCCAATATCGGTCTGCCCGGTAACGGGTAGGTTATTTTGCTGCTGAAAATGCTTCACAGCTTCGGTTGTTGGGGCATCATAAGTGCCGCTGATTTTCGGGCCGGTGGCAGACCCTTGAATGACACGCAAATCTTGTTGTAAACCGCAGATATGCTGGCGGCGTTGTTCATCAGTATACAAAGAATATCATTCCCCTTCGTTTTGGAGTACATAGCCGGGATATTGTTGTGGTTCAGTCTGGCTGCCACTCACAGCGGTTTCATAGGCAGAAGCTAAGGTATCCCAAGTGACAGGGCCAATCGTCCCAGTCAAAGGGATATTCCATAGGCGCTGTGCGGCAAGAACAGCTTCACGGGTACGCTCACCGAAATAACCGGTAATCGGAATTTTCGGGATTTCCGGATAAACATCTGCAAGTGCGGAAAGGAAAGTTTGTGCCTGTTCCACATCATTCCCTGACATCCCTTCCACCATCAGCCGCCCTGGGAACACAGGGACGCCGCTTGGTGAAAGCAAATTGGGGTTTGCCTGCACAATCGAAAGATAAGCCGAGTAAATCGCGTCCCAAGTTTGTTCCCCGACAATGCCATCAGGGTTCAGCCCAAAGAGTTTTTGCGCGGCAATGACCGCGTTTTCGGTTTGTTCACCGAAAATGCCGTCATCCCGGATAATTGGAATATCTTCATAATAAGCGCCAAGTACGCTGAGGTAATACTGTACAAGCCTTACTTCATTGCCGGTATCGCCGCGGCGCAGTGCGCCGGGATAAATCGGGCTGACGTCCTGCAAAGATAACCCTTCGCTGTTGAGTTCAGCAAGGCGTTTGATTGCCGTATAAAGATAAGCGATGCGGTACCAAGTTGCCTGGCCAGTAATACCGTCTTCGGTCAGCCCAAAGGTGCGCTGAAATGTTTTGACAGCATCTTCAGTTGATTTTGAGTAAATGCCATCCACCGGATAGATTTTGGGGATAAGCGGATAATTGCGGGAAATCCGATTAAGGCGTAACTGGATGGTGCGGACATCATCACCAGTATCGCCAAGGCGCAGCGGCGTGCCGGGATAAGTGCCGATATTAGGGGCAACCGGGGTATCCGTTACAATATTGAGGTCAGGGCCATAGAAATAGGTCAGGATTTCATAAGGGGTCATCCCTTGTTCCGCCAGCGGAACAGTACCCCATTGACTCAGCCCTTCACAGGTGACAGTGGTGCCATTGCAGTATTGAGCAAAGAAGGGTTCCACAGAACCCGGACGGGTTAAATAACTGGTAAAGAGTTCATCCGCAATTTCCGAAATATTATCAAAAATATCTCGGTCATGGACATAGGATTGATCAAACGCTGTAGAATTGGTGATATCAAAATCATACCCTTGAGAACGGTACCATTCGGTATAGATCCGGTTGAGGGCAAAAGAAATTTGGGCATACATATTAGCGCGGATTGCGTTTTCCGGCCAAGTCGGATAAATTTCAGAGGAAGCCACATTTTTGATATAGTCAGGGAAAGGCACAGTGACATTGCGGGCAGGTGAATCCGGCCGTCCCAAATGCACCGTAATGGTTTCCGGGATAAATGGCAGAGGCAAGGAAAAATCACTCCTTTGGCATGGGCTTTATGGGTTTAGGCTATGGCTGGGCAGGTCGCGCTGTTGTGGAACAGCAGGGGAGCTGACATCTTCCTCCAATGGAACAAGATAAACCGGCAGTGTTGCAATAATATCCGCAAAGACAGTTAAATCCGAAGTGGAAACCGGCTGATAGCCTTCCCGCGCAACCGTAACAGCATAACGGGCATAAGGGCGGCTGCTGCCAGGTTCCAGGGAATTCGCGGCTGGTGGTGCGGCAAGCGGCAGGGCAGGGGTTTGCCCAGAAGCATTGGTACGAGTTGTATAAACCAGGTTTTGCTGATTATTTTCATCAATCGAATAGACTGTGACCAAAGCATTTTCCAGCGGAATTGCATTTTGTGCGGTGGATACCGCAACGATTAAATACCCAGTTGGCGGGTTAGAGGGAATTTCAGGCATAAAGAATCACTCTTTTCATAAGAAATAGACCGTTTTTGTGTCATGCTCGTTGCAATCATAAAAAAATATCATTATAATGAAGGAAGAAAATCATTTTCATGAAATGGGGTTTGGATTGAGTATGGAATATCAGCAAATTATTGAAACCTGCAAAGCACAGGAAACCAAGTTTACATTCACATCTTTCACACGGGCGGACAGCTTAAAACTTGGCACAATACTTTGTGAAACCGCTGCCAGATATGATAGTGGTGTTGCCGTTGCCATTGAAATCAATGGCTTACGGGTTTTCCAGCATATCACCCAAGGGGCAGGACGTCATAATGTCGATTGGCTGGGGCGGAAAGTCAACACGGTCAATCAGTTCGGCAAATCTTCCTTACGGGTTTGGGCAGAATTTGAACGGGATCATTTAACCATGGCCGATGAACGGTTAGAACCCATGCGGTTTGCCATGTGCGGCGGCGGCTTCCCGCTGATGGTAAAAGGCATTGGACAGGTTGGTGTTATCGCGGTTTCCGGCTTGCCGCATTTAGAAGATCATCAAGTGATTATTGATACGCTTGCGCGTTGGTTTGATGAGGCTTAACGCGGGGGACAGCAGGGGCAAAAATGCCCCTGCTTTTTTTCATACAAGCTGAATATGGTATTTTTTAAACCAGCGGTCAAGCTGGATGAGATAAGCAAATACCTGTGGTCCACGCATGAGCTGCCCATACCAAGGCTCCGGCATATTGTCTGGTTCCTCCAGCAGCGCATTGATTGCCTCTGCCCGGAATAGTTTTGGGATATAAGAATGTTCGTCCTGCATAATCTGCCGCACATAAGAGGAAACCAGTGCGGTATATTCCGGGGAAAAGGTTTTAGGATAAGGGGATTTTTTCCGCCAAACGATTTCCTCAGGCAAATCATGTTCAAATGCTTTGCGGACAATACCTTTTTCACGGCCATCCCAAGCCTTGAGGTGCCAGGGCATATTATAAGCATATTCCACAATGCGGTGGTCACAGAATGGCACACGGACTTCTAACCCAGAATACATACTCATGCGGTCTTTTCGGTCGCGCAGCGCTGCAAAAGAAAACAGGGATAGATTGCTTGTTTCACGTGAAACGGATACAAAAAAAACAAACTGCCTGCCCCAGGGTTTAGGGGGCAGGCAGCAGGGAATCTAAAAAAAGTTAATACTGATAAATCGTTTTTTTCCGCACCAAAAACCAAAGGGAAATCAGCAGCCCAGGCAGTTCGGCGGCAGGCACAGCCAGCCAAATGCCGACTTTACCGAGCAGTGCAGGCAAAAGCAGCAGCATGGCAACAAGAAAAACCAGCGTGCGCGCAAAAGAGATAATTGCGGAAACCCGACCATCCGAAAACGCGGTAAACAAGGCGGAAGCAAAAATGCTGACACCCATAAAGAGGAACGAAAGCGCATAAAGCGGGAAGCCTTCCATGGTAATATTAAACACATTGCTGCCAGGGCTGGTGAATGCCTGCAAACAGGTGCTGATGACCAGCCGCGACAGCGCATAACTCGCGATGGAACAGAAAACAACAAAGCCCATACAGCTTTTGAAAATGCGTTTTAGTTGCTTGGTATCCTTTGCGCCATATTTATAACTAATCACCGGAGCAACACCCAAGGAAAAGCCAAAGAAAACCGCAGTAAACACAAACTGAAAATAAAGGACAATACTAATGGACGCAACGCCATCCTCACCCCAGAATTTCAGAAAGAGCATATTAAAGAGAAACGTGGTAATGGCGTTTGCAATGTTTGTCACCATTTCCGAAGAGCCATTGCCGCAGGCATAAAGGAGCATCCGCCAATCGGCATTTGGTTTGATGAAATAAAGTGGGCTTTTGCGTTTGTGGGCAAAATAGATTAGCCCAGTCAGTGCAGGCACAAGGTATCCAATGCCAGAGGCAAGGGCAGCGCCTGCAATGCCCCAACGGAATACAGCGATAAAAAGATAATCCAGCAGCATATTGGCAAGCCCGCCGCCAATGGTAGATGCAAGCCCCAGACCGGGCTTGCCCGCGGTAACAAATAAAGTTTGGAATGCAGTTTGCAGCATCATAGCGGGTGCGAATGCGAGCTGGATAAAAGCATAGGTTTGGCAGAAGGGGAATTGTGCGGGGCTTGCGCCAAGCGCAGCAATAATGGGATTCAAAAAGAGGATGCCAACCACCGTAAACAGCAAACCGATAATAAAAGAAACCAGCACAAGGAAAGTAAAATTACTTTGTGCCATATCTTCATGTCCTTCACCAAGCCTGCGTGCAATGATTGCACTGCCGCCAGTGGCAAGCATAATGCCAACCGCCATTTCAAGGCAGGCGAGGGGATAGGTAATATTGATAGAACCAAGTGCAACCGTGCCGGCATATTGTGCGATAAACATCCCATCGACAATGGTATACATGGAAAGAAAGGCCATCATAATTATATTAGGTAAGGCGAACCGCAGCAGGGAAGCCGTCCCAAACTGACGTGCCAATGCGTTATTCATTTTTATGAACCTCCGCTTCAAAGTTTGTCATAATCATATAAAGGTTATGCAGATATTGTTCAAGCTGTTCCTCGCCAAGGGCAAGCAGGCAGCGGGTTTCTGCTTCATACAGACCCTGCAGGCATTCTTTTGCAAATTCTTTGCCATCTGGAGTCAGGCGCACAGTTTTTTCTTTGCTGTGTGCACGGGTTTCACAGCAAACATAACCGCGCCGTTCCAAATCCTTGACAACGGTATTGACCGTTTGTTTGGGTATCAGCCATTCTTCCGCAATTTGTTTTTGTGTCCAGTCATCATTTTCATCCAGCGCATATAATGTCATCATCATGTTATAACTCATGCCATGTTTTTTTGCCCATTCATGATAAAGCGCATTGATTTTACTGAGATAAGCATTATATTGACGCAGTTTATCCATTGCATTCATACACATCATCTCCATAGTCCGGAATCGGATTGTATAGGGTATTATAATCTGGTATCGGACTGATGTCAAGCGCATATCCAAAAGTTTTTTGCGCAGGCAAAGCGATATTACAAAAATGTAAGAAACGGATGATGGAATGTAAGGTGAATGCAATGGGAAAGGGACAAGCAATATATTATAATAGATGCAGATAAAAGGGAGGATTTTCGTGATTTGAAACGAAATTGTGAACAAGGATTTGTTAGGGTTGACAGGGCAAAGGGGACGTTGTATAATGATTGCGATAACCGACCGACTGGTCGGTCTGTAAAAAATCAGTGAGATATTTTCGGTTTTGGGAGGGCTGGTTGCATGAATAAACGGGTCATCAGCGCAGGCATTTTATTTGCCTTGCTGACGGGCATCCGCCTGCCGGCACAGGCGGCAGGCGGCATACAAATGGCAGGGCTGACAAGTAGCACAGGAGTCATTGTTTATGCGTTACATACCATAGCTGGCAATGCGGCAGCATCCGCAAAACAAACGGCGTCTGCCGCTGGAGCAGAACCGGCAGAAAACGGGCAAATAGAAACCCCAGTTCAAAATGAATCTGCCGCCGCCAATCCGCCGGCGCAAAAAACCCGTGAAATGGGTTTGGTTGCGGTTGAACGGAATGTACGGGAGAATAATCCGACCATTCGGACATTAAATTATACTGCGGCAGGCATCGGCTCAGGCGGCAGGACATCCCTTGCGGATAATGGAGAGCTTGCCGCACTAGTTGGGCAATACAGCGCCGCAGTTGCGGAATTGCAGCAGGCATACGAAGCGGCAGAAGATGAAGCGGTTAAGCAGGCATATGCGTTGCAGCTTGGCATTCACCAAGCAAATCTTGCCAGCCTACAGGGGACAATTGCCATGCCAGCCATAACAGCCGCCATGACACAAATGATGTTGGAGGATGCAGAATATGGCGTGCGCCAGCAAGCGGGCAATGTTGCCAAACAGCTTTGTTATGGTGCGGAAAGTATGCTCATTGGCATGAAATCGCTTGCGGTTGTCACCGAGGATTTAACCCGGACATTAGCATCCCTTGACCGGACGATTGAAGTGATGAAAATCCAGAAAGAACGGGGTATGGTTAGTCAGCTTCAGTTTGATAATGTCTGTGAGCAGCGCAGGCAGTTAGCGGTACAAATTGAATCGCTGCAAAATCAGCAGCAAAGTTTGGGGTCAAATTTAGCGCTGATGTGTGGTTATGAAGCAGATATGTGCATTGTACCGAGCAATTTAAGTCATATCACCCTGCGAAACATACAGGAAATGGATTATGAAACCGATTTAGCCGCCGGGCTAAAAAACAGTTATGAATTATGGAGCAAAAAGAATGCTGTCATGCAGGCGGGCAACAAACGGGATATTCATATCAGCGGCACAGTAGACGCATATGAAGCCGCAAAAAAAGATGCAGAAGCCACAGAAGAAGCATTAAGGCAGGCATTTAAGGCGATTTATGATGCCGTAGCCGATCAAAAGCTTGCGGTTGACGCGGCACAGACAGCATATACAAAGGCACAATCAGATTTATCCATCAGCAAGACCAAATATGAGCTTGGTGCGATATCGCAGATGGATTACCTGTCGGCACAGGATACTTGTGCGGCGTCAAAAAATGCGGTAGAAACCGCGCATTTGAATTTAATTTCGGCATATCGTGCCTATGTATGGGCAAAACAAGGGTTAATTTCTACCGGCGCGGCAGGAGGCGCATCATGATGAAAAAACGGGTTTTTGCATTGACAGCACTTTTAGCAATGGGGCTAAGCATACCGGCGCAGGCAGTGAACGCATTGCCCACCGTGGTGGCAACACTTGGCACACAAACTGCCATACAGACGCTTTATCAGCATATGGAAAATACCAAGGCAGCAACGCCAGGTATTGCAGGCAGTACATTATCATTTGATGAGATTGAACGGGTTGTCCGGCAAAATAATGTTTCCATTAAATCATTAGATCAGACCTTAGCGGGAGTTGGCGCAACCAAGGTAAATGATCAATATAAGGAACAATATGATAATCTGGAAATCCAGATGTGGCAATACCAATCAGAAATCAACAATTTGGAAAGTTCAATCCGAGCGCTGAAAAATCAACAGGGTGATGGCGTAGATAACAGTGGCTTAATTCGGTCATTGGAGGCACAAAAGGCGGCATTACAGTCAACCATTGCGTCTACACGAATGTCATATGATGATTTAGAGGATCAAGAAGATGATGCCACAGAAGAAATTGGTTATACATACAATACGACAAAAGAGCAAGTAACCAACACAGCGAATCAAATTGTGATGAGTGCGCAGGCGGCATATATTGCCATGCACACATTAGAGGATTCAATTGCATCGGCCAAACGCAATTTGCAGGCGCTTGACCGGAATATGGGTGTGGTACAGACCCAAGTGAATGTAGGGGCAGCGACTCAGCTTGATATTTTAGCGTTGGAAGCGCAAAAGGAAGCGTTGCAGGCAAATTTACAAACATTAGAAACCCAGCGGGCGAATCAAAAGAACAGCCTAGCAATTTTATGTGGTTATGGGGCAAACGAAGCGGTAACGGTAGGGGAGATTCCAGAAGTGACCGTGGAAATGTTAGGGCAAATGGATTATGAAAAGGATTTAGAAGAGGCGCATAAGAACAGCTATACATTATGGGCAAAACAGGATGCGATTGACAAAGCCTCGCGGGATTACGCAAATGATGTAACCCATAGTTTACATGCGTTTGAAGCGGCAAAGATTGATTTAGAAGCCGAAAAAGAGAATTTTACAAACAGTTTCCGGCAGTTATATAAAACGGTACAGGAAGACGAAGTTTTATTAGAATCAGCGCAGAGCAGTTATGCGCAGGAGCAGAAAAACTTTGCGGTCAGTGAGTTGAAGTATAATCGTGGTGCAATTTCAAAAAATGATTATGATGCGGCGAAAGACACGCTTGAAACTGCGGCAGACGCAGTAAAGACAGCAAAAATCAATTTATTTTCAGCTTATAACACCTATCAATGGGCAATAAAAGGAACCCTTTAAAAGTTGAAAAGAAACACATTTTGGAGGTTATGACCATGAAGCAAAAAAGAGTGATTGCCTGTATGCTGGCGCTGTTTATTTTTGTAACAGTGTCAGGCTGTGGGCAGAAAGCATCGGAAGAAGATTCCTCAGAAGGGGAAACCCTGCAGGGGGTTGCAGTGGAAATTGCAGATGTGCAAACCGGGGAAATGGCGGCGGAATCCTCTGTGGCAGGCACAGTAGAAGCGACTAATTCCGTGCAGGTATTTCCAATGCTCGCAGGAACAGTATTGTCGTTAAATGTCGCCGAAGGCGATATGGTCACAAAAGGGCAGACATTATTCCAGGTGGATACCTCCACCGTGACCAGCACATATAGTTCGTTAAAACAGAGTTATAGTGCAACAAAGGCATCGACTGACCAAAGCATAGCGACAGCACAAATTGGGGTGCGCAATGCGCAGCTTGCCGTAGAAAATGCACAACGTGGGGTAGAAGATGCCCAGCGTGCGGTAGAAAATGCCCAGCTTGGCGTAGACAATGCGCAAATTACGGTAGACCAGGCAACGACAGCATATGAAAATACCAAAGCGCTGCATGATGCAGGCGCAGCTTCTGACCAGGCGCTGACACAAGCGGAACAGGGGTTACAGCAGGCAAATGCAGCTATGAAAAATGCACAATCCACCGTGAAGCAGGCAGAAAATGGGTTACAGCAGGCGCAGGCAGGTGTAACCCAAGCACAATCTGGTGTTGCTACCGCACAGGCAGCCGTACAGCAGGCAGTTGCAGGGCAGCGGGCATCGCTTGCACAAATTCAGGCATCCATGGCACAGATTGAAGCCCAGGCAAAACTTGGCACAGTAACTGCGCCGGTTTCAGGGCTTGTCACTTCTGTCGGCATTGAACGCGGCGGCATGGCGGCGCAGTCCGCCCCGGCCGTCGTCATTGCCGAAGGCGGCAATATTGATGTGACCGTGAATGTCAGCGAAACGGTGTTATCTGAACTAAATATTGGCGACCGGGCAGAATTAACCATACAATCGGTTTCAGCCGACCCGTTTGATGGTTCGATTGCCACCATTGCAACCGCAGCCAATCCACAAACACGGCTGTATGAAGTCACGATTGCTTTGCCACAGGCAATGAAGCCAACCATTGGTGCGTTTGCAAATGTCACTTTGTTCACCAACCGTCGCAGCAATGCGGTTTATGTGCCAACCGAAGCCATTTTAACCGATGGGGATGAAGAATATGTTTATATTTTAACCGATGACCGTCCATCCAAAGACCGCCATGACGAAGCGATTGGCAACGGTGATGGCCCATGGGCAAAAAAAGTGCTTATTCGTACTGGGTTAGTTGGTGATGGCATTACCGAAGTGACAGAACGTCTGATTGGCGGCGAACGTCTGGTAGTAAAAGGGCAAAGTTATCTTTCTGATGGCACATTGGTGCGTATTGTAAATGGGGAGGATGCTTAACCCATGAAAATAGCAGATTTTTGTATCCGGCATAAGGTCACAACTATTTTGTCTTTTGTGCTCATTGTGATATTTGGCGCGATGAGTTTTGGCGCATTGCCGCTGGCACTCATGCCGAATATTGAATTGCCAATGGCAATTGTGATGACGACTTATGTTGGTGCAGGCCCGGAAGAAATTGAAAACCTTGTCACAAAGCCGATTGAATCGGCATGTGCCAGTGTTGCGGGCATGGATGAATTGCAAAGCAGTTCATCCGAAAACATGAGTATGGTTATGGTCACTTTCGCGGATGGCACCAATATGGATGAAGCATTGGTGGATATGCGTGAAAAAGTTGATTTGGCAAAATCCTCACTGCCGGAAGATGCTTCCGCACCAACGGTAATGAAGATGGATATTGATTCTATGCCGGTTGTATTATTTGGGTTAAAGGGCGATGATTTAGCAAAACTGCAATCCATTGCGGATGATGATATTTCGCCGCGTTTGGAACGCATTGATGGTGTCGCGTCAGTGGAGGTATCTGGCGGTTATGTCAATGAAGTTGCCATTGAAACTTATCTCGACCGTTTGGAAGGGTATGGTTTATCGGTATCTTATATTGCGCAGATGTTAGGTGCGGATAATGTTGCTATGCCGGCGGGCGAGGTAAACAATGGCACACAGAAATTATCTGTCCGTACCGATGGTGAATATAAATCGGTTGAAGATGTTGCAAATACATTGATTCCATTGCCAACTGGCGGAATCATTCGGTTAAATGAGATTGCCAGTGTTTCAATGAAACCGCAGGATCAATCCGCGATTGCGAAAGTGGATGGCGAACCTTGTTTGATTGTATCGGTCAGCAAGCAATCCGGTGTCAATACGGTACAGGTTGCCGAACGTGCCATGAAAGCCATGGAAGGGTTAAAAGAAGAAAATCCGGATATCAATTATACCATTTTGATGGATCAGGCAGAATACATTAACCTGACTGTGGATTCGGTTATGCAGAATATTATATTTGGTGTAGCATTTGCTGCGGTTGTACTTTTGTTGTTTTTGCGCGATTTGGGTTCCACAGCGGTTATTTCGGTATCCATGCCGGTATGTATTGTCACCGTATTTTTGGTGATGCGTGCCCTTGGCATTACGCTCAATATGATGTCACTGGGCGGCATGGCAATGGGTGTCGGCATGATTGTTGACAACTCCATTGTTGTACTGGAAAATATTTTCCGTTTCCGGACGGATGGTTGCAGCCGTTGGGATTCCTGCACCAAAGGCGCGGCAGAAGTATCATTGTCTATATCGGCGTCAACCCTCACAACCATTGCGGTATTTTTGCCGCTTGGGTTATCCGGCGGTATGGCAGGCATGATGTTCAAGGAATTTTGTATTACCATTTGTGCCTTGCTTGGCGCATCGCTGGTCATTGCGCTGACGCTTGTACCACTTCTTTGTTATATCACGATGGATCGCGGCAAGCGCCGCTTGAAAGTTGCCAATGATACCGGTGATTTAGGCGATAAACCATTAATGCGTAAATATAAAGGGCTGCTCCGGTTCTTTATTAAAAAGCGTTTTGTTGCGGTCATTGTATCATTTGCTATGATTGTGGTATTTGTCATGAGTATTGGCGCGGCAGGCATGGAACTGATTCCAGAGATGGATCAGGGACAGATTTCGGTAAGCATTGGTATGCCTATTGGTTCAGAAATGGAAGAAACCGCAGCCATTCAGGACAGGGTATGTAAAATTGCGGAAGATATCATACCTGAGCTGGATAGTATGTATTATACAACTGGCGGTGGCAGTATGATGTCCAGCGGCAGCAGTGTCACACTGATGCTGGTGGATTTGGATCAGCGTGACCGTTCTTCTATGGAAATAGCAAATGAATTGCGTGATCATTTGGCGGATATTGCGGGTTGTGAAATTTCTGTTTCAGCGTCGTCTAGCATGAGTATGTCAAGCGGGGCAGTTAGCATCAGCCTTTCCGGTAATGATTATGATGAACTGGTCAAAGCTGGGGATGATTTAGTTACGCAGATTTCCGCATTGCCCGATGCAATTGAGGTAGAAAGTTCTGCGTCAGAAGAAGAACCTCGTGTCAGTGTCAAAGTCAACCGTGAAAATGCAACGCGGTTTGGGCTGACAGCGGCAACCATTGGCGCCGCTGTGCGTGGGCAGATTAACGGTTCCACAGCCACCAAGATGAAAATTGGCGGCGAGGAATATGATATCACAGTCCGGGGAGATGAGGCAGCAAAAGCAAGCCTTGACGCGTTAAAAGCCATGATGATCCCCACACAAACAGGCGGTTCAGTACCGCTCAGCCTGGTTGCGGATATCAGCACAGAACTTGCGCCGCAAAGCATTGCGCGTGATAACCAGAGTCGTACCATCACCATCACAGGGGAAAGCCTTTCAGATAATGTAGTTGGGTTAAATGCCGAAGTGAATAAGATTTTAGAGGCTTATCAAATGCCGGATAGTGTTACCTTGGAAACTGGCGGCGAAATGGAAGATATGGCAGAATCCTTTGGTACCTTGGGGTTTGCGCTTGTGGTTGCATTAGGGCTGGTATATTTTGTTTTGGCAAGCCAGTTTGAATCTTTTGTGATGCCAATTATCATTATGATGATTTTGCCAATTGGTTTGTTAGGTGCGATGTTTGGCTTGCCGGTGACAGGCAACAAAATTTCCATGGTATCCATCATCGGTGTGATTATCCTGGCAGGTACCATAGTCAATTCATCCATTGTTTTAATTGACTATATCCAAACCCGCAGGGGGCGCGGCGAGGATAAAAATACAGCGATATTAAATGCGTGCCCGCGGCGTGTACGTCCGGTGCTGATGACAACATTAACCACAGTATTAGGTTTGCTGCCGATGGCATTTTCAGGCGGGGAAGGTTCAGAAATGATGCGTCCTATGGCAATTGTTATGATTACGGGTATGATTGTTTCAACCATTGTAACCTTGTTATTTACGCCGGTTTATTATTCGCTGATTGATAGTTTAACTTCACGATTCAAAAAACATAAACCGCAAGACCCACGGGATGATGTGCCAGGAGGTAAAATAGAATTACAAAAAGAGGGGGTATAAAACAAATGACGCAGGCACGGGAAAGCCGCCGGGCAGATATTTTGCGGGCAGCTTTTGAGGAATTTTGCGGCGGGGGATATGACCGCACCCGGATGGAACATATTGCCCGCCGTGCGGGCATTGGCAAATCGACAATTTATGAATATTTCCCCTCCAAAACCGAATTATTAACGGCGGTAGGGGAATGGATATTTGAAAATGCCTGCAAAGCGCTGCATGAGATTTTTTCAAAGCAGCAGCTATTCCGTGATATGGTATATCATTATTTGAAATATATGAACCAGCTTATGATTAAAGCGGGAGCAGGTTTATTAAGCATACGCGGCGGGGATTCAACCTTTGAAGTGGCTTACAAATGCGGGGAACAATTCCGGGATTTCATTTTAAAGCAGTTGATGGATGCAGTAGCAAAGGCGCAGCAAAAGGGTGAAATTGCACAAGATTTGCAAACAGAGGCGGTTGCGAGTTTAATCATCGGCCTGTCCAGCCCAGCGATTTTGATAACCGTAACCGAAGATTGGGAAGAACATATACAGCAGATTATTAATGTTCTATTCAAAGGGCTTCAGCCGCGTGCCAGCACATAAAAAAAGAAACACCTGCCAAAAGCATTTGCTGTGTTATGATTGATAGCCAGAAATAAAAATAATCTTTTCATTTGATGCAAAAAACACCCCAAAAGGGGTGTTTTTTTGTGCCTGTAAACAGACAATAAGCATAATAAGATGATTTCTTTTTGTTTCACACCTCCATACCATCATATCCGGCAGCAAAAACAATATGCAGCCGCCCGTCCCCAACCGTTACACGTGAAACACTCAGTGCCGCAATCCGTTTTTTTTGTGCAAGTGTATATGTATCCCATTCTTCCGGGATTGCGGCAAATTGTTTTTCCAATTTTGCATTGGCGGCAGGGGGATGATTTTGCGCCTGCGCTTCGCGCAGGCGGGCTAGGGCTGTATTTTTTTCATGCAATAACGCTGCGGTTAATGCTAAGACATCGGGTTGGGTAATTTGGGCGATATTCTGGGTAAGCTGTGCGATTTCCTGTTCCAGCCGGACAAGTTCCCGGCTGGTTTCCGGCGGGCATGGCGCTGCTTGGCGCTCAAGCGGCACTTGCCGCAAACCACGCAAAAAAGGCAGCAATACGGCTTGCACAGATGCTTCAATTTGTTCCAGCGTCATCACTTGGCTGCGCCCAGGGCAGCAGCCTTTTTTGCGTCCGCCGCAGTTAATATAATGTCCGCGGTGCGGTGCGGGCTGATTCACAACCGTTACCGCATAACCACAATGTTCACATTTCATCAGCCCGGATAACCAGCTATGTGAGCCGCGTCCACTGTTTTTCACCGCCTGGTTTTGTCCAAGTTTTTGCTGTACTTTTAACCAAATTTCTGCGGGGATAAACCCTTCATGCGGGGCGAGTGAAAGAAAACCGCCTTTCATATCACAGAATTTACTGCGCGTCCGTCCAGTGCGCGGGGCATAAAAATAACAGCCATGTGTACCGTCATAAGCCGAAAGCGGGTCGTTGATGGTCACACCTTGTCGGGAAAAGTATTGATAAACAAATGGGTCAGCCTGTACATAAGCGGGATTGCGCAGCAGCCGCCCAAGCTGTGCGGTGCTCCAGGTATTGCCGGAGGTGGTGCGGATCTGTTTTTCAGCCAGCCAGCGCATCAGTGAGCCAAGCGAAGCGCCTGGTTCAAGGTAACGGGAAAATAATGCGGCAACAATTTCCGCCTGTGCGGGGCAAGGGATAAAACACGCGGTATGTTTGCCTGCGCATATGGTTTGCCCTTTGGCAAAGCCAAAGGGAGGACGACCGCCTAAATACATACCGGATTTTGCGCGTTCATAATAATTATCGGTCACACGGCGGATAATGGTTTCCCGTTCAAATTGGGCAAAAACCATCATAATTTGTGCCATTGCGGCGCCAGCAGGCGTATCATCCAGCGTAAGCCCATCTTCACAGGAAATAAATGCAATTTGTTTTTGCCGTAATAATTCATATAGTCCAGTGAAATCATGCACACTGCGGCTGACGCGGTCAAGCTTATACACAATGATTTTCTGGATATGCCCATGCCCAATATCTTGTAAGAGTTTCTGAAAACTGGGACGCGCTGTATTTTTACCGGAAAATCCTTTGTCCTGATAGACTTGGACATTTTGCAGTTCTAAATCGGTCAAACGAGCTTTACAGCGGTCAATTTGAGTTTCAATCGAAATGCTGTCCGCTTTATCAACAGACTGTCGTGCATAAATGGCAGTCATGCGAATTGTTCACGAACTTTTGCAAGCGCGGTTTTTAACGCGGATGCGTCCCCATCCGGGCGGATGGATACCGTAACAGCAAGTGGGGTTTGGTTTGCCATAAAAATATCACCTCACAGCCAGTATATGAATCAGGGAATCAGATTATCCCCGGGCAAAAATAAAAATACACAAAGTTATCCACAGATTGTTGATAACTTTGTGTAAAGCGGGATGCCCGCATTTTTTCAGCGGGAAAGATGAAAAATAATACCGGCAACAGCCGAAATCGCAATATAAACCGCAGGATGCTTATCGAATTTTTCGATTGCAATAAATAAGACAATGGCAAAAAGAATTTGTCCCCACTGAAACATCGCCAAAAAATGCCTGCTGCCGGTCAAAAAAACAGACCGCATCACCAAAAACCCAGCGGCGGCAATAAGTCCAGTAGAGGCAGGGCGCAGCCCATAAAACAAATCTTCCACCAAACGGTTTGTACGGAAACGTTCGAGCACTTGTGATACCAAAAGAATGACAATTATCGAAGGAGTAATCAGCCCAATGGTAGCAATCACCGCACCGGGCAGTCCAGCGGTTAAATAGCCAACATAAGTTGCCGCATTGACGCCAATCGGCCCTGGTGTTGATTCTGACACTGCAATAAGGTTAGTAATATCCCCATGGGTGAACCAGCCGGTTTTATCAGAAATATCATATAAAAAAGGCAGGGTTGCCAGCCCGCCGCCCACTGAAAATAACCCAACTTTAAAAAATTCATAAAAGAGCAGAATCAGT
>Ga0073908_1002805_pt1 | contig 19930 bp, 20 predicted proteins | sample MucameincwithD2O_FD_65484 | JGI IMG/M metagenome (GOLD analysis project Ga0073908, IMG submission 65484) | Mouse cecum microbial communities from Vienna, Austria - Mucus amended microcosms incubated with D2O | ecosystem: Host-associated > Mammals > Digestive system > Large intestine > Cecum...
TTAAGAAACCTCAGAAAAATGAAAAGGACAGAATTACAATGGATCAATCCGCTTATTTTGAACAGATCCGCCGAAAACGGCGGGAGGAAATTTTAGATGCCGCCCGTGCCATGATCCTTGCCGCGGGAATGGATTCCTTCAATATCCAAAAACTGGCCCGTAGGCTCGATATTTCCGCGGTCACGCTTTACAAATATTTTAAAAACAGTGATGATATTCTGCTGGCGCTGCAAAAGGAGATCCTCGGGCAATGGACGCCCACATATCAAAATTTTTCATCCGGCGAAAACGCTCTGGATGACTTTTTACGGTTTATAGAGGATTTTTTTGCGGACGCGATGGAGCATCAGGAGGAGCTGTCGCTGCTGCTTTTATTTCAAATACATTCCCAGAATCAGGAAACGCCCGATACCATGGAAGCCATGGCGCGGCTTACCCTGCCTCATGCGGACAGGCTTACCAGATTTTTCACCGATCTGCTGATACGGGCAAAGCAGGAGGGGGATTTGAAAAAGGACTTAGATACCGATGCCGCGGTCTCCTTTATCTGCGGATTGAATTTTGCCGTAGTTCAGCGGATCGCGCTGATGCCCCGCCGGGATTTCCAGAAGGAAAAGGGAAGGCTGATGCGGGAGATCCGAGAGTTAGGCGCATTGTATCGGTTGTATCTGGCGGGCTGAGTTTTACTGAAAGCAGCCCGGTGGAGAGTTCACGCTGTAAGAAGCTTAGGAACTGCGCAAAAAAGGCAAGTTATTTTTGCACAGTTCCTTACCACTTTTCAAACAGTAACTCATTGTATCATTCAATATATTGCCTGAGCTGAGGGAAACGCTCTGCATGTTCCCGGATATACTCCCTTTTAAATGCCGCAAATGCCGATTCTCTCCTCAGCAATGCTTTCAATTTTCTCAATACGAATTTAGAATCCGGGTGCTTTTTTATTTCTTCAAGATTATCATACAACAGATTCATTTCCCTGGTAAGCTCCTGAAATCTCATCTCCGTTTTGCAATCTCTCAACCCCGTATTCTTTTTATTAAATACTTCGCAGACCAGCTCCGCCGTCACTACTGCCGATACATCATTCTCGTTTTTGCATCTGCCGCAACCGCATTCTCAGTCATCCTGAAAAAAATCACTTTTTCAGGATCCAGCTTACAGCAGTCTATGATTCCCATATCATACTTCTTTTGGTTTTTAACACTGTTGCAGTGGCCGCATGACCAGAAAAGATTATTCCAGTCAAACTTCCTGTCCCAATATTTTCCGTTTTTATGCGGCAGTAAATGTTCCACCTCAGGATCCTGCAGATTCTTCATTTCACATATATAGCATTTATTATGAAAATCGTCTCTCAGTTGTCTTATCACATCCGGCTTCTCATAGCTCCCGGTTCTTTTCTTTGATTCAATCTCCAAAGACGCAGGGGCCGGAAACGTACGTTTTACCTTAACCATCAAAGGTCCTCCCTGTTCTCAAATTCCATTTTTATCCGTTGGTATTCTGTAGTAATGCCAAGCGCCAGGTAATCCGGGATCTCGTTCAAATACATTTCCAGTTGCGCAATCTCCTCAAAATCATCATCTAACAGGTCATGTTTCTGAGTAAGTATCTTATATCTCTCATATTTCTCTTTTAACGAATATGACAGTTCGCTGGATTTAAAATATCCCTCAACAATGCCGCTGTAAGGAATATTCGCCAGCCCATCTTGTACGAGCATCCTTTTTTCCAGATCATATATCACTGCATTGGACAGGCTGTTCAATATGAAAGGCGAATGCGTAGACATGATAAACTGGATATTTGGAAATATTGTTGTCAGTAAATCCAGTATCTTCTTCTGCAGTTCAAGATGAAGATGAGTCTCGATTTCGTCAATCAGAACAATTCCCGGCATGTTGAAATCGAATATCCGTCCCTTGCTTTTCTGCATTCGCATCATTACGTCTAAGATGATATCCAAAGCCGCCGCAAAACCGCTCGCCAATGTATTGAAGTCAAAAACTTCTCTGTCTTTTTCCTTTATGGAAAATGAAAATGTATCTTCTTCAAATATCAATTCAAGAGATGAGTCGTCAAATATTTTCTGCAACAAATCCTGAAACTTCGCGAACCATTCTGCAATTGCTTCTGCTTTTTCCTGTTTTCTGTTACTTCTGGCCAATGCTTCCGTCACCTTGAGATCCGCCAAATATTTTATAAATTCCTGCCGTGGCGTCTCTTCCATCGTATATATATCTTTCAGCTCTACCTTTTCAATATGGCCTGGCTGCTCTGCATAAAATGCCCTCTCTGCTTTATAGTATGCTAAAACAAATTCTCCCTCTTTAAAGTAATCTCTTAGTAATTCCTCCTGGCAATTGAACCGTAATTTCACACCTGTTTTTGTGGCACCCGTTTTTTCTAATTCTTCTTCATGATATTCGACCCAGTTTTTTTCATCCCTCCTTGCTTTTGGGTCTTGTAGAAGACTGCTTAGACTACGTAATATATTTGCCACTTCTTTGGAAGTGATTCGAAGATTTAAATAATCAGACAGCGCCTCCAGTACACTCGTCTTTCCGCTTCCGTTTTTGCCTGTAAGAATCAAATGCTTTCTCTCTCCGTCTGACAGTGGTATCGTAATATTTTTCAAATGCCTGACACATTCTATTGTGATATCCGATATAAAAATGTTCTCCATATTGCCTCCATATCCGTTTCCTGATCCGAAGTTGCTAAGTATATCCCTATTATAGAAGATAATCAAATGGATTTCAACCTCTCCAATCGTATTTTGAAGTCGTATTGAAGTTGACTTTGAAGTTGCTTTGAAGTATAATTGAAGTACTTCAAAGATATCGATTCACAGGAGGAGATCATGTATCTGGAACAATTGGTTGCGATTTCTGCAATAGAAGATATGAATATGGAATGCAAAGCAAAGCTGAGCAGAAATGATGTTGTCGGCTGGCTCAAGACGATCGCAGGATTTTCTAATGCGGAAGGCGGCTCTTTTTTCATCGGCGTAGAAGATAAGACAAACAAATTAATCGGATTCTCCAGAAAAGATGCGGACAATGAGCGCAACTTTTTGAATAATCAGATTAATGAACACCTGTTTCCAAGGCCCGCATTGCGGATATCTTTCATCCGATATGAAAAAAATGGACGGGAATTATATTTGATCAGGGTGGATGTAACGGAATCTCTGATAAAACCGGTCATTGTAAAATTTAATCATATCCCTTCTATTTATATGAGGCGGGATGGATTTACAAACGGCGCGACCTATGAAGAAATCATTCAGATGAGTATTAAGAGCAGCAACACACAATTTGATATTCTTGAATCGGAAGAAATCTATGTAAGAGAGGAATTTTCCAAACTTTTTGCATTTCACCAGGAGCATAACGGCGGCGCAAAGCTGACGGACAAAGCGCTGATGTCGCTTGGATTTTTTACGCCGGATCACAAACTTAAAAACGGTGCCCTGCTGTTCCGGGACGGGTATGATCAGCCCAAAACAGAAGTGCAGTGCTCTGTCTTTTCAGGTTTTAATAAAGGCAGCGAAAGAATCGTCACCATCAATCGTTTCAAAGGAAATATCACAGACAGCATTTGCTATATGCTGGAATTTGTAAAGCAGCGAATGAACCATACCTTTATCAAGCTGGCAAATTCTCGCGTAACGATTGATTCTTATCCGGAACGCGCCTTGTTTGAAGGCATTGTAAGCGCCGTAGCACACCGAGATTATTTTCTGGATGGAACGCAGATTCAAGTCGATATGTTGAAAGACAGGCTCGAAATTTCTTCACCGGGAAGTTTTTATCAGGGAGAAAAGATTGGCAAAACTTATGATCTGTCTAAAATAATTTCCAAAAGAAGAAATGAATTGATCTGCGGGATATTGGTCAAATGCAATGTTATGGAAGCGGCAGGCACAGGCTTTGATAAAATCATGCAGGAATATATGGATGCTGATGAGCGCCATCGCCCCTATATCTATTCCGCGTCGGATCATTTTACATTGGTATTGCCGGATCTGACCTATTCCGAGGGTGTGATCGCGGATGATGCCGAAAATGTGGAATTTGTACCTGTACCAAATGGGACCCCGCATGATGAAAAGGTACTGTCCTTCTGCTACAATACCGCAAGGAAGGCCGCCGAGATCGCAGAATATCTGGAATTAAGCGACTCTTCTTATTTCCGGAAAAAGATTTTGGAAAATCTGGTGGAGCATCACTATCTGGAAAAGGATAAGTCCGCCGGAACTAACTACTATAAAGCCAACCGAGATATAGTCGGCCTGGGGTAAAAGCTGTTAACGAAAAATACGAATCACGGAGGAAGCCTATGGATTTAATGAATTACACCGCCGCCGAACAGAAGCAGGTCCTGTCCGCCGGCCAGGTACAGTCCCTGGATATTCTCGCGCTCACCAACCAGGAGCTGGAGGATTTTATGGTAAATGAATATCTGGAAAACCCGCTGCTGGAGCGCGCGGAGCAGCGGGAAAATGACCTGATGACAAGCATTGAAAAGTTTTCTGAGTCCGATGCCGGGACTTCCTACGCAGACCAGCACCCCGGCAATCCTGACGACAGAGAACATTTTGAGCAGGAATTTTCAGCCAGATCCGGCGACCCGGTAAAGGAACTCCTTTTGGGACAATTGAACTGGAAGGACTATTCCCAGAAACAGATGAAAATGATGAGCTATCTGGTGGACTGTCTGGACGAGAAGGGATTTTTCACCCATGATTCCGGCGAGCTATCCGCCGAGTCCGGCTATCCGAAGGAGGAGCTGGATCAGTGCCTTGCCATCCTGCGGGAGCTGGAGCCTGCGGGGATCTTTGCGCCGAATCTGGCGGAATGCCTGATCAGGCAGCTGGAGGCAAAGGATCTTGCCGAGGAAACATTATGCGTGCTTCTGCGGGATTATCTGACAGAGCTGGTCAGCGGACAAATCGGGACCATCTCCCGGAGCCTGGGCATTTCCACGATCCGGGTCAAGGAATATATCCACCTGATCGGAAGCCTGAACCCCCGCCCGCTCATGGACGTCCAGTCGGAGGAATCATCCTATGTTGTGCCGGATATCATCGTGTCCCGCCCAGGGGGAAAATGGACCGTGGAGATCAACGACCAGTGGATGGGGGAATACCGGTTCAGCGATTATTACATCCACATGATGAAGGACGCGACGGATCCCGAGCTCACCGCTTACTTCAAGGAACGACTGGAACGGGCCAGGTTTGTGTTCGGCTGTGTGGAACAGAGGCGAAAAACCATTACCCGCATTATGGAAGCGATTTTGGTGCGGCAGGAGGATTATTTTATACATCGGGACTCCTTGAAGCCCATGGGAATGGAGGACATCGCAGCGGACTTGAGGGTCTCTGTGTCTACCGTGAGCCGGGCGGTCAGGGGAAAATATGTCCAGTACAAAAAGACAGAGCCGTTGGAAGCATTGTTTACATAGGCTCTATGCGCTGAGCTTGCAGGCCGAAGTTACAGACTTCGGATTGCAACCGTACAGGTGGAAAATTTTCATTTATTATGGGGACTGCCCTGCCAGGGGGCAATCCCCAATACTGTACTTACCTGCAGCCATGCAGCGTAATACTGGGCCGCAGAATGAGCTGTCATTTTATAAAACTACTTTCTCAAAATCCGAAGCCGGGTGCTTGCACAGCGGGCAGATAAAATCTTCCGGCAGCTCCGCCCTCACATATTCATACCCGCAGATCCGGCAGCGCCATACGGTCTTGCCGCTCTCCGTTTTGCCTGCTGCCTGCGGCTTCGGCTTGATATTGTTCAGATAATACTCGTAGGTGACTGACGGCGTCTGGCTCAAAACCTCCATATCGGTGATGGTCCCGATAAACATCGTATGGGAACCCAGATCCTGTGACTTCTCTACCTTCACAGAAATATACGCATTGGTTCCCTCCGTAATATGCCGGATGCCGTTGGCCCCGGTCTCATATGCGTCAAAGCCGGCAAACTTGTCCGCGTCCCGCCCTGACTGGAACCCAAACCGCTTGAACAGTTCAAAATCCGCATCCTGGCTGATGATCGATACGGTAAATTCTCCGGTCTGCTTGATCATATCATGGGTAAAATTTGCTTTGTTCACTGCAATGCTCATCTGATTCGGCTCCGACGCCGCCTGGATGGCCGTGTTGATGATGCAGCCGTTGTCCTTGCCGTCCGCCTTTGCGGTCAGGACGAATAATCCGTAGGTTAACTTGTACATTGCTTTTTTGTCCATAAAACAGTCTCCTTTACTTTGTATTGCTTTTTGTGTCATGTCCGGCTCGCATTGCGCCTTTACCGAGTTATCTCTAACAATACTTTTTCTTTAATTATACTCATACGCAGCATTTCAGTCAATGTATCCTGCTATTTTCTCCTCTTATCCAAATCACAAAAACCCGGAGCCGGACAGCTTCTGCACTGTCCCGCGCTCCGGGTTGTATATCTGTTGCTTCATCTATTAAAAGAGGGGCCATTATCCCTCGATGGCAATATACTTCTTTTCCTCAACCTGCGGCTTTTTCTCTTCCGGCTTTGGGATCGCCAGCTTCAGTACCCCGCTCTCATACCTGGCATGGATGTCTTCCTGCTTTACCTCTTCTCCGACATAGAACGATCTGCTCATACTGCCTGCATACCGCTCCCGGCGCACAAACCTTCCGGTCTTCTTATCTTCCTCGTCTTTGCTGAGCCCCTTTGCCGCGCCGACTACCAGATATCCGTCATTCAGTTCCAGGGAAAGCTCTTCTTTCTGAAAACCGGGCAGATCAATGTCTACCTCATAGTGGTCATCATGCTCCTGTACGTCTGTCTTCATCATATGCATTGCGTGGCGACCGTACAGCTTCCTCTGTGCTTTCTCCATTGCCCTGTTGTCATACGCGGGAAAATCAAAAAATCCATCAAATAAATCATCAAATAAGTTTTCTCCAAAAATACTGGGTGTCATCATAAGTCATCGCTCCTTTTCTAATGAAAAACAACTTGTTAACTCGAACCGGGGATGCTTCGTATAATTCGTATCAAGATACTTCCTGCGGATTATACCAGGAAGGAAACGGGACTTCTAAGTGGTTCCTTTCTTTCCTTCTCCTTTGTTCTATCTGTACTATAACACGCAAATTAGCACTCGTCAATAGGGAGTGCTAATTTTTTTGTGAACTTTCTGTGACCGCCGGCCCTTCATAAGTTCATTCATCTTCCTTCAGGATTCCTCAGTTGTTCCATATCATACCCCATAATACTCCCGGATCGCCCGCGCCGCATATTCCGAGCAGCCTTCTCCAAACTGCGCGTCCGTCACCTCCGCCAGTTTCCCGTTCTGCAGATATTCCTTCGCCAGATCCAGCAGGATGCTCCTTGCGTTGTCCAGCCGGAACATGTTCTTGTAGCTCTCGGCAAGCCTTTTCACGGCCTCTTCTGCAAGTAATGCATCCCCGGTTTCCTTTGCCTTCATGAACTGCCGGTAGATCTGCTCGTTTTCCTCCTGGGGCTGCGCAAAATCCTCCGTGTTCCCGGTGGATTGCAGGATGGCTTCCATGGCCTTTTCCTTGCTGCCGTACCAGCGGAATACATCCGAGAGCGCCTGCTCATTCTGAAAGCCGGACGCCAGGTACTCCCGGTACTGCTCCAGGCCGCCGTATTTTTCCGCCTGTTCCTCCAGATTCTGTTTCGGCATACACTCCAGAGTATGGTCTAAGATCTTCTGTACCTCTTCATTGCTGAATGCTTCAAAGCTCATGGTATTGACTCCTTTCATTACATCTGTGATCAGTTCGATGATCCCGTTCAGCCTGTTCCGCTTCCGCTCCAACAGGGACTTCTGCGTCCGAAGAACCTGCTCCCGGTCATAATCCGGGTTGTCCAGGATCCTCCGGATATCCGCCAGAGGGATCTCCAGCTCCCGGAAAAACAGGATCTCCTGGAGCCTTTCGATGGTCCGGTTGTCATATAAGCGGTAGCCGGCTTCGGTCATCGCCGCCGGCTTCAGCAGCCCGATCTCATCGTAATACCGCAGCGTCCGGATGCTCACCCCTGTGATCTCCGACACCTCTTTTACGGTTTTCATGGTCTTGTTTCCTCCTTTCGGTTTCATCCTAAACCATGACGCCGCGGGAGAGTCAATACTGATTTTTTAACGGATTGTCAACCTCACTTATCCAAATCCAACGGTTCCTCCGGCAACGCTGCCGCAATGCTCATCTTCTCATAAACCATCCGCAGAAGCTGTGTCCGGCTTGTAGTTCCCAGGGAAACCGGCGCGAAAAAGACCCGCTGCCCGTTCTGCGTGGTACACAGGTCGAAAAAGGAACGCCGATGGGGAATCAAAACCGCGAGCCGCTCCAGGATCTGCGTCTGCAATGCAGTGACATCCTTCTGTATATGTAAATTCAGAATCATTTCGTCCAATTGATTCCACTGGCTGTTATCTAAAGTAATCATCTTATTTCGCCCCTCCATGAAATTATTTTATCATTGTTTACGAAAATAGTAAATCGGTCCGCTGTTAATAAGCCATATTTCCAGAATAATGCCAAGTAGCTTCCTCGTGTCAGAGAGAAGCTGCTTGGTATATTCATTTTTACTTTTGGCCAGGGTCTGACCAGTAACGAGCAGGGCGCAGAAGGAAAGGAACTGCAATGAGTTTGTTGTATTTTTCTGTGAAAGCCTGTATACTAGGAAAAAAGAGAGCCGGTTTTACTGGCTCTTTGGAGGCGCCATGCAGGCCGCCTGAAAGCAGACCGGGGATATACGATCGTATTTTTGAGAGGAACAGGTGATTAAAATGGAAATTGACAAAATGTTCAACGTTAACGCAGACTGCCAGCCTGATCTGCATTACATGGTCGATATTACAGAACGCCTTCAAAAGATAAAAGAAATGGTAGATGCTGGTCAGTATTTTACCATCAACCGGGCCAGACAATATGGAAAGACAACGACACTCCAGGCATTGGGAGCGTTTTTAAAAAAGGATTATATCGTGGTGAGTCTGGATTTTCAAATGCTGGGTGCGGCAAAATTTAAAGACGAAAATGTTTTTTCCGTTGCTTTTGCCAGACATTTTATTCGGGCGTTGGAAAGAGATGCAAGGATTGATCCCAGACAGACTATGCCCTTAAAGGAAGAGCTTAAAAAACACAAAACAGAACTGGAACTTCTGGAGCTATTTGAATTTTTAAGCGATATCTGCAGAGAGGCCCCAAAACCGGTCATCCTGCTTGTCGATGAGGTAGACAGTGCTTCGAACAACCAGGTTTTCCTGGATTTTCTTGCACAGCTTCGTGGATATTATATCAACAGGAAGAGTGTTGCGGCTTTCCACTCTGTGATCCTTGCCGGGATTTATGATGTGAAAAGCATAAAGAGAAAAATCCGTTCTGATGAGGAACAGAAGGTCAATAGTCCGTGGAATATTGCGGCAGATTTCCTGATAGATATGAGTTTTTCGGTAAAAGATATTATCGGAATGCTGAACGAATACGAGAAGGACCATCATACCAATATGGACGTCTGTCAGATCGCAGGGCTGCTTCATGATTATACATCAGGGTATCCGTATCTGGTATCCAGGCTTTGTAAGCTTATGGATGAAAGGGTTGCCGGTGATGAATTATTTCCAGACAGGCAGAGTGCGTGGACGGAAGATGGATTTTTGAAGGCGGTCCGTATTTTATTATCTGAACCAAACACGTTGTTTGATTCGCTGCTCCATAAGTTAGAGGACTATCCGGAGTTGGATTCGATGCTCCGAAGCCTTCTCTTCCAGGGAAAAGAAATCTCCTATGTAATCGGAGTACGGTCGATTGAAGCTGCTCTGATGTTTGGCTTTGTAAAAATAAGGGACAATCTGGTACAAATCGCGAACCGGATATTTGAAACATTGCTGTATAATTTTTTCCTTGTATCCCCGGAAATGCAGCGGGAGGGGATCTGCGATGCCGCATGGAAAGACAAAAACCTCTTTATAGAAAACGGACGGTTGAATATGAAAAGGGTCATAGAGCGGTTTGTGATACACTTTGATGACCTCTATGGGGATCTGGGAGAGAAATTTTATGAAGATGACGGACGGCGGTATTTTATGCTGTTTTTAAAGCCTGTAATTAACGGGCAGGGGAACTGTTATGTGGAAGCTGAGACAAGAAACAGAGAACGAACGGATCTGATTGTGGACTATCATGGAGAGCGTTTTATCATCGAAACCAAGGTCTGGTATGGACCCGCAAGACATGCGGAGGGGGAACGGCAATTGTCAGATTATCTGGAGCATTACCATTTGAAAACAGGGTATATGGTGACATTTCAGTTTAATAAAAGAAAAGAAATCGGCGTCAAAGAAGTTGCTGTGGGAGATAAGGTGCTGGTGGAGGCCATTGTGTAGATACGGAATGTCTGCCCCAGGCATCTTTTATCACTTTTCCATGCGCTTTGCCGGTTTGGCTGCGTGGCAGAAAGAAAACGGATTCAATAAAAAACGCCTTTGACTTTTCCCTTACGGTAACGTGTATACTGGTAAGAAAGAAAAGGTGGTGATTATCAGTGCTGTCTATTGGTGAGTTCTCAAAAATATACAGCGTGTCTGCCAAAACTCTCAGATATTATGCTGAAATAGGGCTGATTCTGCCGAGTGAAATCAACCCGGAAAAGGGAAGAGATGAAAAAGCAATTACACGAACAGGAAAAGAGCCTGCATCAACTGGAATGCGACACGCATTTGGGGAAGTTAGTCAGAAGAATCAGAAAGGAACATTTAACGGTAACCAATCCGCCAATGGTTTTGTTTCACAGCAATGAGTTTACTCCATTGGGGTTAGATACAGAATTTGCCGTTCCGATCAGGGAATGTGTAACTGGAACAAGGGATTTTAAGGCAGGGTTATGTCTGAAAACCGTTGTAAAGGACAGTTATCGGATTAGAAAGATATGAAAAACGGAGGCATTTCGCCATGATATTGCAAATCACTTGTCTGTACTTAATGGGCTGTTAAATCATGGAGAACTGGATGAAAGCAAAGCATACCTGAACAAGCTGAAAACGGTTTCAACTTCCCTGTCTTTTCCATACCAAACCGGCAATCCGGTAGTGGATATTTTGTTGAGTGGAAAATTGGGACTGGCAAAGGAAATTACAACAGAGATTTCTCTGTTACTGCCAAGGCCCTGTGGGATAGAAGATTTTGATCTGTGCGTGATTTTTGCATACGCTTTGGATAATGCAATCAATGCGTGCCGGTTGACCGAGGGAGTAAAGAAACTGGGAATAAGGAAGCCATTTCCTTTGGAAAAAATGATTTATAATAGGAGCCGGTTTAAGGAGAATTTCTTTTGGAAAATTAATAACAAGTGTTAACCAATAACATGCGTTAACCGATATATATAATATCGGGATAAATACAGCGGTACAATAAAAGAGGCAGTTGACGGTTTATCGGTAATTGTGTCAAATTCGTTCCTATGGATGACTAGGGAGGTAAAATTATATGCCAAAGAGAGAAACAACGCCCAGCGAGAGCGAATGGCAGATCATGGAAGCATTTTGGGATAGCGGCGTTCCACTGACGTCTTCAGAGATTATACGCAGACTTGCAGGTAATACAGATATGACGCCTAGAATGGTACGGGTCTTGATGAACCGATTATGCCAGAAACGGCTTTTGGATTATGTGGTAGATGAAAATGATGCAAGGGTTTATATTTACACCCCGTTAAAATCCAGAGATGAATGCCTGAAAGAGAAGAGTAACAGATTTGCAGACAGTTATTTTTCAGGAAGTCATGCGAATGCTGCCGCAGCATTGTTGAAAAATGTCACATTGACAGAAGAACAGGCAGAGGAACTGAAGAGTATTTTAGAAGCCTGCAGGTTTTCAGAAACAGGCAGGGAGAAGGAAGGCCAAGGCAAATGACAGACAGCCTGATGTTAAAGACATTGGATTTCACGACTGCATATTTTGGCGTGTTGCTCGGTCAATGTGCCCTGATTTCTTTTTTTCTGTTTCCGCTGATTTTTCTTCTAAGAGAGATTTTATTCAAAAAAAATATATTTTTAAAAGGGATGTCATGGGGATTATTATTGCTTACCCCATTTCTGGGTAAGCTTAAAATCATTTATGAGGAAGACCTTTTTCGACGTCTGCTGGATTGTTGGAATATACCATGTATGAATTGCTGGTGGGTTAGATATGGATATCTGTTTGGAATGATAGTTTGCGCGGTTTTTTTGTTTTCAGGCAGGAAAAGGCTTGTCAAATTTGTGAAACAAATGGAGCGTGTTCAAATTTGCGGGCAGGAAGTGAGGATCAATAAACTGGCGGCAACTCCGTTTACGGCAGGATTGTTTTGCCCGGATATTGTGGTGCCGGAGGTAATGCAAAAGGAGCTGGAAAAAGAAGAACTGGAAGTCATCTTGATGCACGAAAATAACCACATCCGGCTGGGGCATTTGTGGTACTATCTGTTATGGGATCTGCTGCAGATCCTGTTGTGGCCGAATGTATTTTTTTGTATATGCAGGAAATATTTTCAGCAGGATTTTGAGGAGATCTGTGATCGTATCACCATTCAGAAAAGCGGGAAGAATGCGTATGATTATGGTATGTTACTTTTAAAAAGTATTCAGATTTTAGGAAACGGAAAATCTGGCGCAGAGGGAGGAGGGGTAGCCGTGACTTTTGCGGGAGAAGGAGATTATGGAGAGCTGCGGCAGCGGATTTTAAAGGTTTCCGCCTTTCGGCCGTATTCAAAACCGGCAGTAGTGGCATGGGGCGTCGCTGGCATCATGATGCTTGCCGGGGTGTTCTTTCTGGTCATACATAGCTCTTATCCGCGTTATGTAGAAGAGAATTATATCGTAGTGAAAGAGAATAACAAAGACCCCATCGTCATTCTGGACAGTGAGGAATATGCCCATGCATTATCATGGGATGATTCACGTGTTTTGATTCATAGAGTGGCCATGGATCGGCTTCTGGAGAAATATGGAGTAGAGGGAAAACAGTTCTGGCTTGGATTTGGCGGATATTCTAAAATTCCGAAAATGGGTTCAGGAGGAAACTGCGTGGAAGTGGATTACCGCGGAAAAGAAGAAATTTTACAGATACCTTATAGTAACAGCGAAAATAATTTTTGGATCGCGCTTGTGAAACAGATGCCATGATGTCATAAGTTGGTCATTCAAGGAAGGAGACTATGATTATGAAACTGAATTTGAACCCCATAGTACAAAACCAAATTTTTAACGTATACCGTATTAATCAAAGTGCTGTACAAAAAACTGGGAAGGTTGGGGATGCTTCGGCAGAGAAAGGACGTAAGGATATGGCTTTTATCTCACCCCAGGGAAAGAGGGAAAGTCTCATTGAGACGCTTATGAAACAGAAAATGAATATCATGGAACAGAAGGATTCTCTGATCAGTTCTGCTAAAAAAGAGGGAAAGTCTATGGAGTCCATTCAATCCCAGTTAGAGGTCTATGAAAAGCAGCTTAAAGATATAGAGGATCAGATTTCCAAAGCTATGACCAAGGAAATGGAGAAGCAGGCTGAGAAGAAAAAGAAAGACGAACCGAAGACAGAACAGGAGCTTGAAAATGAAAGGCTTGCAAATGTAATGGATTTATCCTTAGGCTTGCAGAAAGCAGAGATGGCCGGTTCCGTCAAGGCAAGGGTCGATGGGGAAGCGCGTGTTTTGAAATCAGAGATTGAACTGGATCAGCTGCATGATCCATCTGAAGAGACAAGTAAGGAAATGATTACGGGGAAGGAAGGTCAGCTTGCTGATTTAGAGCAGAAATCCAATGAACTGCTCTCAGACATCGGAGAAATGATAGGGGAGACAGTGGAAAAGGCAGAGTGGCAATCCATTCAACCATTACAAGATGAGGGAAGCAAGGGAGCGCTGACGGGGGTGAAGCTGTCAGAAGGAAAAAGATTAGACGGTTGGGAAATTACACATGTGCAAAGTGAAGATGCTGTTTCATTGGCAAACACATACCAACCAGGGGGCATTAAGGTGGTGCGTACAGAAGATAGACATTATTTGAGAAATACGGAACAGTATTTCGGAGTGTTTGAACAATTTGCAAAGGAGCAGATCAGTGAAGATGAATTCACGGCATATTCTGCTGCATTTGGAAGTAAAATTCGAACCACTCTGCACGCAGATCGGAGTACGGTAGGGGGACTGAACGCCCTTGTGAACGAGATGAAGGAGAATATTTCGAAGGGAATCGCCAATACTCCTGACAATCTGAAAACAAAACTTTTCGCAGGCGGAATAGAAGTGACGTGGAAAGAATTGATGAATATGCAGAAGACGGGAGAGTACATCGACAATTTTTTAGATGCCGGAGGTTCGGGTACCTATAATACTTATGCCAACATAGGGATTGCGAGGGCCTATGTACATAAATCAGGTCTGGGTCTAACGGAAGATCAGGTAAAGGTTTTAAGTGAAGCGGTAGAAAAGAAGATAGACAGGAAGCTGGAAACTTCAAAGCTCCTTTTAGATCTGGCAGCGGCGGATAAACAAAATCCCATGTGGGAAGGGTATTATATTGGCGGAACCAGAACGCAGCCGGTTGCTTCCAATACGAAGATGATTTCCGAGATTACAGAGGCATTTTCTAAGATTGATCCGAATGATAAAAGTACTTATGATGCGGCAGTGGAAAGATTTCAGGAGATTATGCGGCCATGGGAGGAGACTTTTGCAGGCTATGTAGCAAGACAGGAGCCGGGCTACGCAAGTTCTTATGTGTATGGGAAAGAGAGAAATTCCAAGGCAGGGTTTCAGGCTATTTGGAATGGAACATATTAGGAAAAAGTGGATTTCACGACAGCCCCCTTCTTACGCTTCAACTGCTCCAAGCACAGGATGCGTCCTGCTTTGGAGCAGTTCCTTTTTCGTTTATTCCTGAGCCGCGAGCAGGTCTTCGAGCACATCCTCCACCGAGTCCGTCACATAGGTGGAATAGTAAGAGATACCCGGCGCGGAGTTGGACATGGCATAGCTGGTTCCCACGGTCTGCAGCATCTCCACATCGTTGTACTGGTCGCCGAACGCCATGCATTCCTCGGGCCGGATCTGCAGCACATCCAGGAGCTTCAACAGGGCGGTTCCCTTGTTGGTTCCGGGAGCAATAAAATCAATCCAGATATTTCCGGAGGTCACCACTTTGATCTCCGAGCTGAACTTTGCCTTCAGATGGTGGAGATATTTGTCTATGATGTGGGGGCCGTCCTTCATATTGCAGATGGCGATCTTTAAGATCGGCCCCTCCACGTCCCGGACATCCTCCACGATCTGCGTTGTATTTTTCATGACATGGACAATATGGTTTACAAAGTCCGGGTCATGGTCCTCGATAAAGCAGGCGTCTTCCCGGGACACTACGATCTCAAACTTCCCGTCCTTTTTCACTTCGTCGATGATCCTGCGGATCAGCTCGGGGGCGATCACCGTACGGGAGATTACGTTTCCTTTGTGAATGCAGATCGAGCCGTTTTCCGCGATATAGGAGATCTGATCCTTCACAGGCTTAAAAAGATTTACTTCATTATCATACTGGCGTCCGCTGGAAGCGACGAACACAATGCCTTTTTCCGTCAGCCTCCGAACCAGATCCAGGGCGCGGGGAGTCAGTTCCTGGGCCCCGTTCTGAAGTAGCGTCCCGTCCAGATCACTTGCCACTAATTTTATCATATACCGCGCCATCCCTTTCAGAACAATGTGATTATTCACAGTCACTTCACACAAATGCGCAAAAACAGCGTTTTTGCCTTGCTATATTATGGCGCGTTTTTGCCTTCTTGTAAAGCAGTTTTTCATGTTTTGATTCTCCTTTATGATGTGTTTCTGCTGCTCATTACTTCCATAGACAGAGTATACTATACAAATCCTGACAACGTCATGTGAAAGCATTGGAAATGCGCATTATTTGAGAAAAAGGTTGATTTTACCGGGAAATAGTGGTATACTTGACGACAGTTACATAAGGAACCCGGCGGAAGAGTGGACGAAAGTTCACTCTTCTTTGTTGGAGAAAACCATTTTGCAGGAAAGGAAGTTACAGCGTGTCAAGACGAGAAGAGTATGAGAGCAAGACAGAAGAGCTTTTGGAGCCGATCGTGTCGGAAGCCGGATTTGAGCTGGTGGATGTGGAATATGTAAAAGAAGCCGGAACCTGGTATCTGAGGGCTTATATCGACAAGCCGGGGGGGATCACGGTGGATGACTGCGAGGCAGTCAGCCGGAGGTTCTCGGATATTCTGGATGAAAAAGATTATATAGAGGACAGCTATATCTTTGAGGTGAGCTCTCCGGGGCTGGGGAGGCCCTTAAAGAAAGAGAAGGATTTCCAGAGGAGCCTGGGGGAGGACGTGGAGATCCGCACCTACCGGCCTATCGACGGACAGAAAGAATTTGAAGGGGCCCTAAAAGCATTTGATAAAAATACCGTGACCATTGCCTACGAGGATGACGCAGAGCAGATATTCCAAAGGAGCGAGATCGCATTGATCCGTCTTGCGCTGGATTTCTGAGAACGGACTGGGGCAGAGGACGATACATTGTGATAGAAAGGAAGTAAAGAAAATGAACACAGAGCTACTGGAAGCGTTGACAATTCTTGAACAGGAAAAGAATATCAGTAAAGATACCATGATGGATGCCATTGAAAATTCTCTGATCAGTGCGTGCAAGAATCATTTTGGGACCTCTGATAATATCAAGGTCATTATGAACAGGGAAACCTGCGACTACGCTGTATTTGCGGAAAAGGAAGTGGTGGATGAGGTGATGGACCCGGCGCTGGAGATCAGCCTGGAGGAAGCGGAGCAGATTGATTCCAGCCTGCAGCTCGGGGATGTGGCGCAGATCCGGGTGGAGTCCAAGTCCTTCGGCAGAATCGCCACCCAGAATGCCAAGAACTTGATCCTGCAGAAGATCCGCGAGGAAGAACGCAAAGTGGTCTTTGACCAGTATTTTGAAAAAGAGCGGGATATCGTGACCGGTATCGTCCAGAGATATGTCGGAAAGAATATCAGCATCAACCTGGGCAGGGCGGACGCCATGCTGACGGAAAACGAGCAGGTCAAGGGAGAAGTATTTCAGCCCACAGAGCGCATCAAGCTCTATATTGTGGAAGTGAAGAATACGCCCAAGGGGCCCAAGATCCTGGTGTCCCGTACCCATCCGGAGCTGGTGAAGCGCCTGTTCGAGGCGGAGGTGACAGAGGTCAGCGACGGGACGGTGGAGATCAAGAGCATTGCCCGGGAGGCCGGCTCCCGTACCAAGATGGCGGTCTGGTCCAACGACGACAAGGTAGATCCGGTGGGTGCCTGCGTAGGTCTGAACGGTTCACGTGTCAACGCGGTAGTCAGTGAGCTGCGGGGGGAAAAGATCGACATCATCAATTGGAGCGATAACCCGGCGCTTCTGATTGAGAACGCCTTAAGCCCGGCCAAAGTCATCTCCGTTATGGCCGACCCGGACGAGAAGGCGGCCAGCGTCATCGTGCCGGACTACCAGCTCTCCCTGGCCATCGGCAAGGAGGGGCAGAACGCAAGGCTGGCGGCAAGGCTGACCGGATATAAGATCGACATCAAGAGCGAGACGCAGGCCATCGAGTCGGGTGAACTGCCGGCGGATTACATGGATCAGATGGAGATGATGGATGAAGACGGCTATGTAGGAGAATACGAGCCGTATGACGAATATGAGGACGACGGGATCGGCGCGGATTACGGAGAAGAGCCCGGATACGGCTACGGAGAAGGCGATGATGCCGGGTACTCAGACGACTATGGATATGAGGGCGGTTATGAGGAAGACGCTTCTGCCGGATATGAAAGCGATGAGCCGGCGGGAATGGATATAGAAGAAACAGAGAGGGAGTACGAGGAGGAAGTTCCGGAGATTGAATTTATAGAAACGGAGCAATGATCTTGACAGAAATTTGCATCCGTCTGAGAGGTGATATGATTGGCAAATAAACGCAAAATACCGATGCGCAAATGTGTCGGCTGCGGAGAGATGAAACCGAAAAAGGAGCTGCTGAGGGTCCTCCGGACAGAGGAGGAAGGCTTTGTTCTGGATACCACCGGAAAGAAAAACGGCCGGGGGGCATATATTTGTTATTCCAGGGACTGCTTTCAGAAGGCAGTGAAGAACAAAGGGCTGGAGCGCTCCTTTAAGCAGGCGGTTCCTGCGGAAGTTTATGGACATCTGGAAAAGGAGATGGAAGAGATTGAGACAGGATAAGGTGCTTTTGCTGGTCGGCCTGGCTACCAAAGCCGGAAAAACGGTCAGCGGGGAATTTATGACAGAACGGGAAGTAAAATCCGGCCGCGCCGCATTGGTCATTCTGGCGGGGGACTCCTCTGAGAACACCAGGAAGAAGTTTTGCAATATGTGCGAATATTATGAAGTGCCAATTTATATTTACGGAGATAAAGATACCTTAGGGCATGCAATGGGAAAGGAATTCCGTGCATCTCTGGCGATATTGGACGAAGGATTTGCTGACGGGATTCAAAAACAGATGAAGGGAAACGATAGACAATTGCATAAAGGAGGTAGTATTTGACTATGGGAAAAATGAGAGTACATGAGCTGGCAAAGGAGCTGGGATTAGAAAATAGAGCATTACTGGATATACTGGCGAAGAAAAAGGTAGAGGTGAAAAATCATATGAATTCTCTGGAGGAATCCGTGATTTCGGACATCCGCAGGGAATTCGGAAAGAAACCGGCCGGTATGTCCGGCCCGGGAACCGCCGCAAAGCCGGCGGAAAAAACGGAGGCGGCGTCGAAGAAACCGGAAGCGCTGATGAAAGCAGAGACACCTGCGCGGACGGAAGCACCGGGAAGAGCAGAAACGCCTGCGCGGACGGAAGCGCCGGGAAGAGCGGAGACGGCTGACAGCGCGGTTCCTCCGATGCAGACGGAAAAGACAGAGGAAGCGGCAAAGGAAGAGGCGGCAGTGCCGAAAAAGAAAAAGATCGTTCAGATCTTCCGTCCTCAGAATGCCAAGAATCCGGGACGGATGTCCGGAGGACGCTCGGGGGCGGATCGGCGCTCTCAGGGACGGCCCCAGGGGGCAGAGAGGCGGCCGTCAGGGCAGCCGGGTACAGAGAGACGACCTCAGGGAATGCAGCCGGGAGAACGGCGCGCCCAGGGACAGCCGGCAGCAGGAGCCCGGCCCCAGGGACGTCTCCAGGGGGCGGAGAGACGCCCCATGCCGGGAGCAGGCGTACGTCCCCAGGGATCACATCAGACACGTCCCCAGGGAATGCAGGGGAATCCACAGGGAGCAGAAGACGTGCAGGCACGGGAGGCTTCCATGCGCAGACAGGATGCTGTTTCTGGCCGTCCCGTTTCGGAGGAGCAGGGCGCGAAGACAGTGCAGCCCCGAGGCGCTTCGAATCCGCAGGTACAAAACCAGGCTGTCCGGAGTTCTCAGGAGGTTCAGGTACAAAAGGAAGGAATGCAGGAAGTAAAAGGAAACGCAGGGGAAGAACAGATGAAAAATAGACGTTCGCAGGAAAGCAACGTACAGGAAAACAGCCAGAATACAAATGCACGCGGCAATATGCAGAATCAGCGTCCGAGACAGGGCGCAGGCCAGGGAGTACAGTCCCAGGGCAATCGGGAGGGAGGACGCTTTGGAAACAGCCAGGGCGGGCGTTCCCAGGATGGCGGCCGCATGAATCGGGACGGCCAGGGAGCGCGTCCCGGAAGACGGGATGGTGCCCGTCCCCAGGGAGAGGGCCAGAGGGACCGTTTCGGCGGACGTTCCCAGGGAGAAGGCCAGAGGGACCGCTTCGGCGGACGCTCTCAGGGAGAAGGTCAGAGAGACCGTTTCGGCGGACGCTCCCAGGGAGGCGGCCAGGGAGACCG
>Ga0073908_1002816_pt1 | contig 19839 bp, 18 predicted proteins | sample MucameincwithD2O_FD_65484 | JGI IMG/M metagenome (GOLD analysis project Ga0073908, IMG submission 65484) | Mouse cecum microbial communities from Vienna, Austria - Mucus amended microcosms incubated with D2O | ecosystem: Host-associated > Mammals > Digestive system > Large intestine > Cecum...
CCAAGCGTTCGGAATCCTTTAATATGATTGATTTGATTTTGCCCATAAGTGCATATTTGAATTTTATGAGGCAAAGGTATCAAAACCTTATGATATAAACCAATTATGAACATCTACTTACTCTTTGGGCTACGCATTGACAATACGGTGCATTTCTTTCAAGTCATAAGCACCCTCCGTACTTTCAAATCCTACATCCTGCGGCAGGTTCAAGTGGTAATATTATCAGTAGGGTCTACGAAAGTCTGCTCACGGACTATTTTCCGGTAATTATTAATAAAGATGTTACGCATGATAGTATACATCCATCTCTTGAAATTTGTATCTAGAGCAAATTTTTCCTCGTTATCCAACGCTTTTAAAGATGTTTCCTGCAACAAATCATTCGTTTCTTCACGATTGCCCGTCAGTTTATAAGCAAAACGAAGCAACTCCTCTTGAACTCCAATTAAATCTTTTCTGAAACTTAAACTTTTCATCCTTTAAGGGTTTTATAGTTAATATTTCGTTTTTCTTGTCGGTTGCAAGTTTAAAGGTATTTTGCGTCTCATACAGGAAGATTTCAATCATTTCTTAGGGATATTTCTATCAAATGATAGTTTTTGTGTGCTTTCTGATAGTTTTTTGGGGTGGTATTTGAAGAAAAATCTCCCATTCATTTGCTTAAAAGAATCAAATAGATTACTTTTGATTAATATTAACCTAATAAATTAAAAGACAATGAATATACTTATTGTTGTAGGAATTATTGTATTGTTGGGCATCATTTTTGCATCCATGTACAATTCGCTAGTGAGACTGAGAAACAATCGTGAAAATGCGTTTGCCGACATCGACGTACAGTTGAAGCAACGTCATGACTTGATTCCGCAATTGGTAGATACCGTGAAAGGATATGCCGCCCATGAAAAGGAGACACTCGACCGGGTGATTCAGGCACGTAACGGTGCCGTCAGTGCCAAGACTATTGATGATAAGATAGCCGCCGAGAATCAGTTAAGTTCCGCCCTTGCAGGGCTGAAAATCACATTGGAAGCCTATCCCGACTTGAAAGCAAATCAGAGTTTCCTGCAATTACAAGAGGAAATAGCCGATGTGGAGAATAAGTTGGCTGCTGTCCGCCGTTACTTCAACTCGGCTACCAAAGAATACAATAACGCCGTACAGACATTCCCTTCTAATATCATAGCAGGCATGACAGGATTCCAAAAAGAAATCATGTTTGATTTGGGAAAGAACGAACGCGCCAATTTGGAACAGGCTCCCAAAATCAATTTCTAAATCTCCAGTCACCGTTCACTCACTGCATAAATCAAACACGCGATGCAATACGTCGGAATCCAAACACAGCAGAGCCGGAACAATATACGTTCCGCATTTCTATTGTTCCTCTTTCCTTGCCTGGTGACAGCACTTCTTTATCTGTCCTGTTACCTGCTGGTTCTTTTCGGATACGGCAAGAGTATGGAAGTCGAGATGATGCCTATGGTCAATCATTTCTTCCTCTCTTCCCTACCCTATACTTTAGGAGTAGTGGCTATCTGGTTTCTTATCGCCTATTGGGCTAATACGAGAATCATTAATTCCGCCACAGGCTCCAAGCCGCTTGACCGCAAGGAAAACAAACGCGTTTACAACTTGGTGGAAAACCTCTGCATGTCTCAGGGCATGAGTATGCCGAAGATAAATATCATTCATGATAATTCGCTGAATGCATTTGCAAGTGGTATCAATGACCGCACATATACGATTACCCTTTCGAGAGGTATCATCCAAAAGCTGAACGATGAAGAACTTGAAGCCGTAATCGGGCATGAGCTTACCCATATCCGTAACCGGGACGTGCGTCTGCTTATTATCTCCATCGTATTTGTCGGTATCTTCTCCATGCTGACGGAAATCACGTTTTATACCATCACACATATACGTGTACGTAGTAACAGTAAAGGCAGCGCAGGAATTTTCCTCTTTATGATAGTCGCTTTACTGATAGCTGCCATTGGTTTCCTTTTCGCCAGCCTGATGCGTTTTGCCATTTCGCGCAAACGCGAATATATGGCAGACGCCGGTTCGGCAGAAATGACGAAAAATCCGTTGGCACTTGCCAGTGCTTTGCGAAAAATATCTGCCGACCCAGCGATAGAAGCCGTGCAACGGAAAGACGTAGCGCAATTATTCATTCAAAATCCTAAAAAGAAGACAAAAGGTCTATATAGTCAGTTCGGTGGCTTGTTTGCCACCCATCCCCCCATTGAAAAGCGGATTGAGATATTGGAACAGTTCTAAGTTCTTATTATATACACAAGGAAAGGTCAGGATTTCTGTTTAATTTTCATTAAAGAAAAGAGAAGAGTTCCTGACTTTTTCTTATATTTGGTTGTTATACATATATATCAACCTAAATGCAACTGATATGAAAACGAAGAAACAAATCCTAATGTTGTTACTAGCCTTGCTAGTAGGACTCCCTACCCTTTCAGCTCAAAGTAAAGAAGAAAAGAAGGAACAGAAGAAAGAAGCTGTGACGAAACTCATCGCATCTGAAAATTACAAAATAGATGTACAGACCGCCCTGCCGATGCGCGGACGTTCCGTCCCCCTGACATCTCCCTACTCACTGGAAATCAGCAATGATTCGGTCATCTCCTACCTACCCTATTTCGGACGGGCTTACAGCATCCCTTATGGTGGCGGGGACGGACTGAATTTCAGAGCACCCCTCAAGGAATATACAATGAAAATGGATAAGAAAGGAAATGCCGTCATCCAATTCATTATCCGGAATCCCGAAGACAGATATGAATTCAGGGCAAAAGTGTACCCTAACGGTTCGGCAAGCATTGATGTAAACATGCAGAACCGGCAATCCATCAGTTTTCAGGGAAAGTTGGATATGAAAGACGAATAAAGGTGATCATCACTCTTCTTTTATCTCATCGCCACCTTTTAATATAGGCAAGCAGATGTGATATTTTACAGCTAGGATGCGGGTCAGGAATACAGCAGACCCGCCGATTAGCTGGCATCCGTATGACTCAAGTCCCGCGACATCGCAAAGCCAATAGGCAATACCGCCTACCACACAGGCCATTGCGTAAATTTCTTTTCGGAATATCAAAGGGATTTCATTGATAAAGACATCACGCATCACACCGCCTGCCGCTCCCGTGATACTACCCATAATGATTGCCACCCAGAAAGGATATCCCAAGGCAATGCTCTTGCCCACACCTACCACAGTGAACAATGCCAGACCGATACTGTCGAAAATAAAAAATGTATTGTTGAGCCGGATAAGCCAACGTCCGAAGCAGATAACCCACACCAGAGCCAGCCCCGTACAAATCAAATAAATGGGGTCTGTCATCCACCCGGGGGTAACATCGAGCAGAACATCACGGATAGTACCGCCACCGATAGCCGTGGCAAGTCCGACAACATAGGCTCCGAACCAGTCGAAACGCTTCGCCGAAGCCAGCCGGATACCACTAATTGCAAAGGCAAATGTGCCTATAAAATCAAGAATTTGAACGAATGTGGGCATATATTTATTATTTTGTATGCAAAGTAACAAATAAATTCCGTAAGAAAATGTACATTTGCTTCACGAATTAAACCGAATATGATAGAAATAAGATGAAAATAACAATTGTTGCCGGGGCACGCCCCAATTTCATGAAGATAGCTCCCATTACACGCGCTATTGAAGCTGCACGGTCGCTGGGTAAAAGTATCTCCTACCGACTGGTCTACACGGGCAGAAAAGAGGATACGAGTCTGGACGCTTCTCTCTTTTCGGACCTCGACATGAAGGCTCCCGATGTATATCTGGGAGTGGAAAGCAGTAATCCAACGAGTTTGACAGCAGGAATCATGGTAGCGTTCGAACAGGAGTTGACCGAGAACCCAGCACACGTTGTTCTTGTTGTGGACGACCTCACCGCAACGATGAGTTGCGCTATCGTTGCCAAGAAACAAGGAATCAAGGTGGCGCACCTTGTGGCCGGAACCCGCTCTTTCGACATGAAGATGCCGAAAGAAGTGAACCGCATGATTACGGACGGACTGTCCGACTACTTGTTCACAGCCGGCATGGTTGCCAACCGTAATCTGAACCAAACGGGTACGGAAAGCGAAAATGTATATTATGTAGGCAATATCCTCATAGATGCTATCCGTTACAACCGCAACCGGCTACTCAAACCGATATGGTTCTCCGTATTGGGACTCCAGGAAGGCAATTATCTCCTGCTCACCCTCAACCGCCGTGTCTTGCTTAATAACAAAGAGAATCTGCAGCAACTGATGGAAACATTGATTGAGAAATCTGCCGGCATGCCTATCGTAGCACCATTGCACACGTATGTACGCAACGCGATTAAGGAATTGGACATCGAAGCACCTAACCTGCATATCATGCCACCACAGAATTACCTATTCTTCGGTTATCTGATTAATAAGGCGAAAGGAATTGTCACCGACTCCGGCAATGTCGCCGAAGAAGCAACTTTCCTGGGTATTCCTTGCATTACTCTCAATACATACGCCGAGCATCCCGAGACATGGCGTATGGGAACCAACGAGCTTGTCGGAGAAGACCCGGTTCTGCTTGCCAAAACAATGGATACACTGATGAAAGGCGGATGGAAGCGCGGTGAACTCCCCGAACGTTGGGACGGACGTACCGCAGAGCGTATCGTACAGATTCTATCAAGCAAATAACGCTCACCTTACTTGCCCTATGCCGTCAAGTGTAGGGCAAGTAGCTTCAACATGCCTTGAAACAAAGTGTTTCATTACGGGAAACAAACAGTTTCAACGGATGAAACTAAATCAGGAACTAGTTGTTAAATATATATGACCAAGGCTAACTTATTTGAGCATTGGATATATACGCTTGTAAACAACCAAAAACGATGGGTAAAAAAAGTTATATATTCTCTCACACTGAGAGTTATTTGTTAACTTTGCACCTCACTACGAACGTTATGAGACAACGATATAACAAAATATTTATACTGCTCTTACTTGTATTGGCAGCTCCAAATGCGTTTGCACAGCAAATTAAAGGGGTAGTTACCGATTCTGTGACACATGAACCATTGATGTATATTTCCATCTATTATCAGGAAAAAAGAGATATGGGTACTATCACCAATATCGACGGAGAATATAACCTCGATGCCCGCAGGAACGGCGGAACGCTTGTATTCTCCGCTGTCGGCTATATCAGCAAGACAGTGAAAGTCCACTATGCCAATCAGACTGTCAACGTTCAGTTGGCTCCGGATAATGTACTCCTGAATGAAATTGTCGTAAAACCCAAGAAAGAAAAATACTCCCGTAAGAACAATCCGGCAGTCGAATTCATGAAGAAGGTCATTGAGCACAAGAAGGCGCAAGTCCTCGAAGTGAACGACTATTATCAGTACGACAAGTACGAGAAGATGAAAATGTCTATCAACGACCTCACACCGGAGAAACTCGAAAAAGGCATCTACAAGAAATATGCCTTCCTCAAAGACCAGGTGGAAGTGTCGGAAACAACGAATAAGTTGATTCTTCCGATTTCCGTACAGGAGACAGCTTCGCAGACCATTTATCGCAAAGACCCCGAAAGTAAGAAAACCATTATCAAAGGAAAGAACTCCAACGGTATCGAAGAATTTTTCTCAACGGGAGATATGCTCGGCACAGTCTTGAAGGATGTCTTTGCCGATATCAATATTTACGACGATGACATTCGCCTGCTCCAACAACGTTTCGTAAGCCCTATCGGCAGTAGCGCCATTTCTTTTTATAAGTATTATCTGATGGACACATTGATGGTGGACAAGCGCGAATGTGTGCACCTGACTTTCGTTCCACAGAATTCGCAGGATTTCGGATTTACCGGACATCTGTATGTACTGAACGACTCTACGTATGCCGTACAGAAATGTACGATGAACTTGCCCAAAAAGACCGGAGTAAACTTCGTCAACCGCATGGACATCGTGCAGCAGTACGAACAACTGCCGAACGGCAACTGGGTATTGTCCGATGACAATATGACTGTAGACCTTTCATGGAATTCCAACAAAACGGCAGGCGGCCTGCAGGTAGAACGAATCACTAAATACAGCGATTACAAATTCGACCCTATCGAGCAACGGCTTTTCCGGTTGAAAGGAAGCGTGATAAAGGAAGCGGACATGCTTTCAAAAAGCGATGAATACTGGGCAAGTGTCCGCCAGGTTCCATTGACAAAGAAAGAAAGTACGATGGATGTATTCGTCAACCGTCTCGAACAGATTCCTGGATTCAAGTACATCATCTTCGGAGCTAAAGCCCTGATTGAGAACTTTGTGGAAACAGGAAGCAAGGGACGTCCGAGCAAAGTGGACATCGGCCCTATCAACACCATGATTTCGAGCAACTACATTGATGGAACCCGTTTCCGGTTGAGCGGTATGACTACGGCGCATTTCGACAAGCATTGGTTCTTGAGCGGTTACGGCGCATACGGTCTGAAAGACGAGCGGTGGAAATATAGCGGTACACTGACTTATTCGTTCAACAAGCGTGATTATGTAGTCTGGGAATTCCCGAAACATTATATTTCGGCAACTTACAGTTATGATGTAATGTCTCCAATGGACAAATTCCTGTTTACGGACAAGGATAATATCTTCTTATCACTAAAAACGACAACGGTAGACCAAATGTCTTATATGCGTGACGCGACTGTCAACTATGAACTCGAAACGCTAACAGGTTTCGGAGTGAAAGCGATGCTCCGCCACCGTAACGACGAACCTACCGGAAAACTGGAATATCTGCGCAACGATGCTGCACAAACACGTGTGCATGACATGACGACCACTGAAGCAAGCCTGACATTACGCTATGCTCCGGGTGAATCGTTCGTCAATTCCAAGCAACGCCGTATTCCCGTATCTCTGGACGCGCCCATTTTCACGCTCACCCATGTGATGGGATTCAAGGGCGTATTGGGCGGCGAATACAACTTCAACCGTACGGAAGCGAGCATATGGAAGCGTTTCTGGCTTCCCGCCTCGTGGGGAAAAGTAGACGTCAGCCTGAAAGCGGGAGCCGAATGGAACACAGTCCCCTTCCCACTCCTGATTTTACCCGAAGCAAACTTGTCGTATATCACACAGCATGAGACATTCTGCCTCATCAACAACATGGAGTTTCTCAACGACCGGTTTGCCGCCTTGTCTCTCTCCTACAACATGAACGGAAAGCTATTCAACCGCATCCCGCTCATCAAGCAACTGAAATGGAGGGAGATGTTCCGTGTGCGCGCCTTGTGGGGAACGCTGACCGACAAGAACAATCCGTTCAAAAGTAATAATCCCGACCTGTTCCGCTTTCCGACACGCAACGGAGAGTTCACCAGTTTCGTGATGAACCCCAAAGTGCCTTACGTAGAGGTGGGCTTTGGCATTTTCAACATATTCAAGTTGCTGCACGTGGAGTACATACACCGTCTCACCTACCGCAACAATCCGAATATCAACATCCATGGTATTCGGTTCATGATATTAACAGCATTCTAAAAGAACACTATGCAACCTTTGGCAGAGCGGCTACGGCCGAAAACGTTAGACGAATACATCGGTCAGAAACATTTAGTAGGGCCTGGTGCTATCCTGCGTAAGATGATTGACGCAGGACGCATCTCTTCTTTCATCCTTTGGGGCCCACCCGGAGTAGGAAAAACGACGCTGGCACAAATCATTGCCAATAAACTGGAAACTCCTTTTTATACATTGAGTGCCGTAACTTCCGGCGTAAAGGACGTACGCGAAGTGATAGACCGTGCCAAAAGCAACCGTTTCTTTTCACAATCCAGTCCGATACTGTTTATTGATGAAATTCACAGGTTCAGCAAATCGCAGCAGGATTCCCTGTTGGGGGCAGTGGAGAATGGAACTGTTACGTTGATTGGTGCGACGACGGAGAATCCGTCGTTCGAGGTTATCCGCCCTCTCCTATCGCGTTGCCAGCTTTATGTGCTCAAATCATTGGAGAAAGAAGATTTGCTGGAACTTCTCCAACGTGCCGTCACTACGGATACTGTACTGAAAGAACGCAAAATCGAATTAAAAGAAACAACAGCCATGTTGCGCTTCTCCGGTGGAGATGCCCGCAAACTGCTTAATATATTAGAACTCGTTGTTCAGTCGGAGACAGAGGAAACGGTTGTTATCACCGACGAGATGGTAACAGAACGGCTGCAGCAGAATCCGCTGGCATATGACAAGGACGGAGAAATGCATTATGACATTATCTCCGCTTTCATCAAGTCGATTCGCGGAAGCGACCCGGACGGAGCTATTTATTGGCTTGCCCGCATGGTGGAAGGCGGCGAAGACCCTGCTTTCATTGCCCGCCGGCTTGTCATTTCGGCTTCGGAAGATATCGGCCTTGCCAACCCCAATGCCCTGCTTCTGGCAAATGCCTGCTTCGACACACTGATGAAAATCGGCTGGCCCGAAGGACGGATTCCCTTAGCGGAAACAACGATATACCTGGCCACCAGCCCCAAGAGCAATTCGGCCTACAACGCGATTAACGATGCGTTGGAGTTGGTGCGTTCAACAGGAAATCTGCCTGTCCCGCTGCATCTGCGCAACGCGCCTACCAAGCTGATGAAACAATTGGGATACGGACAGAAGTACAAATATGCCCACAATTACGAGGGTAACTTCGTGAAACAGCAATTCCTGCCCGACGAGCTGAAAGACAAACGGATATGGCAACCACAAAATAATCCGGCGGAACAGAAGCATGCCGAACGGATGATACAGTTGTGGGGAGATAAATTCAAAAAGTAAGCTATCGGCTAAAAGAAATATGCCATTGGCAAAAAAGAATCAACTAATGGCAAAAGCAAAATAAAAAAATAAAGAAAGACGTATAACATATTATTAATATTAAAATTGAAATGAAGATTGTAATTTTAGACGGCTTTGCCGCCAATCCCGGGGATTTGTCCTGGGAAGGTATTAAAGCTCTCGGAGAATGTACGATATATGACCGCACTGCTCCCGAAAAAGTATTAGAACGTGCAGCCGGAGCAGAAGTGCTTTTGACTAATAAAGTAATCATCAATGCAGACCACATGGCTGCACTGCCCGAACTGAAATATATTGGCGTATTGGCTACCGGCTACAATGTAGTTGACACTGCCGCAGCCAAGGAACGGGGAATCATTGTGACCAATATTCCTTCATACAGCACAGCTTCTGTTGCCCAAATGGTATTTGCACATATTCTGAATATCTGCCAGCAAGTGCAGCACCATTCGGAAGAAGTGCACAAAGGTCGTTGGACCAACAGCAAGGATTTCTGTTTTTGGGATACTCCGTTAATGGAGCTGAGAGAAAAGAAAATCGGTCTGGTCGGACTGGGAAATACCGGATACACAACTGCACGTGTCGCCATCGGCTTTGGTATGCAAGTATATGCATTAACTTCAAAGTCACATTTTCAGTTGCCACCGGAAATCAAGAAAATGGATTTAGACCAATTGTTCTGCGAGTGTGATATTATCAGCTTGCACTGCCCGCTTACTCCAGAGACACGAGAAATGGTGAATGCCCGCCGTCTTGCTATGATGAAGCCGACGGCTATCCTAATCAATACAGGTCGCGGTCCGCTGGTCAATGAACAGGATTTAGCAGATGCACTGAACAGCGGCAAGATTTACGCTGCCGGAGTAGACGTTCTTTCTACAGAACCACCGCGTCCTGACAATCCATTGTTGACAGCAAAGAACTGCTATATCACTCCACACATCGCGTGGGCAACGCTGGAAGCTCGCGAACGCTTGATGAATATCGCAACCTGCAACATACAAGCATACATTGCTGGAAAACCTGAAAACTTGGTAAATTGAGAATAAGAAAATAGGCTGCGCAATGAATATTTATTACCTCATACGCAGCCTATTTTCTTATTCTCAATTTTTAAGTCTCAATTTAATAAGAGTGTCCGCCTTCGTCCATCTCTTTCTCTGTAATCTTGTGACGGTCGATGCTACGCCAAGCGTAGAAGATATAAGCAATCACAAACGGAACGAGAATGGAAACATAAGCCATCGTTTTCAAAGTAAACTCGCTGGAACAGCTATTTGCCAAAGTCAATGAGCTTTGCAAGTCGGTATAAGATGGATAATAAGCCGTGTTATTATATCCTGCCACCAATAATAAAGACAAGACTGTCAATACCGTGCCGATGCCCGTAAACCAAATACCTTTATCGAAAGTCTTTTTGAGCAATGTCTTTCCGATGCCGAAGAGAACCAAAGCTACTCCTATCAGGAACAGGACAAGAACTATCGGCATTTCGATAAAGTTAGCAAAGTATTTGAAAGATTGCATATAAATCTCCTGCGTATCCGGATTTACTGCAAAGCCATCGGAGACTAATGTACGAATGACAAATGACAGGAAGAATACAAGAAACATAATAGTATTATTCCGTACCGCACGACGGCATTTGTCCGTCAACTCTTTATCCGCTATATTATTAATAAAGTATAACGCTCCCAGCACACGGGCAAGGAAGAATACCGCCAGCCCCAAAATCACATTCCAAATATTAGTCAACGCATCCAATCCATGCCAACCGTTCCCCCAATGGCTGATAACCGGCATAATAGTATCCGCCATATTTCCTTTATTAATATAGAAATCGGAACCTGTGAAGAATGTGGCCACCGCCCCGCCAAGCAATAACGGCCCTACTACCCCATTAACCACTAGAAAAGTCTGATATGTCTTTCTGCCTAGCAGATTTCCTGCTTTGCTTTGGAACTCATAGCTGACAGCCTGCAACACAAAACTGAAAAGAATAATCATCCAAAGCCAATAAGCACCACCGAAGCTAGTGCTATAAAATAACGGGAAAGATGCAAAGAAAGCACCGCCAAAAGTAACCAGCGTAGTAAACGTAAACTCCCATTTACGTCCGGTAGAGTTCACCATCATTTTACGGTGTTCTTCCGTCTTACCGAGACAGAACAGCAATGAATTACCACCTTGCACAAACAATAAAAACACAAGGATAGCCCCCAGCAAGGAAACGACAAGCCACCAATATTGTTGTAGAAATATATACATAGTCTTTACGATTAATGGTTAATAGTAACATTATTTCCCGTTTCCGGTCCTTTCTTGATAGCCTTTACCATAATTCCGGCACCCGCAATCAGCATTACTGTAAACAAGAACAGGAAGATAAAGAAAGTAATCTGCACGGAACTCACGTCCAGTTTGGAGATGGCAACTGATGTAGGCAGCATATCACGGATAGCCCACGGCTGACGACCACATTCGGCAACCACCCATCCGGCTTGTCCGGCAATATATCCCAAAGGAATAGTCAATAGAGCAATCCAGTGCATCCACCGCATCTTACTCAAATCCTTCTTATAGATAAAGAAAAGAACTACAATAAAGAAAAGGATGAAATATCCGCCCAGAATTACCATTATACGGAACGCGTAGAAATTGAGAGGGACATTCGGAACCAGTTGGTTGACATCCTTAATATATCCGTAGCCGAAATAAGGAATATTTTCCTGCAATACTTTGTAAGCCACTTGCGCGTCCTCTTCGTGTCCTGCGCTCTTTGCCGCACGATAGGCAGCCAAAGCACCGATAGCCGTTTTTCCACGTTCTATCTTCTCGGCTGCCGAAAGAGCTTTTGTGCCGTCTTTCATCTCATAACCGCCCTCAATAATATTTGCAATACCCGGAACGTAGCCGTCCACATCACGTTCGGCAAGGAAAGAAAGCATGCTCGGTATCTCTATGCAGAAGAGGAACGGGTCTTTTCCATCATCATATGTCTTCTTTTCGGGATTCAGCATACCGATTCCTACTAGTCCGACATTCGTGCCGCCTTCATACAAGCCTTCCACAGCTGCCAGTTTCATGGGCTGCGTCTGTGCAATCTGATAACCGGAACCATCGCCCGTCCATGCTGACAACAGCGATGCGACCAGTCCGAAGATAGCTCCAATCTTAATACTGGCAAGCGCAAATTCATGGTTACGTTTCTTCAGCAAGTACCAACAACTGATGCCGACTACAAAAATAGCACCAAGCACCCAACCAGATAACACTGTATGAAAAAATTTATTAACGGCTACAGGTGAAGTTGCCACTGCCCAAAAATCGACCATCTCATTGCGAACAGTATCAGGATTGAACTCCATACCTACCGGATGCTGCATCCATGCATTGGCAACGAGAATCCACCAAGCAGAGATAGTTGCTCCCAATCCCGTCAGCCAAGTTGAAGCCAAGTGAAAACGCTTACTGACTTTTCCCCAGCCGAAAAACATTACAGCTATAAAGGTGGCTTCCATAAAGAATGCCAAAATACCTTCAATAGCCAACGGCGCACCGAAAATATCTCCTACAAACCATGAATAATTGCTCCAATTCGTTCCAAACTCAAACTCAAGAATCAAGCCTGTTGCCACACCAATAGCAAAGTTGATACCAAAAAGCTTCATCCAGAACATCGCTGTCTTCTTCCAGAATTCTTTGCCTGTTTTATAATACAGCGTCTCCATAATGCCCATCACCACAGCCAGCCCGAGTGTAAGGGGAACAAAAATCCAATGGTACATTGCTGTCATCGCAAATTGGGCTCTCGACCAATCGATAAGCGAAGTGTCAATACTTTCAATCATAATCTTATGTAGTTTAAGAGTTAAAAATCAATTGATTTCTCAGGAAGAGCGCGTTGTATCAGTTCGTTTCCTACATAGTTTCCCTTATCGGCATCCGTAGGATGATTACCAAGGAAATCCGGAAAAAAGAACAATTTGAGAATGAAGAACATGACGAATAATTTCAGCAGGATAATAATCCATAAAGTACGACCGAGCGTCATACTACGGAAACCTTCCAGATAAAAGTTCCAAATAGAAAGCAGTGTATTCTTCATATGTCGGCATTATAGTTTGTAATGAATACAAATATACAATTTTTATAATTAAAACAAACAAATACCCCGAATTGTTGCGAGATTTGTTGTGTTTTTCTAATAAAATCAACCTATCGACAGAAAAAAATCATTTAACGGCAAAATTCCGTGTTCTGTCTATCGTTTTTGCGGCTAATATAATATGTACGTACCTTCGCTATCAGTAAATCAATAGAAGTATGAATATGATGAATGTAAAAAGATTGACAGTGATGGCATTTCTTGGCGCAGGTATGTTTTCGGGCATATCTGCCCAAGAATCTCCGCTGCAAGCCGATACGCTGAACGGAGCAAAACTCCCTGCACAATGGGATTTGCAATCGTGCATCGACTATGCCTTGGAACAGAATATTACGATTCGCAAAAACCGTATAGCTGCGGAAAGTACACAGATTGACGTGAAGACAGCTAAAGCTGCTTTGTTTCCCAGCCTTTCATTCTCTACCAGCCAGCAGGTGGTGAACCGCCCGTATCAAGAATCGAGTAGTCGGGTGAGCGGCAGCGAGATTATCAGCAGTAATAGTAAAACCAGTTATAACGGTAATTATGGGCTGAATGCTTCGTGGACTTTATATAATGGAAGCAAGCGGCTGAAAACCATCAAGCAGGAACAACTGGACAACCAAGTAGCCGAACTTGATGTGGCAATGTCCGAGAATAATATTCAAGAATCCATCGCACAGGTTTATATCCAGATTCTTTATGCGGCGGAGTCAGTCAGAGTTAACGAGAATACATTACAGGTTTCCATTGCGCAGCGTGACCGCGGTCAGCAATTGCTGGATGCAGGAAGTATTGCCAAAAGTGGTTTTGCGCAACTGGAAGCTCAGGTCAGTACCGATCGTTATCAACTTGTCACAGCGCAAGCCACCCTGCAAGATTACAAATTACAACTGAAACAACTGCTCGAACTAGATGGAGAGAATGAAATGAACGTCTATCTCCCTGCCCTGTCCGACGAGAATGTACTTGCCCCCTTGCCTACTAAAAAAGATGTATATGTAAGCGCACTTGCCTTTCGTCCTGAGATTGAAGCAAGCAAGCTCAATGTAGAAGCTTCCGAATTGGGGATTGATATTGCAAAATCCGGTTATTTCCCCACCGTCAGCCTTAGCGCAGGCATCGGAACGAATCATACGAGCGGAAGTGACTTTACTTTCGGCGAGCAGGTGAAGAATGGTTGGAATAATTCCATCGGTCTGTCGGTCAGTGTGCCTATTTTCAACAACCGTCAGACAAAGAGCGCTATACAGAAGGCTAAATTGCAACGCGAAACGAGCATGCTGTCACTGCTTGACGAACAGAAGGCACTGTACAAGACGATTGAAGGTCTTTGGCTGGATGCCAACAATGCACAACAGCGTTATGCGGCAGCCAACGAGAAACTGAGAAGCACGCAAATCAGCTACGACCTGATTAGTGAACAGTTCAATTTGGGAATGAAGAACACCGTGGAACTTCTTACTGAGAAGAATAACTTGTTGCAAGCGCAGCAAGAACAACTTCAAGCTAAATATATGGCTATACTGAATACCCAGTTGCTGAAGTTCTATCAAGGGGATAAATTAGCATTATAATAAATAAAAGCATAAGAAACGAATGAAAATGAAAAAGATTACCTTAATCGCCGTGGCAGTCGTTGTGGTAACAGGTGCGGGAATCTGGTTCTTCGCCGGGTCGCCCGCCAAACACAAAGTCACATATGCCACTGTTACTGTCAGCAAAGGCGATATTTCAAATTCGGTGACTGCTACCGGAACGATTGAACCTGTGACGGAAGTAGAAGTCGGTACACAAGTATCTGGTATCATTGACAAGATTTATGTAGACTATAACTCAACAGTCACCAAAGGGCAGTTGATTGCTGAGATGGACCGCATTACTCTGCAAAGCGAACTGGCTTCCCAACAGGCAACTTATGACGGGGCTAAAGCCGAATATGAATATCAGAAAAAGAATTACGAACGTAGCAAAGGGCTGCATGAGAAATCCTTGATTAGCGATACAGACTTCGAACAGGCTCTTTACAATTATCAGAAGGCTAAAAGTAGTTATGACAGCAGCAAGGCATCTCTTGCGAAAGCAGAACGTAACTTGTCTTATGCAACGATTACTTCGCCCATTGACGGAGTTGTTATCAGCCGTGATGTAGAAGCCGGACAAACGGTTGCTTCCGGATTCGAAACTCCGACACTCTTCACCATCGCCGCAGATTTGACTCAGATGCAGGTGGTAGCCGATGTAGATGAAGCGGATATAGGCGGTGTGGAAGAAGGCCAGTGTGCCAGTTTTACGGTGGATGCTTATCCGAATGATACATTTGAGGGGGTAGTGACACAGATTCGTTTGGGAGATTCAAGCAGTACGAGCAACGCAAGCAGCAGTACAAGCACGGTAGTTACCTATGAAGTGGTAATCTCCGCCCCTAACCCCGATTTGAAACTGAAACCGCGTCTGACGGCTAATGTCACTATTTATATTCTTGATAAAAAAGGTGTATTGTCTGTGCCGAACAAGGCTTTGCGTTTCGTTCCGGAGAAACCGCTCATCGGCGCTAATGACATTGTAAAAGATTGTGAGGGTGAACATAAACTTTGGACACGTGAAGGCACTACATTCACTGCGCATCCTGTAAAAATCGGAATTAGCAACGGGATATCTACGGAGATTGTCAGCGGTATCACCGAAGGTACGAAAGTGGTATCCGAAGCTACCATAGGCGCAATACCCGGTGAGAATTTCGAAGCTGGCCCCAATAAAGAGAACGGTGGAGAAAGAAGCCCGTTCATGCCTGGTCCTCCGGGAAGTAAGAAGAAAAACAACAAGTGACAATCATGAAGAAAGTAATTGAAATACAAAATATCAGACGGGACTTCCAAGTAGGAGACGAAACCGTTCATGCGTTACGGGGCGTTTCGTTTACTATTAAAGAAGGGGAGTTTGTCACCATCATGGGTACTTCCGGTTCGGGAAAGTCTACGCTACTTAACATATTGGGCTGCCTGGACACCCCGACAAGCGGCGAGTATCTGCTCGACGATATTCCCGTCCGCACGATGAGCAAGCCTCAACGTGCAGTACTGAGAAATCGTAAGATTGGATTCGTGTTCCAAAGCTATAATCTATTGCCTAAAACGACCGCAGTGGAAAATGTGGAACTGCCACTTATGTACAACTCGTCCGTCAGTGCTTCCGAACGTCACCGCCGTGCCATCGAATCTTTGCAGGCTGTGGGATTGGGCGACCGTTTGGAACATAAATCCAACCAGATGTCCGGTGGACAGATGCAGCGGGTTGCCATTGCACGTGCGCTGGTAAATAATCCAGCCGTTATTCTTGCGGATGAAGCAACGGGAAACCTCGACACCCGTACCTCCTTCGAGATACTTGTCCTGTTTCAGAAACTTCACGCGGAAGGACGCACTATTATCTTTGTAACACATAATCCCGAACTTGCGCAATATAGCAGCCGTAATATCCGTCTGCGCGACGGTCATGTCATAGAGGATACTGTCAACTCAAAGATTCTGTCCGCTGCCGAAGCACTCGCGGCATTGCCGAAAAACGACAAGGATTAAATAGTAATTAACGGGATAGTGATTAATTCATTGCTATTCATTATCGCGCTAATCATTAATCACTAAATAATTAATCACTAACAATATGAATGGAACTAATTTATTCAAGATAGCTCTCCGAGCATTGGCGAACAACAAGTTGCGTGCTTTTCTCACCATGCTCGGTATTATCATCGGTGTCGCTTCCGTCATCACGATGCTTGCTATCGGACAAGGTTCGAAGAAAAGTATCCAACAGCAGATTTCCGAGATGGGATCGAACATGATTATGATTCACCCGGGAGCCGATATGCGTGGTGGTGTCCGGCAAGATCCGTCTGCCATGCAGACCTTGAAACTTGCCGATTACGAAGCCTTGCGCGATGAGACAAGTTTCCTGTCTGCCGTCAGCCCCAATGTCTCTTCATCAGGACAGCTTATTGCCGGCAACAATAACTATCCTGCATCCGTGAATGGCGTAGGAACGGAATACCTTGATATTCGCCAGTTGACGGTAGAAAATGGAGAGATGTTCACCGAAGCCGACATTCAAAGCTCTGCAAAAGTATGCGTGATAGGAAAGACAATAGTGGACAATCTTTTTCCGGACGGAAGTGACCCGGTAGGCAAGATTATCCGTTTCAGCAAGATACCCTTCCGGGTGGTAGGCGTGCTCAAGGCAAAGGGCTACAATTCTATGGGACAAGACCAAGATGCCGTAGTGCTTGCTCCTTATACCACTGTGATGAAGCGTTTGCTTGCCGTCACGTACCTGCAAGGCGTGTTTGCTTCTGCCCTCACCGAAGATATGACAGAATATGCTACGAATGAAATCAGTACAATTCTCCGCCGCAACCATAAGTTGAAAGCAACGGACGATGATGATTTCACTATCCGTACCCAACAAGAACTGAGCACGATGCTCAACTCTACCACCGACCTGATGACGACCCTGCTTGCCTGCATCGCAGGAATTTCACTGGTGGTAGGTGGTATCGGAATTATGAATATCATGTACGTATCCGTCACGGAACGTACCCGCGAGATTGGTTTACGTATGTCTGTCGGTGCACGGGGTATCGATATTCTGAGCCAGTTCCTTATTGAAGCCATCATGATTAGTATCACGGGCGGCATCATCGGGGTGATTATCGGTTGCGGAGTCAGTTGGATTGTGAAAAGTGTGGCGCATTGGCCTATCTTTATCCAACTTTGGAGTGTATTCCTTTCTTTTGCGGTATGCACTGTCACCGGAGTCTTCTTCGGATGGTATCCTGCCAAGAAAGCCGCAGATTTAGACCCGATAGAAGCCATCAGATACGAATAAAAAGCTATCTTTGTCTTTATGAAACAAAACTTTACATCTGCGCGTCGTCCCCTGGAAATACTGATACACATTATCGGCTGGGGGATTATGTTCGGTTTCCCGTTCTTTTTCGTTGAACGCGGAAACGGAAACATAAACTGGATGGCTTATGTACGCCATCTTGCCGTACCACTTTCTTTCATGATTGTGTTCTACGTCAACTATTTCCTTCTGGTTCCCCGCTATCTTTTCCAGGGGCAGGCAAAGAGATACATCATCTATAACATTATCTTTTTATGCGTCATCGGAGTTTTACTCCACCTTTGGCAAAGCCTGACGTTCGACCCGTCATTTGCATCCAGAACAAAGCGTCCGGGTATGCCTCCGGGATGGCTGTTCTTCCTTAGGGATATGCTGAGTCTCATCTTTACCATCGGGCTGAGCGCCGCCATCCGTATGAGTGCGCGATGGACGCAGAACGAAAACGCCCGTAAAGAAGCGGAACGAAGCCGCGCAGAAGCCGAATTGAAAAACCTACGGAACCAGTTGAACCCGCACTTTTTGCTGAATACTTTGAATAACATTTATGCTTTGATTGCCTTTGATTCAGATAAGGCACAGGAAGCGGTACAAGAGTTGAGCAAACTTCTCCGATATGTATTGTATGATAATCAGCAGACGTATGTCCCTCTCTGCAAGGAAGTAGATTTTATCCGCAATTATATTGAGTTGATGCGTATCCGCCTGTCCGCGAATGTACAAATGACCACTCAATTCGACATTCAGCCGGATAGCCAGACACTTATTGTTCCACTTATCTTCATTTCGTTGATAGAAAATGCTTTCAAGCATGGCATATCTCCTACTGAACCTAGTTTTATCAGTATTCATATTTCGGAAAATGACAAGGAAGTGGTTTGTGAAATCCGCAACAGCAATCATCCCAAGACGGTGGAAGATAAAAGTGGCTCGGGGGTCGGGTTAGAGCAAGTGAGCCGGCGGCTGGAGATACTTTATCCGGGGGCTTACACTTGGTCGAAAGGCAGTTCGGGAAACAAGTCTGTCTATGAATCGCGACTGAGTATTAAAATCAAAGAGTAGACAGAAAACGTTTAGTATAAAACATCAGATATAGAATAATATGGTATTACGTTGTGCGATTGTTGATGATGAGCCTTTAGCTATCAGCCTATTAGAAAGTTATGTGAACAAGACTCCGTTCCTGCAACTCGCAGGAAAATATTCCAGCGCAGTCCAAGCTATGAAGGAATTGCCGGATGAAGAGGTGGAACTTCTGTTTCTGGACATTCAGATGCCAGAGCTTAACGGACTGGAGTTCTCGAAGATGGTAGACTCCCGCACCCGTATCGTGTTTACTACAGCTTTCGGACAGTATGCTATCGACGGTTATCGTGTCAACGCACTCGATTACCTACTGAAGCCTATCTCATACATTGATTTCCTACAAGCGGCAAACAAAGCGCTCCAATGGTTCGAACTGGTTCAAAAACCGGAAGAGATAGATAGTATTTTCGTGAAAAGCGATTATAAGCTGGTACAAGTAGACCTGAAAAAAATCACGTATATCGAAGGTTTGAAGGATTATATCAAAATCTATACAGAACATGCTCCCAAACCCATTTTGTCACTTATGAGCATGAAAGCAATGGAAGAACTTTTGCCTTCCAGCCGTTTCATACGCGTGCATCGTTCGTTCATTGTTCAGAAAGATAAGATACGTGTGATTGACCGTGGTCGTATCGTCTTCGACAAGACATATATCCCCATCAGTGATAGTTACAAGCAAGTTTTCCAAACTTTTCTTGATGAAAGGAGCTAACATTAGAGCCTGTTTAAATTCTCTTCAGTCATAATATTATAGCTGATATTTTAACTTACCCCGGCTCTTCTTGTCGCGTCTGTCTGTAGTTGGCGGAAGGGGTATTAACAGTTGCGCTCTTG
>Ga0073908_1002832_pt1 | contig 19720 bp, 23 predicted proteins | sample MucameincwithD2O_FD_65484 | JGI IMG/M metagenome (GOLD analysis project Ga0073908, IMG submission 65484) | Mouse cecum microbial communities from Vienna, Austria - Mucus amended microcosms incubated with D2O | ecosystem: Host-associated > Mammals > Digestive system > Large intestine > Cecum...
CCCTTCCTCTCCAATCAAGCCTGCGTGATACACTGGAATCCCTGCCCTTGCAAGCGCAATGGACTGATTCAGCCCTTTTCCACCACTAAAAGTCTCCGACTTTGATGAAAGGATTGTCTCTCCACCCTCTACGATATGGTCTACTGTATAAACATAATCGATATTCAATGAACCAAAATTTAATACCTTCATCTTCCGCCTCCTTACACAAAAAAATAAGATCTTTACAATATTTTACCGTAAAGATCCTTGATATGCTGTGATTTTCATCACACTACGATATGAATTTTATCTTTTCTCTTCTACAGATCAGTTTCAGCACCGCATCTTGTTTTACCAGGGCACAAAAAAAGAGCATCCACTCGGATACTCTTTAACAGGGCTACAAGGATTCGAACCTTGAAATGACGGAGTCAGAGTCCGTTGCCTTACCGTTTGGCGATAGCCCTTTGTTCAACGCAAGAAGAATTATAACTCATGTTTTTGATTAATGCAAGTACTTTTTTTATTTTTTTAAATTTTTTTCTTCCATACCGCGAAAAATGTGATATAGTCATAAAAAACAGAGAAAAGGAGTGTTCCTGATGAGTACTTTGAACCTTACCCTGCTGACTGACTTATACGAGCTTACCATGATGCAAGGATATTTTGAAAGCCAGTCCTCGGAAGTCGTAGTCTTCGACGCATTTTACCGGAAAAATCCTTGTGGCAACGGATATGCGATTGTTGCAGGATTGGAGCAGGTGATTGATTATATCAAAAACCTTCGCTTCTCCGACGAAGATATTTCCTATTTAAAGAGCCTCGGTATCTTCCATGACGAGTTTCTGAATTACCTGAAAAATTTTCGTTTTGAAGGAAGCATCTATGCAATCCCGGAAGGTTCTATTGCCTTTCCGCATGAACCGCTTTTGAAAGTAGTTGCCCCGATTATGCAGGCACAGCTGGTAGAAACAGCAATTCTCACTATTCTGAATCACCAGAGCCTGATTGCCACAAAGACAGACCGTATTGTCCGTGCCGCGCGTGGAGACGGTATTATGGAATTTGGTCTCCGCCGGGCCCAGGGGCCGGATGCCGGTGTTTATGGAGCCAGAGCCGCAATGATCGCAGGATGTATCGGCACCTCGAACGTCCTGGCCGGACAACTCTTTGATGTCCCTGTAAAAGGAACACATGCACACAGCTGGATTATGAGCTTCCCGGATGAATATACTGCATTTAAAAAATACGCACAGCTTTATCCGAATGCCTGTACTTTGCTCGTTGACACTTACGATACGCTCCGTTCCGGAGTTCCGAATGCAATCCGAGTTTTCCGCGAAATGCGCGAAGCAGGCATTGAGCTGAAAAACTACGGAATCCGCCTCGACAGCGGCGACCTGGCCTACATGTCCAAAAAGGCACGCCGCCTTCTCGACGAAGCCGGTTTTGAGGATGCCATTATTTCCGCATCAAGCGACCTTGACGAATATCTGATTGACAGTTTAAAAACACAGGGCGCTGCCATTACTTCCTGGGGAGTCGGTACCAATATGATCACCTCCAAGGATTGTCCGGCGTTCGGCGGCGTCTACAAACTGGCGGCTGTTCTGGATGAGAAGACCGGAGAATTTACTCCAAAGATCAAGCTGTCTGAAAACACAGAAAAAATTACAAATCCAGGCAACAAAAAAATCTTTCGTATTTACGATAAAGAAACCGGAAAAATCCGCGCCGATCTGATTTGTCTGGAGGACGAACAGTTCGACACATCGGAAGATATGATTATTTTTGATCCGCTTGAAACCTGGAAAAAAACGAAAATCAAGGCCGGAACCTATACTTTAAGAGAGATGCTTGTCCCGATTTTCCTGAATGGCGAATGTGTCTATACTTCTCCTTCTGTCATGGAAATCCGCGATTACTGTACAAAGGAAAAAGAGACACTCTGGGACGAAACCAAACGCTTTGCAAATCCGCACAAGGTTTACGTTGACCTTTCCGACAAGCTCTTTAAAATCAAAAGCGACCTGTTGGAACAGATGGGGCGGAAATCCCTGTCTCTGTAGCTTTTGAACCCTGCAGAGGACATACTTTTTAAATTTCAGGCCTGCATTCAGAAAAATCCGGTATAAAATGCCTCCCTTTACAGATACTAGTACCATAAAAAGAAAACTACCAGTAAAGATAAATGGAGGAATTTTTATGAAAGCCACTGGAATTGTTAGAAGAATTGACGATTTGGGACGCGTGGTGATCCCAAAGGAAATACGCAGAACCCTTCGCATCCGTGAAAGTGACCCGCTGGAAATTTTCACAGATCGCGAAGGTGAGATTATATTAAAAAAATATTCTCCGATCGGAGAGCTCGGAAGTTTTGCAAAAGAATACGCCGAAGCGCTTGCTTCCGCCTCCGGTCACAGCGTATATATCACGGACCGCGATCAGGTTATCGCAGCAGCCGGCGGCATCCGCAAGGAAACGGTTGGCACACCAGTTACCGGCCAGCTCGAGGCAGTCATGAACGAACGCGAACACGTACTTGCAAACCAGACTTCCAAAACACATGTAAAAATCACAAGCGAAGACATGGACGATGAGATGCCCCAGGTCATCAGCCCGATTCTCTGCGAAGGAGACGTGATCGGGTCTGTGATCCTGCGAAGCAAAGATACCTCCCGCAAAATGGGAGAAACCGAACAGGTGCTGGCAAAATGTGCCGCCGGTTTTATGGGACGGCAAATGGAACAATAATGCACCAGATGACGGCTATCTGATCCGCGGCAGATTCCACCGGTAATGCGCTGCCAGAAAGCGGATCAGCATCACAGCCGCCGCACCCATCAGCATACACGAAAGTCCGCCAAGATACGGAAGAAGCGCTACATAAAACAAGGCGCCTGTCAAAGATGCCACAGCATAAACATGTTTCACAAAAATGTAAGGCGTATTGCCCGCAAGTACATCCCGTATTACTCCGCCTCCCACTCCCGTCATTACTCCCACAAAAATCAACAGAAACCGATCGCCCCCATACCCTGCCGTAATCGCCGTATGGACTCCTACCACCGTAAAAATTCCAAGACCGATCGTATCCCCTGTCAGCAAAAGCAGTTCCCGCGTTCTTCCGTATTTTCCTGATCCCCCCTCTGTCCTTACATACAAAAAAAGAAACAGAATTGTTGATGTAAGCACAGCAGTCAAGGCATACTGCGGATTCTGGAACATGACCGGCGGATTAATTCCCAGAATCAGATCCCGGATCAGACCTCCGCCCACGGCGGTTGTGACACCAAGCACATTTACACCAAACAAGTCCATCCTTCGCTGAATCCCTGTCATCGCCCCTGATGCTGCAAACGCTACCGTACCTATGATTTCCATTGCAAAAACGATCATATCCGAATAAACCATCGTTCTTCCTCTCTAAAATCAGCCTTCCCTTTTTCGTATCATTTTATAACGCATATTTTCCACTGTCAAATCTTTCAATAATCAGCCTGTATGGGTCCAAAAGATTGTTAAATTATTATCTTTTTTCAAAAAACTGAAGAATTTTTATTGATTTTATTTTTTTATTATGTATACTATGAAACAGGGGAAGCGGTAACCTCGCTTCCATAGCAAATAAGATACGTAAGTCCTGCGTTTTTGCATCTGCAGGCAGTTATCGTCGAGCAACTACACACTATTTTTTCGAAAAAGGAGATTATGAAAAATGGCAGAGATCAATTTAAGCAAGTATGGTATCAGCGGAACCACTGAAATCGTACGTAACCCTTCTTATGAAATGCTGTTCGAGGAAGAAACCAGACCGGAACTGGAAGGTTTTGAGAAAGGTCAGGAAAGTGAACTTGGCGCTGTCAACGTAATGACTGGTATCTACACAGGCCGTTCACCGAAAGACAAATTCATCGTAATGGATGACAATTCTAAGGATACCGTATGGTGGACCTCTGACGAATACAAGAATGATAATCATCCGGCTTCACAGGAATGCTGGGATGCTGTAAAAGAAATCGCTCTCAAAGAACTCTCCAATAAGAGACTGTTCGTTGTTGACGCATTCTGTGGCGCAAACAAAGACACACGTATGGCAATCCGTTTCATCGTGGAAGTTGCTTGGCAGGCTCACTTCATTAAAAACATGTTCATCCAGCCGACTGACGAAGAGCTTGAAAACTTCGAGCCGGACTTCGTTGTTTACAACGCTTCCAAGGCAAAAGTAGAAAACTACAAAGAACTTGGCCTGAATTCCGAGACAGCTGTAGTCTTCAACATCACAAGCCGTGAGCAGGTTATCATCAATACATGGTACGGCGGAGAAATGAAAAAAGGTATGTTCTCCATGATGAACTACTATCTGCCGCTGAAGGGCATCGCTTCCATGCACTGCTCTGCAAATACAGATATGAACGGTGAAAATACAGCGATCTTCTTCGGTCTCTCCGGAACAGGTAAAACAACTCTGTCCACAGATCCGAAGCGTCTCCTGATCGGTGATGACGAGCACGGCTGGGATGACAACGGCGTATTCAACTTCGAAGGTGGCTGCTACGCAAAAGTTATCAATCTTGACAAAGAGTCTGAGCCGGACATCTACAATGCAATCAAGCGCAACGCTCTTCTTGAGAACGTAACACTGGATGCAGAAGGCAAGATCGACTTCAACGACAAGAGCGTTACAGAGAATACTCGTGTATCCTACCCGATCGACCATATCCAGAATATTGTTCGTCCGGTATCCGCTGCACCGGCAGCTAAGAACGTAATCTTCCTGTCCGCAGATGCTTTCGGCGTACTTCCGCCAGTATCTATTCTGACTCCGGAGCAGACACAGTACTACTTCCTGTCAGGTTTCACAGCTAAGCTTGCTGGTACAGAGCGTGGAATCACAGAGCCGACACCGACCTTCTCCGCTTGCTTCGGACAGGCATTCCTTGAGCTGCATCCGACAAAATACGGCGAAGAGCTTGTTAAGAAGATGGAACAGAACGGTGCAAAGGCATACCTTGTAAATACCGGATGGAACGGTACAGGCAAGCGTATCACCATCAAAGATACTCGTGGTATCATTGATGCAATCCTGAACGGCGATATCCTGAACGCTCCGACAAAGAAGATTCCGTACTTCAACTTTGAAGTTCCGACAGAGCTTCCGGGCGTAGATACAGGTATTCTTGATCCGCGCGACACATATGCTGACGCTTCCGAGTGGGAGACAAAGGCAAAAGATCTGGCTCAGAGATTCATTAAGAACTTTGCAAAATATGAAGGCAACGACGCTGGAAAAGCACTTGTTTCCGCTGGTCCGCAGTTATAATCAGAAACTCTGAAAGTTTTGGATCATTTATATCCATAAAAATTATTAAAAAAGGAGGTTTTCGCACTCATTCAATTTCGTGCGAAAGCCTCCTTTTTCCTAGCAAACGAAAAAGCCCTGGAAACCAGGGCTCTCTCAGAGCTGATGACGGGAATCGGACCCGTGACCTCCTCACTACCAATGAGGTGCGCTACCGACTGTGCCACATCAGCATAACTGTTCGTTACGGTTTATAATTTTACCACAGTTCCTTGCAACTGTCAAGGAAATCTTGTACATTTCACAGACCTAATCTGAAAAATTCTCCTTATATTTCTGATTGAGCCACGCCACTGCCTGCTCGATCCCTTCATCAGACAAATCAAAATACTCTGATTGTTTCTGCTCCTCCGGCGTAGCTTCCCAGCAGTATGGTTCTGGATAAACCGAAGCGCACAACTTCTCCTCCTCTTTGCACAGCCTGTAACGCATATCTCCAAAGGAACCGCAAAAGCACTCTTTTTTGACGAGTGCAAGCGTAAACATTCCTTTTAAAGAAATTTCCTCCATTTCCATCAGCCTCCCAAGTTCAGCTTTATATGATCTTATACCGCGTCTCCCACGCTCTTCCCTACTGTTGTCCCGGTAACTCTGCCACTCATTCCGGCAACTGCGAGCAGGCCTGACAGGTCCGATATGGATAACCAAGCGGAAGCGGCTTTGCGCAGTACTGGCATCTTGCAATATAATTTGCCTTTCCTTTTGTCAGATAACGCATGATACTGGCTTCTGTTTTCTCCCGCTCCTGCCGCAGCCACTTTTCATCCACAATCTTGCCCATACGATGGGAAAACTGATAGTACAAATCCAGCTGCTTGTAATACGTCTCATACTTCAATATACCGCCCCGGTCCCGCCGGTCAAGCTTTGGCCGCTCTAACGAGACATCTGCGGAATAGTTCTGACAATAATCAAGCCACAAACCAACGACACGTCGATCTTTGATATCAATCGGACAGGTAATCATCCGATAAAGAATCCGTTTGTTTTCAAATCCTTCAATCCGCGCCCTCACCTTGCACGCACGTTCATAGAGGAACAATGCCTCCTCCACATTTTCTTTTTCAAATGGTTTGGAGGGTTCTACCGAATGCCATACCTTTAAAATTTCATTCAAAGGCTCATCAAGGTCGAGAAGTACCTGAGGAAAACCAAGATTTACCCTTGTAAGCGGAAGCTCTTCATCCTCGAATTTCTCACGGATCTCATGCAGCATCTCCTCCCCCATTGCATTGACATAGCCTGTATCATAAATACCAAAACGCCCTGCGCGCCCGGAAATCTGCCGGATTTCTGACGTACACAGCGGTCTCCGGCCTGTGCCGTCGAACTTGTCTGCCTGCAAAAAAACGATCCTGCGAACCGGGAGATTCAGCCCCATGCCAATCGCATCCGTAGAAACAACTACCTCTGTCCGCTTGCTCGTAAACAAATGCATCTGACGGCGCCGTATTTCCGGCGGCAGGCTTCCGTAAATCACGCTGGCACTGATTCCGCGTTCCTCCAGACGTCCTGCGACATCCAGCACTGACTTTTTGGAAAATACAATCAGTGCATCTCCTCTGCGGACATCTTCCGGAAAATCAAAGGCCAGATCTTCAAAAACAAGCGACGTTTTGCGCTCGTACCGATGCGCCTCCCACGTATCACCGGTCAGCTCGATCAGATGTTTCAACACACCTTCTGCCGCAGGGCTCGTACAGACATGAATTTCACGCGCTTTCACGCCAAGTATGGCCTTTGTCCAGGAATGTCCCCGGTCTGTATCAGCCATAAGCTGCGCCTCATCAATCACCACAATATCATACAGCTCATCATAGTCCGCCATCTCAATGGTTGAAGCGACCACGCGGCTGTCCGGCTCTTCAATGCATTCCTGTCCTGTCAGCATGGTGCACGGAACACCGTATTCCTTCATCTTTTCATAGACTTCCAGCGCCAGCAACCGCAATGGCCCCAGATAGGCGCCCCGTCCTGCCGATTTCAGGCGTTCCAGAGCCCGGAACGTCTTTCCGCTGTTCGTCGGACCAATGTGCAGAACAAAATGTCGCCGCATCTCAAGAACTTCCGAAAATTCCAGTTCAGGGCGCGCCGGAACTAGATCCAGAATTTTGTTCGTAAGCTGATGCTGCCGATAAAAGGGGTACAGCGAAAACAGCGACTTTGCACAGATTTTTCCAGGCATCTGTCTGCGCAGAAATGCAAAAAATTCTCCGTCTATTCCCTCTCTTTGCTCCGGAAGCAAAAAAGCGACGTCAAGCTGTACTAGCTTTGGTATCATCTGCTGTTTTACCAACTCAAGCACAGCCTCCTGATGCTTCCGGTAAGCGTAAACCGCTATATTTTTAATCTGTTTATGGTAATCTTCCAGCACGGCGCTGTTCACCCGCGAAGGTCTGGCACTTTTCAGAGTTCTGTTCAGCCGTTCCACCCTGCCTGGAAAATCGATGTAATTTACCGCTTTTTTCTGCCGTCTTTTCATCTGCTGTTCATACTGCGAAACATAAAACTGAACTATTTTCTTTGTCTGTATCATAATCTCATCCGTGCCTCGCTCTGCAATTCCTCTTCCAGTCCCTTTTCGCTTTTCCCGAGAAACTTTATCAGACTTTTCCACATTCTTTCGCGAAGCTCATCTCCCTGCATTTTTTTCACAGCTGCAATACAATCTATATTTCTATCCAGAACCTTCTGTATTTCCTGAAATTCTGCATCTTCCTGTCCGTTTGCCCATGCAATGGCGGAAACGCCATCCGTTTCCACAAACAGACGGTTCACGGGAATCTCCCGGAGCATATATTGATACAATTCCCGACCGGCCCGTTCGCCGGACCATACAGAGAGACCTGAATTTTCTGCATCCTCCAAGCCATTTACAAGCCGTTTTTCTTCTCCTGCTACACTCCCGGCAAGATCTGGTCCCAGGGTAAAATAACAATCCTGTTCCAAAAGCTTCTCTAAACTCTTCAAATCTCCGGAATACCAGTGCACACACACCGGCTCCGGAAACCCCTGAAGCATATCTGAAATTTCAGCTTCCATTCCCTTGGTATGCAAGATCACCGGTTTTTTCAGATCTGCTGCAATCTGCAGCTGACGCTCCAAAACCGCCCTTTGAACAGAAAGCGGAATCTCGCACCAGACACAGTCCATCCCTATTTCGCCCACCGCATCACACATCCGATACGCATCTTCCAGATCCCGTTGTTCGACTGCCATATACTGTTCCGCATACCAGGGATGAATCCCGAAACTGAAAAGCAGCGATTCACTGCGTGCAAACTGCCTCATAAATTTCCATTCCCATGGCGTTCCACTGCTCAAAAAGGTAATCACACCCATCTCACGGCGCAGCGTAATTTCCCATTCCGCCATTGTACGCAGCATGTTTTCATCTGTTGTCTTTCCGTTTCTATCGGCCATACAAAACAGATGCGCATGCATATCCAGCAAACGCATCCGCCTGTCCAGTTTCCATTCTGATGTCATTTTCCACTGTTTTCCTTTATGTGAATTTACATATTAATTATAATACAATTCCCTATCCCCCACAAGAGCAGATTCCTTCAAAACATATAAGAAATTATAATCCGAAAACTTGCAATTGAAAACCTCTGTCTTTGATGCTATACTCTTCTTCATCTGGGAAGATTTTCCTGTTTTTTACCTGTTACTACAGGGAAAACTCATAAACAGGCACTCCCGTAAATATACATAAAATTGTATAGCATCCATACACATATGGCACCATTTTCTAATCGAAAAGACGCTATACTGGAAATAATACGACAAGGAGACTTTTTATGCTGATTCCTGTACTTCTTTTTATTGTCGGGCTTGTCCTGCTGATCTCCGGCGGTGACTGGTTTGTTGACGGAGCCACCGGTATTGCACACCACTTTCACATTCCGGAGCTTTTAATCGGTGCTACTGTCGTTTCCATCGGCACAACGCTTCCGGAGGTTATGGTATCCGCTACCTCCGCACTTGGCGGACACGGCGAGATTGCCTACGGAAATGCGATTGGCTCAATTATCTGTAATACTTCCCTGATTGCCGCGCTTACCGTTGCTGTGCGTCCCGGAAAAGTGGAACCAAAATCGTTGCTTGCACCGGTACTCTTTTTTATCGCAGCAGCCTCTTTCTATTCTTTCGTCGCTTACAGTACCGGATATTTCAGCCGGACAAGCGGAATTGTCCTGCTGCTTCTTTTCCTGATTTATATCGTTTATACTATTCTGGAAATGAAAAATGCGCCTCACAGTGTCTCAGCCGAAGCCACAGAACCGGAAGCAGAAAGTTCCATTGGAAAGAACATTCTGTTCCTGATACTTGGCGCCGGAATCATCGCTGTGGGCGCTGACCTGCTGGTGGACAATGGCACACTGATTGCACAGGCACTTGGCGTTCCGGAATCTGTAATCGCGCTCACCTTCGTTGCACTTGGTACTTCACTGCCTGAGCTTGTAACTGCCATTACTTCGCTTGTCAAAGGATACGGCGCACTTTCTCTTGGCAATGTCATCGGCGCGAACCTCTTCAATCTGGTGCTGGTTTCCGGTATTTCCGTAACCCTGTCTCCTTTCCAAGTCCCGACAGGCTCCATGATTGCTGGAAAAAATGCATCCCTCGTGCTTGATATACCGCTTATGATCTTTGTCATGCTGTTTTTGACAGTACCGGCTCTGCTACGCAAACGACTCTCACGCGTACAGGGTATTGTACTGCTTGCCATTTATGCGGCTTACTGTATTTTCCAGTTTGCAATGTAAGTCCGCACAGGTATCTCCCTATGCATGCAACAACTTTATTTTCCAAACAGTTCTTTTGCCTGTCGCATATTTTCCATGACAGGCACTTCAAACGGACAGCGGCTCTCGCATGCCCCACAGCTGATACATTCTCCGCCATGGTGTGCGAGCAGCTCATAATGATTCTGCACGGTCTCCGGCATTTCTTTTTGTGCCTTAGCCAGATTCAAAAATTTGGTCACTGACGCAACGTCGATTTGCTTCGGGCACGGCGCGCAGTGGCTGCAATACATACAGTGCCCCTTCCAGCTGATATTTGGGAAGGAGGCAAACGCCAGCGCATAATCCTTCTCCTCTTCTGACGCATCCTCATAGGCAACGCTCGCTTTCAGCTGTTCTACGCTGTGCGCTCCCGCCATGACACTGGCAACTCCTGGACGGGTCAAGGCATAGTGCAGGCACTGAACCGGTGTCAAAGCCTTTCCTGCCGGAGAAAGCTTCTCATCTAGCAGATCACCGCCGCCAAATGCTTTCATGACCGTAATCCCGACACCAAGTCTCTGACATGTCTCATAAAGCTCCTGTCTCTCAGAATCCATATTGATGAGAGGCTGCTCATAATTCTTTCCATTCCAGAGTTCTTCTACATCTTCCCCGGCTGGCTGAAGATCATAACACGGATTTACGCTGAACATCAAAACCTCTATATACCCACTCTTTACCGCAGCAAGCGCCACCTCTGGGTTATGACTACTCATACCGATATGACGAACTACACCGTTCTTTTTTAATTCCAGAACATATTCTAACACCGGTCCCCCAACAATCTGCTCCCAGTCCTCCATGGAATCCACATAATGGATCATCCCCACATCAATATAATCCGTCTGGAACAGCTCCAGCATCTCATTCATACCCGCTTTCACTTCCTCAATGCAGCGTGTCCGCATATACTGGCCGTTTTTCCACACAGAGCAGACATGAGATTGCAAATAAAACTGATCGCGCCTTCCTTTTAATGCCTCTCCAACCGCTGCCCGAATCCCGGGATCAGGCGTATAAAGATCAATATAATTCACACCATATTCCTGTGCGGCATCCATCAGCCGCCTTGTTTCCCCGCAATTATCATTCCCAAACCCTTCGCAACCAAGACCAATCTCACTGATTTTCAATCCCGTATTGCCCAGCTCACGATATTTCATATCCATGCTTCCTCCTCCATAGTATTGTATAATGAAACTTTAATGAACATCAGCAATTTAATTAAGTATACCTTCTTGAGTGCTTGTGGTTCAATCAATAGGTATATTTTCCTATAAAATTTCAATTTTTTAAAGTCAGTCCCCTGGTAAGTGATACAAAATAAGGGGTGACTTGTTTGTCGGAACCCCGTTTTTGTATCACTTACCAGGGGACGTCCTCCCTTCAAAAAACCCCTACCTTATAAAATTCGTATGTACCAAATCCTCTTTCTTTGGCAGCCCATACGCCTCTTTTCCAAGTGCAATACTCTTCATCAAAAAGGTCATATTCTGCGCCAGCGTCCGCATGGTCTGAAGCCCCTCTTCATCCCCCGCTGCCTCCCCTGGTGTACGGCCATGAATGCTGTTCCAGTATTGGCTTGATGCGATTGGCATTCCTGTAATGGTAAAATACTTGTTCAGCTCATCAAACGTCGCTGAAAGACCGCCGCGCCTTGCGGCTGCCACAGCTGCGCCAACTTTCATAGTTTTATTGAAATGCGTGCTGTAAAACAGACGGTCCAGAAACGCAACTAATGTCGCATTCGCAGATGCATAGTACACAGGCGTCCCCACCACAAGTCCGTCACATTCCTCAAATTTCGGCGCTGTTTCATTTACAATATCTTCAAACACACAATGTCCCTTTTTTGCACATCCGCCACAGGCAATACAGCCGCGAACCGCCTGATTTCCCACCTGCACAATCTCTGTCTCAATACCGGCGTCTGCAAAAATTTTCTCCATCTCGTGCAAAGCCACATACGTATTTCCCTCTGCATGGGGACTGCCGTTGATCATCAATACTTTCATATCAAATCCTCCATTCTGTGAGCCATTCATCCGTCATTTACTCCTATTCCGCTTCCAGATCAAATATCTTCTTTGAAAACGGAACTGATTTGGTTTTATCATACCATACTCCTACTGCGACGCGCAATCTCTTATCAATATCTGCATACTTCAATCCGCGCATTTCTCCGCTCCTCATACCAGTCCGGAGCATAACAGCAAAGAAATTATAGAAATAACTGTCTTTCGCATATGCCATAAACAATTCCTGCTGCTCTTTTGTTAACGCCTGCCGTGTCTTCTTTTCCGTCTGGCGCGGAAGTGTAGCCGCATCAATCGGATTTCTCTCAATTAGTCCATTCTTTAGCGCCTGGGAAAAACATCCATTTAATACTGCAGATACAATTTTAATACTTGATATAGCATAATCTTCTCTTGCCAGATCATTATACAATTTCTGAATATGTTCCCCACGGATATCTGTAATGTATGTGGTTCCAAATCGCTGTTTTATACAACCATTATAATATTTTTGATATGATACCAGTGTCCCAGTTTTCACACGCCTTTTTTTATATTCTTGTATCCAGGTATCAAACCATTCTCCAAACGTAACCTTTTTCTTTTCAACAAATAATCCATGCGCAAGCTTATACTTTAATTCTGCCACCTCCTGCTGCACTTCTGCAATTGTCTTACCATGGACAAGATATCTCTTTCCCTTTATCATGGGTCTTGCTTCATATCCGTCATAACGTTGCTGTATACCTTTAGGAAGTTTCCTACCACGTTTATCAACCGCCATACTACACCGCCTCTCTATTTTGATAAACAGGGCAGCAGGCCATTTGAACCATTCCAGCTAATCCCCCTTTGATGCTAATCAACATAATTTCTTTGTTCATCGGTTTACTCATACTTTCCCTCATCCTCTATAGCTGCCCGCTCCTCCAAATCAGCCGCTATTCGCTCTAAATAATTTGATATTCCAAAAAGAGCGTCATGTATTGATTGTGGAGTTAATGGATCAGCTTTATTATTCAATAATTGTTTAGATAAACCTGTAATTATCATTGCTAACCCGCTAATTTCCGCAGACAAATCATATAAATCTCTTTTCATAAAGTCTTTCCTTATCCCCGGAAGTATGATAAAATAACACTATCCGGCTTTCATGATTGGTTGTCGGGTTACTGCCCTTATCGGAGTTGCCGCTCTGATAAGGGCTTTTCTTTATACTGGCTGAACCTGTGAAGCTCCAAAAAACCTTGCTTTATAAGTGACTCCACTTCCCTTGCTTCCCCAGATCAGTTCCGTACCAAATAAGGCCCTGCTGCCATGAATTACTTCATACCCCAGTTGTTCCAGCCGTTCCTTGTGTTTATCTCTTCGTTGACTCCTGCGACCGACTTTACCTCCTCAATGCGCATCTGATTAATTTCTGCCGCCTTTACACTCAGCCATGATCTGTGTAGAGCTTCTGAGAATGTAATCTCTGCCTTTCTGAAAAGTGTCCATGCCTTTGTCATGATGTGGCTTAAATTGTATTTCTTCATTGTGCTACCTCCTGCATTTTATTGTCTTTCAGAAGAACTCCGGTCAAATCATCTTCCTGACTATTGCCGCCGTAATCGTTGGTTCACAGGTATATGGTTTTCAGCTTCACATCTTTTCGGGATGTTCGTTTGCTCTTCCTTTAACTGCTTTTATTATAAATATGTGTACACATTTATCAATTGACACATCTCACAAATATACGTACACATATTTGTCTATTTTGTATGTGTCCATATATTGAATTATATGATATACTTACTGCATAATAGAGAAGGTGTCTACATTTTCCGCCAGCTCCTTCAACAAAGAAAGCAGGTGAACCTAATGCCATTAACAGAAGCGCAAAAAAAGGCCAACATAAAGTACAGAGAGAAAAGCATAAAACGTATTCCTTTAGATGTCCAAAAGGAAAAATACGAAGAAATCAAAGCTGCCGCCGATGCAGCAGGTGAAAAAGTGAATGGCTACATCAAAAAAGCCATCGATGAAAGAATGCTACGTGAAGTTGAATAACGTTATTCCATCAGTTCCATACTATCTATGAAAGGATGTGTTTCTATGTCATTACCGAAAGAAAAGCTTTACACCATTGAGGATATTTACAACCTGCCAGAAGGAACCAGGGCAGAACTCATTGACGGTCAGATTTATTACATGGCCCCACCTACTCGCCAACATCAGCAAATATTAAGTGCGTTGCACGCAGCCATTTACAACTATATTTCTGAACGCAACGGTCCCTGCGAGGTCTATCCTGCTCCATTCGCTGTTTTTCTGGATGAGGACGACACGAATTATCTTGAGCCAGATATCAGTGTAATATGTGATTCCTCTAAATTGGACGACAAAGGTTGCAATGGTGCCCCTGACTGGATTATTGAAATCGTATCTCCCAGCAATCCAATGAATGATTATGTTGTTAAACTGTACAAGTATCAAGCTGCAGGCGTCCGGGAATACTGGATAGTTGATCCCAGAAATCAAATAATTACAGTATATAATTTTGAGAATCAAATCCTCGCCCAACGCTTTACATTTGCCGACACGATAAAGCCCTGCATCTATGACAATCTTATTATTGATTTTTCAAAATTCAATTTTTAACATTAGACAACAATCTTAAAAACTCATTGCAGCAGGTAGTCAACACACGCCTGCTGCTTTTAATATTTTGTACCGGTTCTCAGCGCCTATTTCCGGCTTAAAATTTAGTAATTTGGTACTTGACTTGATTTTATTCCTAAATCGTGTTATACTTCGTTCCGTTGCAGAGCCCATAAAAACAAGGTCTTTCCGGGCTTGCCGCCGATTCCCGGCGTTAAATGAGTCGAGTGTTCGAGACCTTCCACTCGTAAAACAAAACTAAAGGAGAAAACTGAATATGAAAGACAAAAAAGTACTGTTCCTCGTTCAAGGCGCAGCGATCGCTGCCATCTACGTCGTGTTGACGGTTGTGTTTGCCCCCTTTGGGTTCGGAGAAATTCAGCTTCGTGTATCAGAAGCGCTGACCATTCTCCCGTACTTCACGCCTGCGGCAATTCCGGGCCTGTTTGTCGGCTGTATCATCGGGAATACGCTCGGCGGCGCTATTCCGGTAGATATCATCTTCGGAAGCCTCGCCACGCTGATTGCAGCGGTATTTACATACCTGCTTCGCCACAGACGTTACCTGGCACCTGTTCCTCCTGTAGCAGCAAACGCTCTGATTGTTCCGTTTGTACTACGCTACGGTTATGGAGTACCCCTTCCGATTCCATTTATGATGCTGACTGTGGGAATCGGAGAAGTATTATCCTGCGGTGTTATGGGTATGGCCCTGTTGTTTGCCCTTGAAAAGTGCAGAGCAGTCGTCTTTAAACAGGCCACTATTTAAAGGCTGTTGCATATAAAAACGGATAGAATTGATTCACCATCTTGAATCTCTCTATCCGTTTTTCTGTCATATTATTATGGAATGCGATGCCTTTATTCCACGATCCGGATGCTCACTATTTCCGGCTGATCTTCTTTTGGCAGGACTCCATTTGCATCCTGTCCCGTAACCTTTTCGCAAATCTCATCCACTATATCCATTCCATCTATGACATGCCCGAAGCCTGCATACTGGCCATCGAGAAAATCACTGTCAGCCTGTACAATAAAAAACTGCGAACTGGCACTGTCCATATCCTGTGCGCGCGCCATAGAAAGAACGCCTCGTTTATGAGAAATCTTATTCTCCACACCATTCTGTGAAAATTCACCCTTGATCTTCTGATCGGAGCCTCCTGTACCATCCCCATTCGGATCTCCTCCCTGTATCATAAAACCGTCAATAATCCGATGAAACGTCAGGCCATCATAAAATCCTTCCTTCACAAGATTTACAAAATTTTCCACCGTCTCCGGCGCATTCTCACTGTCCAGAACAGCATGAATCGTTCCGTAATCCTCCACTTCAATTGCGATTTTCACGCCGTCTCCTGCTGCACCGCTTCCGGTATCCTCCTTCTTTGCGCCGCATCCTGTCGCCAGAAGGGCCGTCATGCCAAACACAAATGTAAATATAATTGCTCTGGTGTTCTTTTTCATTTCCTGTATCTCCTATTTCTGTTCTTCCTTTTTCCTATTTTATGCCTGTACCCGTTTTATGCCTGTGTCCGCTCTTTGTCATAATCCACAATCACCTTTTCCAACACATCTGCGGCTGTTTGAACGGTATTCAAACAGCGGATTTCTTTCTCAAAATATTCTACTTTGATCTTACCGCAAAGCCTTGATCCAAATTTCTCCTGAAATGCGCGTACCAGCTTCAAAGTCACATCATGAAGCTCCTGCTTCTGAGCATGCGCCCGAGTTTCAATATATTTCGCTGAGATCACACACGCTGCCCCTGTCAGGGCTCCGCACACATCTCCCACCTGCATACCGCCTCCAAACGCGCCCACCATACGCATATCATGTTCGCTAAGTCCAAGGCCGTAATACTCATTTCCGGCATGTACCATGGATTCCGCACAATTATAGTCCATATCATAATATTTCTGAGCCAGATCCTTTAACATATTTTCTCCTCCGTTCACATTACAAATTCTATTTTTCGTCCTGTTCTCTGATACTGATAATACCGCACGCCTGCTGCATCCAGCATTCGTCTTGACGCGATTGTCGTCGGCGCATCGTGATATTTATCCTCATCATAGACAATCGTACTGATCCCCGCCTGAATGATAGCCTTCGCGCACTCATTGCACGGAAAGAGTGACACATAAAGCTTCGCGCCCTCGAGACTTCCGCCGCGGTAATTCAAAATCGCATTTAACTCGCTGTGCACCACATAAGGATATTTCTGATCCAATACTTCTCCTTCCCGTGCCCACGGAAACTCATCGTCCGAACATCCCTTCGGAAACCCATTGTATCCCATTGACAAAATCTTATTGTCCTCGCTGACAATGCAGGCGCCCACCTGAGAATTCGGGTCCTTTGAACGCATGCCTGACAATCTGGCAACTCCCATAAAATACTCATCCCAGGAAATATAGCCTTTCCGTTTCTCCTCCATCTTCCTCCTCCTTGTAAATAATCTGGCTTTCACGCCATTTTTCCTTCTTTCTCTATGGTTTATACGTGCTGCCTGGTAGTTTACCGTTCTTTTCCAACACGAGTATTCAAAATTTCCTGCAACAACGCTTCGCACCCCTCGAGTATATCCTTATACGTTGTCTCAAAATCCCCAGAATACCACGGATCATCTATATCCCGCGGCCGCTTGGCATGATCCAGCAAACGACTCACCTTCCCCTGCGGATCATCTCCCAGAATACGCATCATATTGCGAATGTTATACTGCTCCATTCCGATCAAATAATCGTATTCCTGGTAATCACGACGCTCCATTCTTCTGGCATGATGCCCCTCCGCACGGATTCCATACTCGGCAAGCTTACGTTTTGCCGGCGGATAAACCGGATTCCCGATTTCCTCCATACTTGTGGCCGCTGATGCAACTACAAACTCCGCGCTAAGGCCATGTTTGTTTACGAGATCGCGGAAAATAAATTCAGCCATTGGGCTGCGGCAGATATTGCCGTGGCAAATAAATAATACTCTAATCATCTTTTTATATCTCCATTTAAGTCTTGTATTTCTTCTCAAACGCTTGATATTTCAGGGTTTTCCGACTTTTGAGTTTTCCTTTCTTTTCAAGGTATCTTCTCAAATCTTCTCATATTTTCTTATGTTTTTCCCTGCAATCTTGGTAAATCCATTGGTAAAGCAAGCGTCCTTACCAACGGGCTTTTTTAACTATTCGCTATCCGATATACTTCTTCCTTTGCATCATCAAAATTCACATGGGTGTAAGTGTTCAAGGTTACACTGATGTCTGCGTGACCCATGATATACTGCAAGGTTTTCGGATTCATCCCAGATTTTGCCATATTAGAGCAAAAGGTGTGCCTGCATACATGAGGGGTAACTTTCGGCATCTGGATACGGTAAATCCTGTTGTATTTCTGAATGATATGCTCCAGATACTTTTCCCAGTGAAGGGCAACCATCGGCATATCGTTTTTATCCAGAAACAAAAATCCTGCATATCCTTCCACCATCGGTTCAACTTTTGGTGTCTTGCGGTTGGCAATGATTCTGCGAAAACACGCTGCGACAGCTTCCGTCATCGGCACATAGCGGATGCCTTTGTCAGTTTTTGGTTCTTCAATTACATACTGCATCTGTGCAGTACGCTGTAACTGATGGTCTACCTTGATACGCATTTCTCCAAACTCGATTTCTGAAACCGTCAGTCCACAGAACTCTGAGATACGAAGCCCTGTGTGAAAAAGAATATAGATTGCATCATAGTATCTGCTAAAATGTTTATCTTCCTGAATAAACTTTAGCAAATCTCTCTGCTGCTTTCGGGTAATCGCTTCTCTGGTAACAGAATCATTGACAATGACAGATGCAAGCTCAAATTCAAATGGATTTTTACGAAGCAAATCATCGTCTACCGCCATCTGAAATGCTGGTCTGAGGACTCCCCGGATAGAATGAATGGAACTGTATCCCCGCCCATCAATTTGTTGAAGCTTAATCAACCATGCCTTGGCGTCTGACAAACGCACCTTATCAATTCGCAGATTCCCAAAACTCTCTTTTTTCAGCATATTGATGACCGTTTTATATCCGGCAACCGTATTGTGACGAACTCCTGTTTTCAATGAAACATACTTTTCTACCAGTTCCAAAACAGTATAGTTGCCACCGTTGGTTACGATACGGTCAAACAAATCCGCTTCAATCTGTTTTTCTTTCTCACGCAGGGAAGGCTCCCGCTTCTTCCCTTTTGGCATTGGGTCATTCTTGTCCAAACGCCAACTGTATACATTTTTCTCTTTTCCGTCCTCATCAATATAGCGGAACCGATACCTCCCATCTTTACGCTGGTACTCGCCCTCTCGCAAAATCCGATTACGGTTATCTCGTCTTTTCTCACTCATCGTGAACTCTCCTTTCAAAAAAAGAGAGCCAGACTTGCACTCTTATCATAGCACAAATCCAGCTCTCCGCATAGTTATATCATGTGAAATCGGTAAATCTGTCAGCTCTGTTTACACAGCAGTAGCCTGATCCAGATACCTCTCAAATTTCTCACGCTTAATGAGGGCACGATTGCCGTTCATCACATAAAAATCCTCATTGGGATGTGTGTCAATAAGCGTTCTCAATTTTCCTTCGCCGATATGATAATATCTGGCTGCTTCCTCAATGGTAAGCGTATATCTACGCCACACCGGAATATCCGAGTAATTTTTTCCTTCAATATTCATCTTATTATTCGCCATAGGCAGTTATCCTCCATAACTATCGTTGTCGCAGCATTCGCCAAATGGATACGCAAGCGTATCCGCTTGGCTCATCGCCTGCGCACATGAAAATAGCCAGACAGAGGGTGTCGGCAACGAAGTCCGGCAACGGGCTTCAAAAGACCTTGCAAACAATCTCAATCTGGCGATGGTTACTATTTATACTTTTCTTTTATTTTTCTG
>Ga0073908_1002837_pt1 | contig 19701 bp, 19 predicted proteins | sample MucameincwithD2O_FD_65484 | JGI IMG/M metagenome (GOLD analysis project Ga0073908, IMG submission 65484) | Mouse cecum microbial communities from Vienna, Austria - Mucus amended microcosms incubated with D2O | ecosystem: Host-associated > Mammals > Digestive system > Large intestine > Cecum...
GAAAAGCATCCAAAATGAGCTCTTAAAATGCTTTTTTATTACAAAAACGGTAAAAAAGTACTCAATAAAATGTTATATAACATAAAAATAGCTATCTTTGTCTCCGAAATAAAATCTGAAAGTCTTTATGGCTGGAAGGATTTTAAGCATGTCTAACTAAAATTGCAAAGCAAATGTTGAAAGAAAAAGCTGGTGTAATTGCAGGTACTATCTGGAATGCACTGAATGAAACAGAAGGAATGACTGCCAAGAAGCTTAAAAAAGCGACTAAATTGGTTGACAAAGATCTGTTTCTTGGTCTTGGCTGGTTATTGAGAGAAGACAAAGTCTCTGTGGAAGAAGTTGAAGGTGAACTCTTCATCAAATTGATCTAAGCGAGTAACTCACTTAAGCAATAAAAAAATGCGTTGGTACATTGTCAGAATGTTATCAACGCATTTTTTTTTATTCCGCCATTTACGTATATTTGCACACCGAAAAGATAAAATAATAAGAATTCAGAATGAAGAATATACGCAATTTTTGTATTATTGCTCATATTGACCACGGTAAATCGACTTTGGCCGACCGCCTGCTGGAATATACCAAGACTATTCAGGTGACTTCGGGGCAGATGCTTGATAATATGGACCTGGAGAAAGAAAGGGGAATCACGATCAAGAGCCATGCTATCCAGATGGAATATACCTATAAGGGTGAGAAGTATGTCCTTAACTTGATTGACACTCCGGGACACGTGGACTTCTCGTATGAGGTGTCCCGTTCGATTGCCGCTTGCGAGGGTGCGTTGCTGATTGTCGATGCGTCGCAGGGTGTACAGGCACAGACTATTTCCAACTTGTATATGGCGATTGAGCACGATCTCGAAATTATCCCGGTTATCAATAAATGTGATATGGCAAGCGCCAATCCCGAAGAGGTGGAAGATGAGATTGTGGAATTGCTGGGTTGCAAACGTGAAGAGGTAATCCGTGCGTCGGGCAAGACGGGTATGGGCGTGGAAGAGATACTTGCCGCCGTTATCGAACGCATCCCTCATCCCGAAGGAGACGAGGATGCCCCGTTGCAAGCGTTGATTTTCGACTCTGTGTTCAACTCTTTCCGTGGAATTATAGCCTATTTCAAGATTGAGAACGGTATAATACGCAAGGGTGATAAGGTGAAATTCTTCAATACGGGAAAAGAGTATGACGCCGATGAGGTGGGGGTGCTTAAAATGGATATGGTTCCCCGCAACGAGCTTCGTACGGGAGATGTAGGATATATTATTTCGGGTATCAAGACTTCCAAAGAGGTGAAGGTGGGAGATACCATTACGCATATCGCCCGTCCGTGCGACAAGGCTATTGCCGGTTTTGAGGAAGTGAAGCCGATGGTGTTTGCCGGAGTTTATCCGATTGAGGCGGAGGACTTTGAAGACCTTCGTGCGTCTCTGGAGAAGTTGCAGTTGAATGACGCATCTTTGACTTTCCAGCCGGAATCTTCGCTGGCACTGGGTTTTGGTTTCCGTTGCGGATTCCTGGGATTGCTCCATATGGAGATTGTACAGGAACGGTTGGACCGCGAGTTTGACATGAACGTGATTACCACCGTGCCCAATGTGTCGTACAACATATTTGACAAGCAAGGCAATATGAAGGAGGTGCATAACCCCGGAGGTATGCCCGATCCTACATTAATAGATCATATTGAAGAACCGTATATCAAGGCGTCTATCATCACTACGACCGATTATATAGGACCTATCATGACGCTTTGCCTGGGCAAGCGCGGCGAGCTTCTCAAGCAGGAGTACATCTCCGGTAATCGGGTGGAGATCTATTATAATATGCCTTTGGGAGAGATTGTCATCGACTTTTATGATAAACTGAAGAGTATCTCCAAAGGTTATGCTTCGTTCGACTATCAGCCCAACGGCTTCCGTACTTCCAAACTGGTGAAACTTGATATTTTGCTGAACGGTGAGCCTGTGGACGCGCTTTCTACATTGACGCATATCGACAATGCGTATGATATGGGCAGGAGGATGTGTGAGAAGTTGAAGGAACTTATTCCTCGCCAGCAGTTTGAAATTGCCATTCAGGCAGCTATCGGTGCCAAAATTATCGCTCGCGAAACCATTAAGGCAGTCCGTAAGGATGTGACTGCGAAGTGTTACGGAGGTGACGTGAGCCGTAAGCGTAAACTGCTTGAAAAGCAGAAAAGAGGTAAAAAACGAATGAAACAAATCGGTAACGTGGAAGTGCCTCAAAAAGCCTTCCTTGCTGTACTGAAACTGGATTAAGAATATTGCCGCAAGCAGTTTTTCAGAGTATTTTCTGAACAAATTGACTTGCGGTTGCTTTTTGATTGGAAAAAATCCGTATATTGCGAATCTAATATTATAAATACATTTCGTTATGACTATTTTGCGGACTATGCGGAATTTCTCATCCATGAATATCACAGCGAGTATTCTTCTGTTTCTGGCTGCTATTTCGGCAGCCGTCATTGCGAACTCTTCTGTGGCTCCGGTGTATCAGGCGTTCTTATCGCATGAACTTCATTTGCAGATTGGTAGTTTTAATTTACTTTCGCACGGTGGGGAGAATCTACGGATGATTGAGTTTATCAATGATGGCTTGATGACGATTTTCTTTTTGCTGGTGGGGCTGGAAATCAAGCGGGAATTGCTGGTGGGCGAACTTTCTTCTTTCCGCAAGGCTGTGTTGCCTTTTATCGCTGCTTGTGGTGGCATGCTGGTTCCTGTAATTATATATATGCTGATTTGCCCGCCGGGCAGTGTCGGCGGACAAGGGTCTGCCATCCCGATGGCAACGGATATTGCTTTCTCATTGGGTGTGTTGAGTTTGCTGGGGAATCGCGTTCCGCTGAGCCTGAAAATTTTTCTGACGGCTTTTGCGGTTGTCGATGATATTGGCGGTATTCTGGTGATTGCCATTTTTTATAGTTCACATGTCTCTTACGGTTATCTTCTGGTGGCTGCGTTGCTTTATGTTTTTCTTTACTTTATCGGAAAATGGGGGGCGACAAATAAGATTTTCTTTTTAGTGATTGGGGTCGTTATCTGGTATTTATTTTTGCAATCGGGTATTCATAGTACAATCTCCGGGGTTATCCTGGCTTTTGTTATTCCCGCAAAGCCTCGTTTGAACGTAGGGAAGTATATTGAAGATATCCGCCGTATAATAGCCGGCTTCCCGACAATGGAGTCGGGAAGTATTGTGTTGACTAATGAGCAGATTGCCAGACTGAAAGAGGTGGAGTCGGCTTCCGACCGTGTGATTAGCCCGTTGCAATCATTGGAAGACAATCTGCATGGGGCGGTCAATTACCTGATTCTTCCGCTTTTTGCTTTTGTCAATGCCGGCGTTGTGTTTAGCGGGGGCGGCGAGTTGGTCGGCAACGTGGGTATTGCGGTGGCAGCCGGATTGTTGTTTGGCAAATTCATCGGTATTTATTCGTTCACCTGGTTGGCTATCAGAACAGGACTGACTCCCAGACCATTGGGAATGAACTGGATGAATCTTACCGGAGTTGCATTGTTGGGTGGCATCGGTTTTACCGTATCGCTTTTCATTGCCAACCTTTCTTTCGGAGCTGATTATCCGGTCTTGTTGAACCAGGCTAAGTTTGGAGTGTTGTCGGGTTCCATACTTTCCGGATTATTGGGGTATATGGTGCTCCGGGTGGTGCTTGCAAAGGGGCAGGGGCGTTGACTATTCGTCTGTAAGTTCATCATCTATTCCGTCAATCGGCAGAATCTTCCGGCTTTCTTCATGTGGTAACTGCTCTACTTGCCGCAGTTTCCGTTCGATGGCGCGTGTCCGTTTTCCCATTACTTCTTCCAGTTGGTCGCCGGCACTTTGCAGGTTCTTCTGTACTTTCTCAAGCAATCCGCCGAACTTGCCGAATTCCGTTTTGACGGCTCCTAATACAGTCCAAACTTCGCCGGTACGCTTTTGGATGGCTAGTGTGCGGAATCCCATTTGAAGGCTGTTCAAGATAGCTCCTAGTGTCGTCGGTCCGGTCACTACGATCTTATATTCTTTCTGAAGCGTCTCTACAAGACTTGTTCTTCGGATTACCTCAGCGTAAATGCTTTCGAAAGGTAAGAACATGATGGCGAAATCGGTAGTAAAAGGGGGATCCACATATTTATCGTGAATATCCTTGGCCATCTTTTTAATCGTGCTTTCCAACTGCTTGCCGGATGATTCCATCAACGCGGCATCTCCTGCTTCGAAAGCATCGTAATATTGCTCGTATATGTCTTTCGGGAATTTGGCATCAATCGGAAGGTAAACGGTGCTGTTGGCATCGTCCTTTCCCGGAAGTTTGATGGCAAATTCGACGAATTCGGTTCCGCTCTTTTTCGTCTTGACGTTTGCGTCATACTGTTCGGGGCTCATCATTTGTTCGAGTAATGCTCCGAGCTGTACTTCACCGAATGTCCCCCGCATTTTTACGTTGCTCAATACTTTTTTCAGTCCGCCGACATCCTGTGCCAGGGATTTCATTTCTCCGAGTCCCTTTTGTACATTTTCGAGCTGCGAACGGACGATTTCAAACGACTGACCGATTCGTTCGTTCAGTGTCTTTTGCAACTTTTCTTCTACCATCAGGCGCATGTCGTCCAGACGTTTCTCGGTCGATTTAATCAGAACTTCCTGCTGGCGCGCCATTGTGTCGAATTTCTGGCGTTGCAGCTCTCCACTGGTCATCATGTTCTTGTGCAGGGCATCCTGGAGTTGCTGCATATTCTGGTTGAGCGTTTGCGTCATCTCCATGCGAAGTTCCCGGATGCTGCGGTTCAGTTCTTCCCGGTTCTCCTGCATTTGTTGGCGCAAAGCTGTCTGTAATTGTTCCGCTTGAGTCTGGTTGTTGCCTTTTGTCAGTGATAATACCAGCAGGACTGTCACTAATATGGCAATTATAATAAGTAGAATCAGTTCCATCAATATGTCAGAATTTCGTTTCCGGTTTCAGTAATCAGTATCATGTTTTCCCATTGGGCTGAGGGTAGCCCGTCGTCGGTGCAGACTGTCCATCCGTCAGCTTCGTCTACAAATACTTCGTAGGTTCCCATATTAATCATCGGCTCGATGGTAAAAGTCATGCCGGGTACAATCATCATTCCTGTGCCGCGGCGTCCGAAGTGTTCTACATCCGGTTCTTCATGGAACTTCATCCCCACACCGTGTCCGCAAAGGTCACGGACAACGCTGAATCCGTTCTTTTCTGCATGCTCCTGGATGGCTGCGCCCACATCGCCCAGTTGTTTCCAGGGCTGTGCGGCGGCAATGCCTATTTCCATACATTCTTTGGTCACCTGAACGAGTTTGCGCATTTCGGGACTTATCTCGCCAATCATAAACATGCGGGATGCATCGGAGAAGTATCCATTGTAAATCGTGGATACATCCACATTGATAATATCTCCGCTTTTCAGGATTTCATTCTTATTGGGTATCCCATGACATACCACATCATTGATACTCGTACAAACGCTTTTCGGAAATCCTTCGTAATTGAGTGGGGCAGGGATGGCTCCATGTCCGGTTGTGAAGTCATAAACCATTACGTCAATCTCTTCGGTAGACATTCCTTCACGGATATTTTCCGAGATATAATCCAACAATGCCGTATTGATTTTGGCACTTTCACGGATACCTTCCAGTTGTTCGGGGGTGCGGAGTACTTTACGTGGTGGAAGCTTATATCCTTGTTTTCTATATTTCTGTATTTTCTCTTCTATTGCTGCCGGATAATTGGAGGGGGTAAACCGGAATCCCTTGATAAAATTCTTCATTATTATAGGATGTTTTTTTAATCGTTCTGCAAAGGTAGAGAATAAAATGGAAGATATGCTTTCTTGTTTTCTAAAACTTTTCTGTCTTTACGGGAAGATGAGATATTATTGATTTTGTATTATACGATTTGTATAATACGAATAGTTCAAGGTTTATGAACAGATGATTCATGATTTAATAGATTGAAATATGTAATATTTATTTCCTGATATGATTACTGTCTTATTTACGGATTTGAGCGAGAAAAACAGGAAACTAAGGTCGGAAAATAGAGGAAAACGCCGTTGCCCAACGGTGAATTTGCCGTTGGGCAACGGCGAAAATGATAAAAGTAGAGAGGAAAAGTTCTATAAAGACGGTTTGTGACAGGGTGTTAGCATGTCATAGAAAAATACGTTCTACCAGTTCAACTTTGCTTTCTTTTATAGCTTTGTCATTCGTGACATCAAGAAATAAAGAGATGGGAGAGAAGCCGATATACCTCTTTTCCTGTATGGTCAATATGCCCACGAAATCATTGATGGTGATTTTCTTCAGGCCTTCGTTTATCTCTTTGGGGACTCGGTAGTACCAATCGGGCTTTTCTTCATTTTCTTTAGCTTCTTGTTTGATGAAGATACATTCTTCCGTGATAGCAAACGGAGCTGCCCGAAATTCATAATCCTCCTCTGTCTGACTATCCTCTTTTATATCAATCATTTTGAACTTCTCTTGCCAACTATTGATTTGTTCTGTCATTTTCTCATCCGTCAGTCGGGTCAGTGATTGGAAATCCAAAATGGCTTTTCCTGCCATTAATTCGCATAACTCTATTTTTAGGGGAGACTGGGTATCGTCCATTTCGCATTTATACCAAGCTTGTTTGTCTGGTTGTATTTGTTTCTTTTCCTTTAAAAGAATATGCATATAGGAACTTTTTGCTGCATATAGAACGAGTGTATTCCATTGATTGAAAAGTGTTATTTCAAATTTTTTGCGATGAATTTCCTGTAAGTCCAGTTTGAACTTATATTGATATAAGAAATAATTATCGGTAGCTGTTTGTTCAAAATCCCAAAAAGTGGTTGTGTCATTGTAATGGTCGGTGTCATACCAATAATGTTCTCCTATGTCTGGCAATTGCGTGTTGTGATTAATATGTATTACTAAATCATATGAATCTGTAGAGTTTATCAAACTGCAAAAGTTATTTATTGCACAATATGTCATATAGATTAACATGATTCTGTTCTTCTGTTTGTGTCGGGTGAAATCATATTTCATAAATTCCAGTACCGGCATTTCCTGTACGGAAGGTTCTTTTCGGGCAAATTCTGTAAAGAAGTGGTGAAGTTTTATGAAATCACCGTCGATATCTTTCACATCTCCTTGTTTGGATTTATATGTTGGGAGTATCTTTAGCATGATAAGCAGTAAAGGGACCAATTGTACTGTCGGGCGTTTATTGATTGCATTAAGTAGCTTGTTTAATTTTTTGTCATTGCATTCTGGTGATTCCAGATTGTTTATACAGACATATCTGAGGTAAGCATGCAGGAGGTCAACGTCTGTTTCAGGATTGATATTTATTTTCTTAATCTCATGAATATAGAACTCGGAAGCTTCTTTGTAGGTCTCCAATGTTTCATTGATATCCAGTTCGTTGTAAGTGTCTTGTAAGATTTGTTTTTCCAGTTCTCTATATAGACATCGTGCTGTGAAAGGTTTTATTCTCTGTATGCTGTTGTTGGTTGTCAGATTATATTCTATATATTCACCGAATTCTTTTTTTGTGTTCCGGAATAATCTTAACTGGCAGAGATCGTTTAGACGATTGCGCAACTGTATGTCTTCTTGATTATCATGTTTCATATCTTCTAAGTATTTAGTATGTGAATACTAATCGTGGTTCATCTTTTGTTTAAGTGGCAAATTTATATTATTAATTGATGTGTCAACAAATAAATATTGATTTTCTTTGCGAAAGAAAAAAACAGTCCGTCCTATATCGGATTTTAAATTATAATCGATATATTTGCCGTGTATTGCTTGCAGTACAAGACATATTAGATTGTAAAGAGACGTTTGTTTTCTTTCGGGTCCTATAAATACCGCCAATTTTTATAATAAACCCCGAACAAAGAACGACAGACGTCCGTGTTCCATATATGGGCACGGACTGTTGTTTTATTCGGGGTAGGTTACTTGGCGGTGCCTTTAGGACGATAAAATGATGGTACCGTGCTTTTTCTTTTCTAATTAAGATTAAATTCAGCATTGTGCTTTTTGAGATTTTAAGAACGAATTATTATGAAGCTTATTTATAATTTCTGGTATTTTTTATTTTGTAGTAATTGCATGGATATAATAAGATACGTAAAGAATGAAGAGCACTATGCTTTATTAATGGATCAAGTTAATAAGGTGAAACACACACTTTGGATTGGTACTGCTGATTTGAAAGATTTGTATGTAAAGTCTTTGTCTTCTACAGCTACTCCATTTCTTCAACTTTTAGAAGAAAAAGTGAAAGAAAAAGTGGCTATTCGTTTAATTCATGCGAAAGAACCCGGTACGAATTTCCGTGCTGACTTTGACAAATATCCTCTTCTTTGGACAGGTGTTGAGCGTGTTCTTTGTCCTCGTGTTCATTTCAAAATTCTAGTTTTCGATATGCAGTCGGTTTACATTGGCAGTGCGAATATGACGGGGGCGGCTTTTGGAATGAAAAGTACGAAGACTAGGAACTTTGAAGCAGGAATTTTTACGGAGGTTCCCGAACTGGTGGAGAGTGCGGTGGAGCAGTTTGATGAAGTTTGGATGGGGAAACATTGTAAGGAATGTGGGAGGAAGTTGTTTTGTGGAGATAGGGTGGTTTGATGATATAAAAGGAAATAATTAGAAATTATAAAAATATGTTTGGAATAGAGTTTGTTGCAGGGCAATTTGTTAAAGCAACATTAAAGTCGGCTGCTAATCAGCTATTGTCGGACCAAGTGGCAAAAACGGTCAAAAGGCATGCATGGTGTGCTTCATTAGTGATGATATTACCAACATTTGGGCTGGATTCGTTTCTTTTTATTGGTGTTTTATGGCATATGTATAAAAGGATTTGTGATTTAGTAAACATTCCATTTTGGGAACATTTCGTATCAACGTGTTTGATTGCTATTATTGTCAATTTGGTTTTTGCATTTATGGCAAGTTTGTTTTTGAGTTTTATACCATTGGGAGATTCTTTACTTGCATTTGTTCAAATTATGTTATCCGGCATTGCTTATTTGAAAGCATTGACTATAAAATATAATTCAAGACAGAGTATTTCTCACGAATAATATTAAATGTGTAACAAAGAAAAGAGTAAGAGTGAATATGGAAGATAAGATAACTTTAGTATCAATGTTCGAGTCGAACAGATATGAGTTGGAAAGAGAACTGGAGAATTTAGTGTTGCCTCAAGATGCAACCAAGATTCAAAGTGCAGTTATGAACATATTGAATACTATGTTTGAAGGAAACGGAGAGTATCGTCAAAACTTAACCCAATCTGAAGATTATATTTTAGTTGCGGCTATAGAGTTGCTTAATGCCCAACAGGATATAGCATGCGAGATTACTGCCGGAATGGAGACGAAATCAGATAATGTATCCCATGTGTCCAAGAACAAGAATAAGCGAAAGGGTATAGATCCATATTTAATGGCGGGAGCCATTACAGGAGCAACTATCGGTATAACATCTGGTGTTTTGTTGGATACTTGGAAAGCTATTTTTTGTGCTATTGCGGGCACTGCTGTTGTGATATATGGCTCTTCCCTATGTAAAACTAAGTCAGTGGTAAGTGAGAATGTATCTCATCCGATAAATGTTCAAATATTTATGGGTATTATAAAAAATATTTGTGGGAAAATAGATGATTTGATAGAGACGTACCGTGTACAAGTGAAGCGGGTGAAGAATATGTGTGAGAAAAGAGAAAAACCTTCTTTACAAAAGGATTATCCTTTGTTGCTTCAAGCTATTCAGGAATTGGTAGTTATAGAGCAAAACACTAATGAGGCGGATAAAAGGATAAAGAGAGTAGAGAAGAAGATTGCAGAACTTCCTGAAATATTAGAGAATTATGGTTTGGCTATTATAAATGGAAAAATAACGGAAATACGATAATAATATGGACTATCTGTTGGTTAAGCCGGATAAGAATCGGCATAGGTATGTGGTTGGGATAGACTTTGGGCATGGCGAAACATCTGCTGCCTGGTGTGAATTGGAGTGGGATAAATCGGCCGGAAAGAGAGAATCTATACCTCATGATGTAGAATTAATTGGAAATTTAAAGGTGATTCCTTCAGCTATTAATATAACTCCGGACGGGAGGTGTTATATTGGAAAGGATGCTTTTCATTCAGATTTTATGATGGATGGTGCTAAAATGAGAGTTGGTTTTAAGCAATGTCCTAAAGAAATAGAAGGAGAATCTGAGCAACTGATGATTGAATATATGCGCTCCATATATGCGCGCATTATTGAGAAAGTTGATAAATTGCAAAAAGGTAATCATATTGTATATATTGCTCGTCCTTCCGGATGGACAGATGATGAAACGAAAGATTTGTATCGGCGGATGGCCTTAGAAGCCGGTATACCGTTAGGGGGACTGACTTCAGAATCGCGTGCAGCTATTTTCTATGCGATAAATAGAGATGAATTCAAGAAAAATGTGTCACAAGGAGGCATTGTCTTTGATTTAGGGTCAAGTACACTGGATTTTACTTATTTGAATTTTGATGATCCTGATCCTATAGATCATGGGTATCCTTGCGGTGCATCTATTATTGAACAGGCGATTTTTGAGCAACTGTTGTTAAAGGATAATGTATTTTCTGATTTTCTAAAGAAATATCCGATGTATAAAGATGCATTTCTTTTTGAGTGTAGAAAGAAGAAAGAAGCTATTTATAATACAAGTGATACGAATTTACGTGTTAGAGAGAGAATAGAATTGGCACATATTGTAAATTTGGATTCCTTACCAGAAGAGGATATTAATAAATATGAAGATGTGGCATTAAAATTGAGATTCTCGAATGTGAATGAGTTCAATGAATGGTTGGAACAAGTGTGTCATTATAAAACTGATATAGAGAATGCCATAAGGAACTATTTGAATCAATGGATTCGTGATAAAAAGGTTTATGGGGTTTATCTTGCTGGAGGAGCAACAAGGATGAACTTTTTAAAACCGATTATTGCAGAAATGTTTCAACTCTCAGATGAGCAAGTGAAAGGTGATTCAGAACCTTCGTTGACTGTGTCAAGAGGGATCGCCTTAATAGGAACTGCTGATGCGATAACATCTGTATTGAGAGAAGATTTGGAAAGAAAAAAGATGCAGTTGATAGAACCTCAAAGACTACGTTCGAGAATGGACAAGTTGGTTCAAGATATGGCGGGATGTATCTCCGAAACTTCATGGAATGTGGTGCACGAGGCCTGTTCGGATTTTAAAAGAAAGGATTTGGATAAAAAATTAGGGGTAAAAGACTTGGAAACTGATATCCGTTTAAAATTGGAAAAATTCACAGAAAGTGGATTACCGTCTATTATATCTGGAGTATTTAATCAATTTTTTCAATATGAAAGTGAAAATGTCAGGAATGAATTGAATGATATTATTCGTAATTATGCTCCCGGACGAGAGATTAAGAATGTACATAATGAAGTTTTGGATATTAGTTTGGATATACAAAGTATCTCTGATATATGCATGAAGCGTATATCGGGCATTGTCGGCAAATTATTATGGGCAGCTCTTGGTATCTTTTTATTTGGTGTCTTTTCTTTGATATATCAAGCAATTAAATTTTTGATATATAAATTTAAATCAGAGGAAAGCAGGCGTAAGGATATATGCCAAGAACTTGAAAAGAACGAGTCGAAGATTAAGAATGACATTAAATCGGAGTTGGTTAAGAAGTTCATGGAAGATGCTTCGTTTAGCAATATTGTGTCTAAAGAGTTAAAATATTATCTTGAAAAGTTAATTCAATATAATATAGATAGAGTCAGAATTCCTATAGAGTAAAAATAAAATAAGATGGAAACAATTTTAGAAAAGAAACCTCAAGATGGAAGACAAGATGAGGACCGTTTTGAACCAATAGCAAAAGTGCTGGCTGCTAACGCTGTAGCTCAATCGTTGTCTTTTACGATGGAACGAAAATATCTGAATGAAATAGATAAAGAGGGGCGGACAGGTGCTGGGTTTGGATTAGAAGCGATTCATCAGTTCGATTCTCCATTGGTTCCCTATTGGATAGAAATAGAACGTATCGGGAAGCCACTTGATAATAATGTGGAGAATTGTTTTTCGGCTATACAAAAGATTCTTTCGGCTTGTTTTCTGCCGAAGAAGACGCAACTGATCTTTTTGGTGTATAGTGAAAATGGCGTTTGTCATCTTTATATAGGTATTCGCCCGATTGATAGTCGGGAAGTTAAGTTTTCTTTTGTAGATAGTTTGTCAGACTTTATAGAGGGAATTTGGCCGGGAATAAAATGTAGAACCGTAAAAGGGAGAAACCGTTTGGATTTTATAACCGATAAAATTAAGGATGAACAGAAAGGATATGATTATATTTATTCTATAACGGGTATTCCTTCTATGGAGAGCCAATATAAATCAATTTATCCGGCAACGATAGACAAACTGATTGCGGGAATGAGGAAGAAGAATTTCTCTTATTTGGTGGTTGCAGATCCGGTACCGGAACAAGAGATTGATGAAATATTGTATAAATGTAGAGATTTTAATGGACAGGCTGAGTCTTTGAAATCGTTTAATTTTTCAGAAAGTGATTCTAAGGGAAGTAACAGCTCTTATTCTTATGCAAAAAATATATCAGAATCAACTTCTCAAGAAAGTACAAATAGGGGATGGCAATTAGCAGGTGTCGGATTAATGTTAGCTTCTGCTCTTTTTCCACCGGCAGGAGCTGTCACAACAGCTTTGGCTTTGGGGACTTCTTTTTTGAGAGCATCCCAAAATATTGCAGGTGTAAATTTGTTGACGGCTTTTTCTCCTCGAAAAACAAAGGGACATACAGAAGGAACGACAGAATCGGAAACTATAGGATTTAGTCAAAATCAGAGTAAAAGTATCAGTCAGAATTTGGTTAATAAACATATCGAATCCGTTTCAGAACATTTATTTTACCATTCCAAACGATTTGAGACTGGAAAGGCTATTGGATGTTGGAACGTGGGTGTTTATTTGATGGCAGAAAAGGAAGCCGATATTCAAAGTGCGTCATTGCAGCTAAGATCTATATTGAGTGGTCAGGAATCGGTTTTTGAACCGGTTCGTATTCATGATGTATCTTCATTGGTTGATGAAGAGAAAAACAATACTTTAGCATTAATGGCACCGCCGACGATACGTATAAAAACTCCTTCTGATGAATATTTTGAGCATCCGTTGGGTGAGCATTTTAAAGAATTGAAGACGCTTCTTACTACTAAAGAACTCTCTTATTTGATTAATTTTCCATTACGTGCAGTTCCTGGGATTAGTGTGATAGATAGTTCTCCAGAATTTAGTTTGAATCAGCCGGACGAAGGAGGAGAACATGCGATTACATTTGGAAAATTATTATATGGTGGAACTGAAACAAAACTAGAATATCATATTCCGATAGATGTGTTATCTCGTCATACTTTGCTTTCCGGAATTAACGGTAGTGGGAAGACGAATACGGTTCAATCTATATTGAATGGCTTAGGGATGAATTGTCCGTTTTTAGTAATTGAGCCGGCAAAGACGGAATATGTAGATTGGGCTTTAAATTATAATGAATTGCATCCAGAGAATCCTATTGATATTTATATTCCCGGTTGTAAGAAGTATAAAACAGGCTTTACTCCTAAAAAATTGAAACTAAATCCTTTTGAATTAGTTTGGTTAAAAGAAGAACAAGAGCCAAACGTATTGACTCATATTGATAGATTGAAATCAACTTTTGCGGCAGCATTTCCTATGTATGACATTCTCCCTGTGTTGATGGAGGATTTGATTTATACGGTTTATCAGAACAAGTCAACAGATTGGTTGGGGCAAGAGCCAAAGTATGGTGTTACGCTCCCGCCCACGTTGAACGGGATGAGTATCAGTGTGGATAAAGTCATTTCTAATCGGCAATATGAAGAGCGGATAGAGCGAAATATGAAAGCTTGTTTGAATACCCGTATTGATAGTCTGAAAAGAGGATGGAAGGGAGAAATGCTGAATACGCTTCACTCAACTCCTTGGGCGGACTTATTTAGTAAACCTTGCATCATCAATCTTTCTTACGTAGGAGATGATGTTGATAAGTCATTCTTTATGGCTTTGATTCTTCAATTCTTATATGAGTATCGTGCTGCGCAAGCTGAAGTAGAGGAGATTGATTTTAATGATAACACTTGTCGGCATTTGACGGTTATTGAAGAAGCTCATCGGGTGATGGCAAAATGTGAGAATCAGGAATTGCCTCAATACAAATCGGCAATGATGTTCAGTAATATGTTGTCAGAAATCCGGGCGTATGGGGAAGGGATATTCTTGGTAGATCAAGTGCCGACACGATTGATTCCTGATGCGATTAAAAATACGAATTTGAAAATTACGCATCGTTTGGTGGCTGAAGATGATTGTAAAGCAATTGGTGAATCAATGGGGCTAAACGATGAACAACGTAAAGTTATTGCGAAATTGATGACAGGTCAATGTGTCGTTTCTAGTTCATTATCTACAGATACGTATTGGGTTAAAGTGAATAAAGTGAAATAGTATGAATTTATTCAATCAAAAAGTTGAAGATATAGATATTTCAAATGAAAGGGTGAAGAGTCCAATATTGGGGCACTCCGAGAGTTGCTATTTAAAGGAGCTAGAAATAAAAACTGAGAGATGGGAGGAACTAAGCTTAGAAAAAAAGATTGATTTTGTACGGAATGTAGATGCCAGAATAAATGAAGTGTCAGAACAGACCGGTTTAAACAAAGATTCTCTTTTTAAGGAATTTTTCCCAGAGATACAAACTATAAAAACAGGTCAGCATTTTTGGGACGGAAAGAGTGTGAATGGTGTGAAATATTCGATGCAGCCATTTGTTTCTTCCACAGGAAAAATATATAGAGGTGTGTTTCCTGAATTTCCAATCAAACGAGAAATCTGTCTTCCTGATTACTGTATGTCTGATGCATTCTGGAAAAAGTATGGTAATGGTTCAGATAGAATGCAGATGAAATACGCTACAAGAATGTTAAAAGATGAATTAGTCAGAGAACCGAACTTGAAGGAATCTTTAAATCTAAATGATTACCAGTATGCCGATATTATGGATGAAAAGGATAAAATTTCCGGATTGACTTGGCATCATGATATTGATTATGGGCGGATGAAACTAATTGATGAAGATATTCATAGCATGAAGAAACATCAACATACAGGAGGCATGGCTACATGGAATGATCGTTGGATTCAAGATCACTTGTTGGCTGATTCTGATATGGCAAAAGTAGACGAGAGTATAATTTTTGATGAAGCCACATACAATAGTAAAATGTCTCCTTCTCAACTGGAATATATTAGTGAAGTATTGCCATTAAAAGATACTGATCTATTGATTGCCCGAATTGATGAATTAAATAGAAGAGACGACTTACCTCCTAAAGCTATTGATTCAGATAAAGATCTGGTAAAGCTACTTGAGTCGATAAAACATGAGATTAATCCTTTATATTTGGAGGCTCCACAAGATTCTGTTCAGATAGAAAAAATATCAGAAACAATGAGCAGTATGGCGGGAATAGATTATAGTGAATGGAAAGAAATATCTTTTGATAATCGAGTGGAGGTATTACAGCAATTAGAGAATAAGATAGCTGCAATTTCCCATCGTCCGGCTTGTGAAGTTTGTACCAAAAACTTAGGAAATGGATACATCGGTAATTATTCACAAGATTCTAATAAAATAATAATAAATATTGACTATATTCGCTCAAATTCCGGAGATGCGTATATTCAAGTTTTGGATACGTTAGTTCATGAAGGACGCCATGCTTATCAACACTATAATTTATATGTGAGAGAAGTACATCCACGTCAGGGCGAAGTCTCTAATTGGTGTATAAATGAATTTGAGTATGGTTATAAAGATGTGCAACACTTTGGATTTAAAGTTTACCAAATGCAGCCTGTAGAAGCGGATGCGCGGGCTTTTGCGGAAGATGTGTTAAAAAGTTATATGAGTAAAATAGCATAATGACATGGAAGAAATAAAAAATATATTGATTTCAAGGGGGTATACGGAGAAACAGGCTCTTGCTATTGCTCCTGAATTGCTCCAAATAGATAATAGTTTACAAAAAGGATTTCGATGTTGGTTAGTCAGTGAGGAAGAAACGGATTATATAGTCGAGGGTTTTAAACTGTCAGAATTGAAACATAAATTTGATCTGACTTATCCGGCAGCTTTATTGACAATAGACTGGTTAATCAAAGAACCGGAGAGAGCCATAAAAAGTATTAATCGTGGAATTAAATAACAAAGATAATATGTCGCAATTTCAATTAACAACAAAAGTAAACATTCCGCTTAGTGGAGGGATGAGGATTGATAAAGGACAAACTTTTTTTGTGAATCTTCCTTTTGGGCATTTGCCATTTGATTCTATTAATAGTAAAGAGGCTGTAACCAAGCGGTTGGAACTTGAAGGTTTCAATATAAAGGGACATGAGAGTATATTGAGTAGTGGTTATTTTGATTTTAAAAAGTTGTAAAAATGGGAAAAATAAAATGCCCAAAGTGTGGGAGTCACAATGTATCATATACTATGTTAGGGTGCATAGAAAGAGCAGGAACATATGGAGTAGCTATTGCTGGAAGTTTAATCGTATCTTCGTTGACTCCTTCATGGATGCATACACAAACCTCTTCAATGATTAAAAAAACTATTCCATCAGAGTATTGTTGTAATAGATGTCATTATAAATTTTATTCCAAAAAAGAAGGTTAAATTTTATGTCGTTTATTGTTGATTTTTTGCAGTCAAACTGGATAACTAAAGCTACAAAGTGTGCTTATAATCTGAGACGGCTGAAAGCGTTAGTTTTTCAGTTAGGGCTATTTTTGTCGAGAAAAGGTTTGAGCCATCTTCGGGAACAACTCAATTTAATGTATTGTTATCTGCGGGATATTGCAACGGGAAAGTATAAAGATTATGATATCTGTAGTTTGATTTACATCATAGCAGCTACACTTTATCTACTTTCTCCAGTAGATATGATTCCTGACTTCTTACCAATGGGATTTGTGGATGATACGGCAATTATCATTTGGGCATTGAATGTTTCATCTAAGGAATTGGAGCGATATAAAAAACAGGCCTCCGATTGTGGAGAAAGCTATTGAAGCTTTAAAGAGGTTGGATAGATGAGAGATGGCTTTGTTTCTTTCAACTGAAGAATCGATATTGTTTAAAATGATTCTTTTAGATTTTAATGGAACAGCAATGAAATGGAAAATAAAGAAGAAATATATTTATGAAAATAATAATCAAAATTGGGGAGTCTCAATTACCTCTCCAAGTAAAAGATGAGTATGAAAAAGAACTTTGTTTTAAAGCACAAAAAATAATAAATGATAAGCTCTTGGCATATTCACGCGTGTATTATACAACCGAAGAAACGGTTTTGTTTAAGATGCTCCTTTTTGATTCTGTATTATCTGATTTGAAAGATGAAGGTGAGGATGAGGAACTTTCCCAGGAGTTATTTGGTAAAATGCAGAGACCTTCTAAGATGGAAGGTATAAAAGACCGAATTGTGTATATTATGGAAAAAGAAAAACTATCTATTCCTCTTTTTGCTAAAAAAATAGGGATTGGACCATCTACTTTATTGCACATTATCAGAGGTAAAAATGCTCCTTCTCTACAAGTTGTCCAAGCTATTCATAAAGCATATCCTGATATAGATTTAAATTGGTTGATAGAATAAAGTTGAACTAAGAATACATTATAAATAGTTTTCTGGCAGATTGTGTGGGAAATATATTTATACAAGTGATAATGGCAGATATAGAAAATTTAGAAGAAGAATACGCCAAATTGGTGGAAGAAAAACAACTAGAATTGATTTGGCATCCTGAAAGAAGGGAGGAATATAAAATTAGCTTCAGTGTAGACAATGTTGTTCGTTCATTTTATTTTTTTAGAAATGATCCTCCCATGTCAGTTTTTTATGAGTTTACATATTTTTATCTATATATGTATCTTATAGAAATGAAAAGTGATTGGATGAAGTATGCAGTTAAGGCAGCAATTTGCTTACGACAGATGCCGGTTGCAGTTCGGGAGACATATTTATGTTGGTATCATAAGGGGATTATGGAGGCTTATGGCTCTGGAAAAAAAGCAGAGATACATCGTAGACAGTACTTTTTGTATGCTTCGGGAGAAATTTCTCTTTCTTCTCTTGATGATATGATTGTAGAGGTTAAACAAAGTATAGATGGGTATTTGGCATTTTGCATTGAAATATTGTCCTATACAGTTAAGTGTGCGGATATTTTAGGAGAGGATGAATTTTATGTGTGGACAAGGGATCAGTATGAACTGGTAGAGAGAACATTGAAAGAGGCTATAAATTTGTATGGAGAACTAAACAGATATCCTGTGTCTTTGCGTTCCTGCCTTTACTATTTCCAAGGTATCTATTATAAAAAAACTCGAAGATATGTATTGGCTGAGCAGGCATTGCAGAGAGGTGTCGAGCTATTATCAAAAATAGAAATTTCGGCTGATAGAAACATTCGAATAGCTCAAAATAAGATAAAGGATATTCTGAAGGTTATTCAATACTCCAACGTCAAGGGAGTGAAGGTGGATAAAATAGATGAAATTCATCAACTTCTAATAACTGATTTACCGCTACTCGAACCGAAATACATAGCTTGTATAGAATTATTTTTCCATAATTCGATTGAGATTGATGAGGAAAATGAATGTGAGGAAAATGAAATAGTTGCTGGAGAATCTGAAAGAGACGGATATACTTTTGATGAGCTTTATGATATGGCAGAGAAGGGTGATGCAGATGCTCAGACAGTTATAGCTACCTGTTATTTGTCAGGAGATGGAGTTGTTCAAAACTTTCGTTTAGCTTTTGAATGGATGCAGATGGCAGCTCGTCAGGGACAAGTCCAGGCACAATGTTTAGTTGGAGAGATGTATTATGAAGGTATGGGTACGGAACAAGACCAGGAGAAGGCTTTTGAATGGTGGATGAAGGCTGCTATACAAGGAGAAGCCGATGCTCAGAATTATATTGGATGGGTATATGATGTAGGACTTGGCGTGGAATCGGACTATACCGAAGCGTTCAAATGGTTTGTTATGGCCGCTGAGCAAGGTTTAGCTATGGCTCAAGCTAATGTAGGAGAGTATTATGAATTAGGCAAGGGAGTTCCTAAAGATTTGGAACAAGCTGTTGTATGGTATCGAAAAGCGGCAGAGCTAGAATGTGAGGAGGCAGTTGAAGCTTTAAAAAGGCTGGGTAGATGAAAAGAGTGTTCTTTATGTTGGATGCTGAGTGGTAATATGGTAGTGAAAGAGGGATTAATAGAAAATGAGAATAGACAAATGGGATCTTTTTATGTGTAGTCTTATAGGTGGATTGGTAATATGTAGTCCGCTTATTGGTGTTTATTATGGAGTCAAGTGGATTATTAATCATACTCCTTCAAAAATAAAAAATAAAGAGGAACAAGACTTAGAAATTCATAAACTAGAACAAAAATTAGGTCTTATAAGAAGAGACAACAAAGCTCTCCATTATGATCCTCATTATTATAAAATAAATTTAATA